>Ga0315908_10003056_pt1 | contig 12109 bp, 9 predicted proteins | sample LakEriMetagenome_12_FD_203520 | JGI IMG/M metagenome (GOLD analysis project Ga0315908, IMG submission 203520) | Freshwater fungal communities from buoy surface, Lake Erie, Ohio, United States - Buoy 4 MA124 | ecosystem: Environmental > Aquatic > Freshwater > Lake > Lake biofilm | place: USA...
GGGAAAGAATATCCCGAAGCTCAAGGGTGACCACGCCGCACGTAAACGCTTCGCCGGCGCCCGCGCCAAGCTCCTCGCGCTGCGCGACCAGCGTCCGCAGCCGTCGCGCGACGACAAGAATCTCCTGAGCTGGAACGCCCTGCTCGTCGGCAATCTCGCCAAGGCCGGCTGGATTCTCGGCCGTAAGGATTGGGTCGAGCTCGCGCTGGAGACGGAAGCCTTGCTCTGGACGCGTTTCGCCCAGGATGACGGTGCTCGTCTGCTCTCCGTCGCGCACGGCGACAAGACCACCCTTGACGGCAACCTGAGCGACTTCGCCTGGCTCGCCGAAGCGGAGCTCAGCCTCGCCGCCTACGCGCCCTGGGCTCGCCCCGGCACGGCGCACCCTTACGCCACGCGCGCCGAACGTCTCCTGAGCTCCGCGCTGGAACGCTTCGGCGACCCGCACGCCGTCGGCGCTTTCGTCGTGCCGGCCGAGCGCGATGACCTTTCCGTCCGCCAGAAGGACTGGTTCGACAACGCCGTCCCGGCGGGCAACTCCTCCCTGCTCCACGGCTTCGGCCAGCTCCAGATGCTTTCCGCCGACCCGCGCTGGGCCCGCGAGTTCGCCGACCTGTCGACCGCCTACGGTGGACTCTGCCAGAACGTCCCCAACGGCGTCGCCCATGCCTTGGACGGCATCGCCCGCTTCGCCCTCGGCCATGCGACGGTGAAGTCCGGCGGCGGCTGGGACGAACTTCGCTCCGCCCTCAACGGCGACGGACAGACCGCTCCGCACGACAGCCCTTACCGTCACGTCTTCCTCGTCACGGAACCCGCCACGGCTGGTTACGCCGTCTGCGTAGGGCAGACCTGCCTCGCGCCCGTCCGGACCGCCCAAGAGGCCGCCGCGAGCCTCTGACGGGTAATCCGCTCTTGCCCGCTCCGAGGGGAGCGGGAACATCGGTTCAGGCATGTCAGCCGACCCCCACTACGTCTACGGCCAAGGGCAGAGCTCGCGCTCGAGCTATCCTATCCTGCTGGGGACGGTGACGGTCGAGGTCATCGGTTACAAAGAGCGCCGCTACCGCCCCAACTGGCGCCGGATCGGCCTGCTCTTCCCGGTCTTCCTCCTGCTGCTCTGGATCGGGCTGTCCGAGGCCAACTACTTCAAAGAGCGCTTCATGAACGGTATCCCGTCGACACGTCGGGCCGACATGTACCTCTACCTGCCTGACACGGCGGTCAACTCAGCGGCGAACTTCTTCCTCAGCAAGGAAGAGATCCGTCTCCGCGAGCGGGCGAAGCTCCTGTCGGCCAAGGATACCTACGGACGGTCGGCGCACCTCTACCGCAAAGGCGAATACTTCGTGAGCGTCGCCAAGGACGCCCTCACCCGACAGGACTACGCCGAGTTCGCCCGTTACATCGGCACCGGCGCGCAGCTGAGCCCGGCCAACCTCGAAGCCCAGCGCCTCTGCGCCGACCTGTTCTTCGTGTTCCAGCGCCCGCTTGACGCCTACCAGCTGCTCGAGGAGTCGCTCGTCTTCGCCAAGCAGGATCGCGAATACTTCCGCTATTACGTCCAGCGCTGCTTCATGCTCGACCAGGACGCGCGTCTCATCGCCACGGCGACGAAGCATCTGGCCGACCCGGCGGTCGCCGAGGAGATCCGTGCCGACCTCCGCCTGGCCGCCGCGCAGGCCCACTTCCTCCGCGGCGACTTCGCGGACGCCTCCCGCCTGATCAAGGAGCACCGCCTCGACCAGACCGCCGACGGTTACCTGCTCAACTGCCAGCTGCTCTGGGAAAGCGGCGACCGCGAGGGCGCGCTCGCCGAACTCGACGCGGCGCTGGCCGTGTTCCCCGCGGGCGTCCGCCTGCTCGAGATGAAGGCCCGCTGGCTGAAGGACAGCGGCGAATTCCGCCGGGCCAAGGACACTCTCGATCTGCTGAGCATCAGTCAGCCCGGCCGACCAGGCCCGCTCATCCAGTCGCTCTACCTTCTGCCGGGTGAAGCCAACCGCGCTCGCCGCGAGGCCTTGCTCGAGAAGATCGTGTCCACGTTCGGCAACCAGGAGCAGCCGATGCTGGACCTCGCCCGCTTCGGCAACGACACCGCGGACGTCGCGCTCACCGCCCGGCTAGCGAAGCTCGCGCTCGAGCGTAAGTTCAGCAACCGCGTCCGCTTCGACCTCGTTCACGTGGAATGCCTGCTCAACGCCGGCCGCGCCCGCGAGACAATCCTGCTCGTCGACGCCTTGTACAAGCAGGCCGAACGCGACCAATGGGTGGCCGAGACGCGCATCGCCTTCGACGCGCTGCGCACCATCGCCTATTTCGCCGACGGCCAGACCGAGATCGGCTCCATCAACCTCCAGAAGCTCCTGCAACACCGCAAGGTGCCGCCGCAGGTGCTGGTCGCGGCAAGCCGCAAACTCATCACCGCCCGACGTTACGACGAGGCCAACGACGTCCTCATCCAGGCGCACCTGCAGAACGAGACCAACCAGGCCATCCTGATGCAGATCGTGCAGCTCAAGCTCGACCACCCGCGTATCGCCGCCGACCTCGAGACCTACCTGCGCCGGCTGATGCTCAACCGCCGTCCTTCGCCGGAAGTCCTCCGGGCCGCCTTGCGACGACTCGGTTCGGACACCTATCTCTTCTCCAGCGACCGCGAGACGCTGCTGCGCGACGTCGAGGCGAAGCTTAAGTAGCCGCTTCTTCGGAGGAAGTCGGCTTGGCCTCGGGAGCCGGGCGTTCCGTCACTTCGAAATAGGTCACGGATCCGAGCTTCGTACCATCCGGTAGCCAGAGACCACGGCTGCAGCCACGATTGACGAACTCTTCGGCCTCGGAGGCGTTGAGCACGCAAGCAGCCATGGCGAGCCCTTCGGCTTCGAGGGCGGAAGTCGCGATCGCGCGAACCGGGCCTGCCAGCGTGACGGCCTGACCGGTTCGGGGATCGACGAGGTTGTTGCGCTCGGGGTCCGCGGTCTTGCTGGCCATCGCGAAACGGCAGAGCTTGAGTTCGGAACGGGGGCCGACGCCGATGCGCCAGCCGGAGGATTCGCCGGGCGGATCGAGCGCGAGGGTGACGCTGCCGGAAGCCATCAGCAGCGCGCGGTGGATGCCCCAGCTGCTTTCCAGCATGTCCGCCATGCGGTCGAGGGCGTAGCCGCGGACGATCGCGCCGAAGTCGACGGCGCAGCCGAACTTGTCGCAGTGCAGTTCGCAGCCCTCGAGACGGAACGCGCCTTCGCGATAGGCGTTCATGACCTGGGTCCAGGCGGCGTCGTCGGGATTGAAGCCGAGGTCGCCACGCTTCTGCCAATAATTGAACTGGGCGCCAGCGGTGACGTCGAAAGCCTTGCCGGTCTCGGCGCTGACGTCTTTCGAGAAATTCCACAGAGCCTGCACGTGCTCGGAGGCGGCGATCATCGCGCCCTCGGGCATGAAGTTGATCGACGCCACCGGGCCGCTATCGTGACGGACGTCAGTCTGGAAATCCAGGTCATCGAGCAGCTGGAACAAGGCCTCGGCGGCATTGCGGGCGTAGACGCCGTCTTCGGCGGCGATGCGGACCCAGAAGCGGGAGCCGAAGGCCTCGTGCGAGAAGTTGTGGATGATGGGGTTGTCTTCCATGGCTTACTTATGATAGGTATGGAAACCGGTTTCGTAACCTTTGGCAACCAGCACCCAGTACCGGTCGCCCTCATGGCCGACCCGCAATGACAAGGGCCCCAACGCCACATAGCCAGGCACGAAAGGCCGGCTGTCGTCATGCGCCGGAATGAGTCGAAGGGGCGCCTTGGCCGCCTGGGGGAAATCGCCGTAACCGACGGGGTAACGCCGCAGGTAATAGGGCAGCGGCCAGTAGTGACCACCCTCCACCGCGACATAGAACTTGGGTCCGTAAGCCTTCGCCATCACCTCGACGCTTTGATTGAACGCGCCTAGGCTATCGGTCCGCGAATGGTCAGACAATGATCTCTCGGAAATGCCGCGAAAAAGGAGGAGCAAAAAGGCCAAGGAGAACATGTGCGAGGTGTTCCCTTTGAGCAGATACGGCAACGCGAGGGTCAGCGGCAGCGAGAAAACCACCAGCAGCAGCCACGGCGTCTTGTAAGGCAAAGCCAGGTGGAAAAGGAAGACGAGGACGGCGACCAGACAGGGCAGGTCGGCGGCGTGCCGGGTTCGCCAGCCGGCGCGCGAAAGACCGGAGCGAGCCAGGGCGAAGACCGCCAGCCACGCGGCGGCCCAACCCCACGGTGCCAGGCTCTCGGCGTAGAGGGTGTCCTCCGATTGGCCGCTGGCGACGCCGAGCGAACGCGCCAACTGCAGCCACCAGGTCTTCAGGCCGGACAGGTCCGTAAAGCCGACGGATTGGAATAAGGCCCAGGAAGCGACCAAGCCGAAGCCGAAACGCAGCCAACGGCGATCGGGCACGAAGCGGCGCAGGATCAATAAGGCCAAGAGGAAGAAGACCAGGTATGCCGCGGCGGTCACCTTGCAGGCGAGGGCGAAGCCGAACGCCGCACCGGAGAGGAGCCACCAGCGGGAAGTCGGCGGTGAATCTTCGGCTCTCATCCATAGGGCGACGCCCCAGACGAAGCCCGTCACCAGCAGCATCTCCTGCACGAAATAATAGCCGAACGGCGTGCAGCCGCCGGTGAGCACGATGAAGGCGGCCGTGACGTAGCGCGGCCCTTTGTCGACACCCGGTAGGATCAAGGCCGCCGCCGCCATGAGCCCGAGGAAGATCGAGACGACGCTGCGCAGGTAATGCTCCGACATCTCGGTCGGCGCGGTCCCGGTCACCTTGGCCGAGATGAGCAGCGCCGTGGCCAGCGTGGGCCCATGGAACTTGTCCTGATTCGTGCTATAGGGCGTGCCTTCCGAAAGTTCCTTGGCCAAGGACCACTGGACGGCTTCGTCCGCGTGCAGGAGGCCGGGGGGCACGAAGGCGATCGCCGACCAGAACAGGGCGATAGTGACGACGAGGGCGAGGCCGACCCGGGAGACCGTGCCCGACTGGTTCGTCGCTTCAGCCATCAGACGCCGAAATGCTTCTGGAGCGCCGTCTTGATGTCGAGCGGCACGAGCGCCGCCGACATGGGCCCTTGGGCTTCGCGCCAGGCGTAGACGGTGGTCAAGGCGCCCTTGGCGACGGCGCGTTCGCCGACGGCGGCGGTGAAGCCCCAGACGAGCTTCTTGTCGCCGATCTCGATCGGTGTCAGCGCGACGGTCACGACGTCCTCACGGTAGATCGGGGAAAGGAAATCGCACTCGACGCGCACGCGAGGGAAGCCGGTGAGCTTGGCGCCCTCGGTGCGAAGGAACGGCAGCTTGAGATGACGGAAGAGGGCTTCTTCGGTCGCCTCGACCCAGAAAAAGGTCGTCGAGAAATGCACGATGCCCGCGGCGTCGGTGTCGGAGAAATTGGCGCGGTAATCCGCCGTGAAAGGGGCCATGCCTCCATCCAAACCGTCCGGCCCGCCGGCGCAACCGTCAAGGCGCCTTCCGGCCGCCCTTGCGCAGCCATGAGACCGAGGTCCAGGCCCCGCCGGAGGCCGTCACGCAGGCTCGCAGGAAAGCCTGTGGCTCCTGCTGGACGCTGAAGAGGTATAACCTAGGCCCACGGCCTTGCGCGCCCTTGGCGAAGGCTTCCAGCCATTCGCGCTGCCAACGCGTCTGGCCTTTCGGCGCCCCTCCGAACTTATGATATGAGCTGTCCGAGTAGACCATCTTCGGCTCGCCCTTCTTGGTCTCGTAGAGACGGACCCCGTCCTGGAAGTCCGAGAACACCACCAAAGCATCATAGGGCTCGGCCAAAAGCCGATCCATCCATGCGCCCAGCGAACCCTTCTCGCAGGCCGTGCGGACCTTCGCCTGCACCAATCGTCCCGCGGGCGTCAGGGTCTCGACGGCCGTCTGCGTCGGCCCTTCGCGCAGGCGGGGCGCCGGACCGTGGAAGCCGCGGCCGTGGACGACCTTGTCGCCCAGTCCGACCACGCGGGCGCCGTCGAAGCGGAAGACGTCGGCGTCCGGGAACTGCTTCCGGATCTCGGCCTCGACGCGCGGGAGATAGCTGCGCATCGAACCCGAGCAATCGAGGTAGACCGCTACGCGTTGCGCCCGGATGAACGCGCCCATCACCGGACGGCCGATGAAGCCGGCCCGGTTACCCAGTCCCGCGCCCAACCCATTACCACCGAAAGAGCCGCGACCTCGACCGAAGCCGCCCTTCCCTGCTCCGGACGCCAGCCCGGCCAAGCCTACTTCGGGCGTCATCGCCTTCATCGGCGGCAGCGCCAACGTCGCGGTCGCGGACTTCGAGACGAGCCGCTTCGCTGGTACCACGACCTTGGGCTTCCGCTGCACCGGATGGACGGAGGCCGGTGGGCCGGATTTCCCACCGGCGACGGCATGCGCGACAAATTCCTTCGCCGGCGGCGGGCGGGTCGGCGTGCGCAGGACGATCCAGCAGGCGAGCAATACGAGCAGCCCATGGAAGAGCAGCGATGAAACCAAGCTCCGCCAGGCGCGCGGGCGCGGGCGAGAAGCCACGAGAGGGTCGGCCAAAGACATGGCCCGCAGGTTAGCGGGCCACCGTCGGACTCAAGGGAGAGCCCCGTCAGCCATCCCCGAGTCTTCGCCCCGGCGAAATCCTCAGGAGCGGACCTCAGTTACCCGGACGAGCCGGGCCGTCGGGACGGAGCCAGTCGACGAGCGTGAATTTGCCGCCTGAGACTTCTGCACACTTCTGCAGCACGCGCGTCGCCGGGTGACGCGTCGAGAAAAGGTAGAGCGCCGGACCCTTACCCGCGTGCGCGAGCTCGAAGGAACCGATCCAGGAATCCTCCCAGACCTTTTCGGCGACGGAGCGCGTGTCGGCGATCTCCGCCTCGGGCAAACCACGCTGACCGGCGTCATCGACGTAGACCTGGCCGGTCCCGGCGCGGGTCTGGAGGATCTGGTCGTTGAAGTCCGAGAAGATCACCAAGGCGGCGTAACGTTTTTCGCGACGAAGGATATCGACCCAGGCGCCGACGGAGCCGGTCTCGAAATTGCCGGCGTAGCGGGAGAGCAGTTCCCGTCCGACCGGCGTCATCCGGCTCGTGTCGGTGGAGACACGCGGACCGGTCGCGGCCGGCCGATGCGGGAGCGCCGAGGGGCCGCCGCCGCGGACGACGTTGCCGTCGACCCAGACCTTGATCGCCGGGATGCTGAAGACATCGGCGTCAGGGAACTGCTTGCGCACCTCGGCTTCGACGGCCGGGAGATAAGGAGCCATCGAGTCGGAACAATCCAGATAGACGGCGATGCGGGGCTCGGAAGACGTGACGAGCGGCAGTTCGCCGACTTTGGCCGCGTGGGCGAAAGCAGCGAGCAGGCCAAGAGCGGCCGTCGTGAGCAGACGTAGGAAGTTCATGGGGGTGACGAAATCCTAAGCGATGACGGCATGAAAAACAGTGAAAAATCGGCCCTTAAGGCGAAGTCCCCGACTGCCAGCAGGCCCGCTCACCCCTGAAAACGGACGCCCCTCGTCGACCCGGAGGCCGCGAGGGGCGGAGACCGACGAAACCTTCCTCAGCGGGCCGGCGTGCCGGAGCGATTATTGCCGGCACTCGAACCAGCCGGACGGAAGCGCAGGACGCTGTTGGCGCCCGCCGCCGTGGCCGGAGCGGACATCTCAACGGTGAAGAAACCGGGCGAGGCCTTGTTAGGGGTCACCGCGACCACCTTGGTGCCGGCCGGGAAGCGGGCATCCTGGATCTGCATGCCGGAGCGGAGGTCGATCGAGCCCGAGACATCTTCGATGGTCTTGGAGTCCTTGGCGAGGGTGCCGACCGCCTGGATGAGCGGGGTGAAGGCGAAGACCGCGCTGAGCGAGTCTTCGGTGAGCGGGAGAGAGATCGTCAGCTGCCTGTCGACGACGCGCTTCTTCCGCTTCTTCTCCGGATCCTCGGGATCGATGATCTCCTTGAAGGTCTGCATCGCGGTGATGACGGCGCCGTCGGGGACGCCGCGACCGCTGACGGGCATGCCGACGTAGAGGTCGTCGTAGTTATGCAGGTCGTTGAGGGTGTTGGTGCCCTTCTTGCCGTTGCCGAACTTAACCATGATGGCGCTGCCTTCGGAGGCCGCCACGCAACGCTGGAAGATCGTGCCCGGCTTGTTGCCGTAAGCGCGGGAGGTGCTGATCAGGTAGAGGCGGGGGCCCTTGTTCTCGCGGGCGCCGGCGAAGGCCTTCTCCCATTCGTCTTCCCATTTACGCTCCTCGGGGAAGCGCTTGTCGCCGCCGTTGTTGCAGGTGATGCGACCGTTGGCGAGGGCCGTGAGCGGCTTGCTGAGCGTGAAGCTCACGTTCTCCTTGATCTCGGTCACCGTCGTGCCGGGCGGGATGCCGGAACCGAGGGCCACCATGCCGATGATGAGTCCGGAAGTGTCTTTGCACTGCACGACGTTCTGACCGGAACCGCCGCCGCTGGCGATGAGGGTCACGGAACGGGAGAAACCGGCGCCCTGGTTGGTGCGGTCGGAGAAGACCACGGGCGGGTCGGCGCGCATGCCCTTGTCCGGCTTGTAGGCGGCGACGTTGCCGATCGCCTTGGTGCGGATCTGGCGGACGCCGTCCTGGAAGTCGGAGAAGACGATCAGCGCGTCGTAAGTGCGATCGTCCTTGAGGATGTCGATCCAGCCGCCGACGGAGCCCGTCTTGAAGTTTTGTGCGTACTTCTTGTAGATCGCGCGACCCTGAGTGGTCAGTTTGTTCACGTTGGTCTCCGTCGGGACGAGTTCGCCCTTGGCGTTCTTCTTGGCACCACCGCCGGTGGCGCGGTTGAGGTAGGGCGTTCCCTTGAACTTATCGCCGCCGACGATCTCGTTGTCATGGACGTCGATGAAGACGCCGTTGCTGAGGTAGACGTCCGCGTCGGGGAACTTGTCGCGGATCTCGGCTTCGACGCGTTCGAGGTAAGGCAGCATCGAGGCCGAGGCGTCGAAGTAGACCGCCAGGCGCTGGGAGAAGATGTTCGCGCCCATGACCGGCTTCGCGACGAAGTTCTTGCCGCCGCCGGAGCCCATGCCACGGCCGGTACCGATACCGCCGCCGGAACCGCCGCCGAAGCCCTTGGAGGAGCCGCCGGCCATCGCGCCGGAGATCATCGACGAAGCCGAGGCCGAGTTCGGCATGTCGGGCAGCGCGATCGAGGCGGAGGCGCTCTTGGAAGTGATGCGGGTGGTCGTCTTGGCCAGCGACTTCACGTTCTTCGGCTTGATCTTGTGCTGGGTGTTCTTGACGCGCTCGCCGCCGGAACCGCCGCCCGCGCCCGTGGCGAACTGGTTGGGATCCTTCTTGGCGTTATCGGTGACGGTCGAGACCACGAAGGCGGCCGCGATGAAGACGAGCAAGGCGTGGAAGGCGATCGACACCGAAAGACCGCTGGCGCCGATGCGCTGCCAGAAAGACTTCTTGGCGCGCTTGGTGCCCAAGACTTCGTCGGTCTCGATCTCCTTGAGGGAGGCCGGGGGGACTTCGCCAGGGGGAGGCGTAGGGGTTTCTTCGCTCATCGTTTAAAGGGGGTGGTTAATCTTCCCCCCAGCCTTGCCTGCTTCAACCCTTTTTGGGCGGGTCGAAGGCCGACAACTGCCTCAAGAAATGGCTTGCGGACAGGGCAGCCTGCCATTCTTCTTCGCCTTCCACTGATTGCAGGGTGGAGCAGCCCGGTTAGCTCGTCAGGCTCATAACCTGAAGGTCGTAGGTTCAAATCCTACCCCTGCACCCAATTTCAAAGCCCTAAGGGGCAGTCACTTACGAATGTGACTAAAAAGATGCGGATTTCGCTTGAGCCGGCCGGAATTAAATGCACGGTATCAGGTATTAAATTTGTCCTACGGGACAATGGGGTAAGTAAGATAAAGCAGTAAAAAACAGGCGGCTTGCATAGGGGTATGCAAGCCGCCTCCTTTTTAGGGGGTCGCTCCCCTGCCCTGGACACGAAAAAGCCCGGCTCCTTGCGGACCGGGCTTAGTCGTACGCGGACGGATCGCTCAGCCGCCGCCGGTCATCTTCGTGATGAGCGCGATGAGCGGGAGGAACATCGCGAGCACGATCGTGCCGACCACGACGGCGAGGAACACGATGAGGATCGGCTCGATGATGGAAGTCAGCGCGGTCACGGCGTTGTCGACCTCTTCGTCGTAGATGTCGGCGACGCGGTTGAGCATCTCGGGCAGCTGGCCGGTCTCTTCGCCGACCTGGATCATCGAAGTGACCATCTGCGGGAAGACGCCGGACTGTTCGAGCGGGATCGAGAGCGGTTCGCCGTCGCGCACGCGGTCATGCACGCGCTCGAGGGAGTGGGCGATGACGACGTTGTCGAGGGTGTCGCGGGTGATCGTGATCGACTGCAGGATCGGGACGCCCGAGGCCATCAGGGTGCCGAAGGTGCGGGCGAAGCGGGAGACGGAGACGATCTGCACGAACGTGCCGACCTTCGGCAGGCGGAAGATCATCTTGTCGAACACCGCCTTGCCCTTTTCGGACGCGAGCCAGCTCTTCAGGCCGAAGTAGATGCCGAAGACGGCGATCGGGGTGGCCCACCAGAATTCCGTCAGGAACTTCGAGATGCCCACGACGAACTGCGTCAGGGGCGGCATCGTGGTCTTCTGGCTGTCCAGCAGCTTCTGGAACGAAGGGACGACCTTCACCATCAGGATGTAGACGATGATGAGCGCGACGGACATGACGACGCCCGGGTACACCATCGCGGACTTGACCTTCTTCTGGATGCGCTCGGCCTTCTCGCGGAACTTCGCGAGACGGTCGAGGACCTTGTCGAGCACGCCGCCCGCCTCACCGGCGCGCACCATGTTGACGAAGAGCTTGTCGAAGACCTTCGGATGGGACTGCAGGGCTTCGGAGAGGTTGTTACCTTGGGAGACGCTCTCGGCGATGTTGGCGAGGACGGCCTTGAAGGCGGGGTTGCGCTCCTGCTTGGTGATCAGTTCCAGGGCGCGGAGGAGCGGCAGGCCGGCGATGATCAGGGTCGCCAGCTGGCGGGTCATCACGGTCACGTCGTTCTGCGTCACCTTGGCGCCGAAGGAGAAGCCGGCCTTGGCCGGGGCGGCGGCGGCCGCGGGCTTGGCGCCGGCCGAGTCGGCCACGAGCGTGGTGACCATCAGGCCTTTCGCCATCAGCTTCTGGCGGGCCTGCGCGTCGTCGGCGGCGTCGATCCGGCCGGTGGCCTGGGACCCGTTGCGGTCGATGGCGGTGTACTTGTAGTCGGGCATGGGAGGTGCGGGTGGGGGTTAAAGTTAGGTGTACTTGAGGACTTCCTCGATCGAGGTGTGGCCGTCGAAGATGCAGCGCAGGCCGTCGTCACGCAGCGGACGCATGCCCGACTCGATGGCCTTCTGCTTGAGCACGAGGGTCGGCGCCTTCTGGGTGATGAGGGCCCGGAGCTGGTCGTTGATCGTCATCAGTTCGAAGAGACCTTGGCGGCCCTTGTAGCCGGAGCGGTTGCAGTCCGGGCAGCCCTTGCCGTAGTAGAACTTCTTGTTCGCGATCTCGAGGGCGTCGACGTCGAGCATGTTGACGACGTCCTTGTCGGGCTCATAGGGCGTGCGGCAGGTCTTGCAGATGCGGCGCAGGAGTCGCTGGGCGAGCACGCCTTCGAGCGAGGCCGAGATGAGGAACGGCTCCAGCCCCATGTCGATCAGTCGGGTGACGGCGCCGGGCGCGTCGTTGGTGTGGAGCGTCGAAAGCACGACGTGGCCGGTGAGCGAGGCCTGGACGGCGATCTGGGCGGTCTCGATGTCGCGGATTTCACCCACCATGATGGTGTCCGGATCCTGTCGGAGGAACGAACGCAGCGCCGCGGCGAAAGTCAGGCCGACCTGGTGGTTGATCGGCACCTGCATGATGCCTTCGACCTCGTATTCGACGGGGTCTTCGGCGGTGAGGATCTTGACGTCCTCGGTGTTCACCTCTTTGAGGGCCGAGTAAAGCGTGGTGGTCTTACCGGAACCGGTCGGGCCGGTGACGATGAAGATGCCGTTCGGACGGCCGACCATCGAGCGGATGCCTTCCTTGATGTCGTCCTGCATCGAGAGGGCCTCG
>Ga0315908_10003058_pt1 | contig 12103 bp, 12 predicted proteins | sample LakEriMetagenome_12_FD_203520 | JGI IMG/M metagenome (GOLD analysis project Ga0315908, IMG submission 203520) | Freshwater fungal communities from buoy surface, Lake Erie, Ohio, United States - Buoy 4 MA124 | ecosystem: Environmental > Aquatic > Freshwater > Lake > Lake biofilm | place: USA...
CGGCGCGCGTCACGCTGCTGGTGGATGAAGCCTATATGGAACTGGCCGACGATCCGGCCGGTTCGACCATGCTGCCGCTGGTGCAAGGCGGCGCCAATGTCATCGTGACCCGCACGTTCTCCAAGCTATTCGGCATGGCCGGGCTGCGCATCGGCTATGCTGTCGCTTCGCCCGCCAATGCTGCCGAGCTGAAGCGCCATCGCGTCACCATCAGCCTGAATGCGCCGGGCCTGGCCGCTGCCATCGCCGCCTGGGATGATGGCGCCTTCCAGCAGCAGAGCCGCAGCGCCATCACGGCTGCGCGCCGGGTGCTGCAGGCCGGCGTGGCCAAGGCCGGCACGATCGCTTTGCCGAGCCAGACCAATTTCCTGTTCGTGAAAGTGGCCGATGCCAACCGCTTTGCCGCCGCCATGGCCCAGCGCGGCATATTGGTGCGCGGCGCATGGGGGCCGGCCTGGCCCGAATGGTCGCGCGTGTCGACCGGGCGGAAGGCCGATGTGGAGCGCTATGCCGCTGCCCTGCCGGAACTGGTCAGGGCCTGACCCGCCCTCCCCAAGCTGGCGGTTTGCTTGCTGCCGGCAAGGCGAGTAGCTTGGTCTAAATGTTACAGGGGATGGTGCGTGACCGAGGCGTTTGATTTCATCATCGTGGGTGCAGGTTCAGCCGGGTGTGCGCTGGCCAACCGGCTTTCTGCCGATCCCGGCACGCGCGTGGCGCTGCTGGAAGCCGGCGGCAACGACAACAACATGCTGATCCAGATGCCGGCCGGCATCGCCCAGATCATCCCGCCGGAAAAACCCAGCCCCTATGATTGGGGCTTCTGGACCGAGCCGCAGGCGCACCTGGGCAATCGGCCGCTTTATTGGCCGCGCGGTCGGGCACTGGGTGGATCGTCGTCGATTAACGGCATGGTGTATATCCGCGGCCACGCCAGCGATTATGACCGCTGGAGCCAATTGGGCCTCACCGGGTGGGGCTGGGCCGATGTGCTGCCCTATTTCCGCAAGGCCGAGGATTCGGAACGCGGCAGCGACGAATTTCACGGGAGTGGCGGCCCGCTGCACACCAGCCGCAAGGGCGCCCTGCCCAATCCGCTCAACGCAGCCTTTGCCGAATCGGCAGTGCAGGCCGGCTACAAGCTGACCGACGATTTCAACGGGCCGCAATTTGAAGGCGTTGGCCAATATGACGCGACCATCAAGGATGGGGAGCGCTTCTCCGCCGCCAAGGCCTATCTCACCGCCGACGTGCGCAAGCGGCCCAATTTGCAGATCATCACCGGTGTGCAGGCGCGGCGCGTGCTGCTGGAAGGCAAGCGCGCGGTTGGCGTTGAATATACGCAAGGCACGTCGCTGCTATCCGCGATGGGCAGGGAAATCATCCTGTGCGGCGGCGCTGTAAACAGCCCGCAATTGCTCATGCTGTCCGGCATTGGCCCGGCTGCGCATCTGAAGCAGTTTGGTGTGGAGGTGGTGGCCGACAGCCCGGATGTCGGCGGCAATCTGCAGGATCACCTGGATGTGATCGTGCAATGGCATTGCAGCCAGCCGGTGACGCTCAACAACAATTCGAAATTCATCAACAAGATGAAAGCGCTGGGCAAATGGGTGTTCACCCGCAGCGGCAATGGCGCCCACATGCCAACGCCGATGGGGGCGTTCCTCTCCACCCGCGAAGGCCTGGCCGCGCCCGATATCCAGATGCACTTCATGCCGGTGCGCGGCAATCCGCACGGCCGCGGCACCATGGATGGGCGCCATGGCTACCAGTTGCATGTCTGCCAGCTCCGCCCGGAAAGCCGCGGCACGATCCGGCTGAAGTCCGCCGATCCGCTGGCCGCACCGGCGATCGACCCCAATTATCTTTCAGCGCCGGAAGATGTCGAAACGCTGGTGCGCGGTGTGGAAATGGCCCGAGAAATTGGCCGCCAGCCCGGCTTTGCGCCCTACAACGATGGCGAAGCCTGGCCGGGTCCGGAGGTGACGGATCGCAGCCAGCTGCTGGAAAAAATGCGTGGCTGGGCCGAAACCATCTATCACCCGGTCGGCAGCTGCCGGATGGGCGTGGATGAACGCGCCGTGGTCGATGGCCAGTTGCGGGTGAACGGCGTTGAAGGGCTGCGTGTCATCGATGCCAGCGTGATGCCGTTCCTGGTCTCGGGCAACACCAACGCACCCACCATCATGATCGCCGAAAAGGCCGCCGACATCATCGCGGCGCGCACGAAGCTGGAACGCAAGCTGGGGCTGGCGGCATGAGCGGCACGCCCTTCACCATCCCGGTGAACGAGGCCGAGGTCGCCTGGATTCGCGATCGTGTCGCGGCCTATCGCTGGTTTGAAGAGCCGCCGAACGCCGGCTGGCGGCACGGTGCCAACCGCGATTACATGCAGCGCCTGCAGGCGCACTGGCTGAACGGGTACGATTGGGCCAGCGCGGTGGCGCATCTCAATCGGTTGCCGCATGTGCGGGTGCAGGTGGGGGAAGACGGCGGCCAGCCCTTCCATCTCCACTGCGTGCATCTGCGCTCCAGCCGGCCCGATGCGCGGCCGCTGCTGATTGCGCATGGCTGGCCGGGATCGATCCTGGAATTCGATGCCATCATGGAGAGGCTGGCCGAACCGGAAGACCCGGCCGCACCGGCCTTCCATGTCGTAGCGCCATCCCTGCCCGGCTATGCCTGGTCAGACCGGCCATCGGCACCGATCGGCCCGCGCGAGGTGGCCCGCCGTTACGATACGCTGATGGGCGCGCTGGGTTATGATCGCTATATCTATCAGGGTGGGGATTGGGGCTGCGTGATCGGCGGCTGGATGGGACTCGATTCAAGCCGGGTCGATGCTATCCACCTCAATGGCTATGGCCTGCGCAGTGCCGACATGACGCCGACGTCACCGGACGAGATGGCCTGGATGCAGAAGGCGGTCGCCATGCGCGAAACCGAAACCGCCTATCTGCAACTGCAAGGCACCAAGCCACAAAGCCTGGGCTTTGCCATGATGGATTCGCCGATGGGGGTGGCCGCCTGGTTCGCCGAGAAGTTCGTCGGCTGGTCGGATGTGGCAGGCGATTATACCGATCCGCCGTTCACCATGGATCAGATGCTTACCAACATCATGATCTATCTCAGCACGCGCAGTTTCCTCACCGCGACCTGGATCTACCGCGGTCTGTTCCTGGAAGGTGGTTTTTCCATGCCCGCAGATCGGCGTGTTGAAGTGCCTGTGGGCGTGGCTGCCTTCCCGCGCGATCTGCTGGCATTTCCGCCGCGATCAATGGTGGAACGCGGCTATAATGTCGCACATTGGACGACCATGCCGCGCGGCGGCCACTTCGCCAGCCTTGAAGAGCCGGAACTTTTCCTGGCCGATTTCAGGGCCTTCGTCGCCATCCTGTGAGCATGGCCAATCCGGTCTGGGAGGTAACGCCTGGCCTCACCGCCTATCCGGCCGCATTGACCAGGATGCAGGGAATCGCGGCCGGCATCAGGGCGGGCAGCGAATCGGAACGCATCTGGCTGGTCGAACACCCCCCACTCTATACCGCCGGCACCAGCGCCGATCCGATGGAACTCATTGATCCGGAACGATTTCCCGTCTTCAACGCCGGGCGCGGCGGCCGCTATACCTATCATGGGCCGGGGCAGCGCGTAGCCTATGTGATGCTGGACCTGGCAGCGCGGGGCCGTGATGTCCGGCGTTTTGTGGCCGCTTTGGAAGGCTGGCTGATCGACACGCTGGCCGATTTTGGGACCATTGGGCGAATCATCCCGGGTAAAGTCGGCGTCTGGGTGGACACGGCGGCCGGGCCGGCAAAGATCGCTGCCATCGGAGTGCGGGTGCAACGGTGGGTCAGCTTTCACGGACTTTCGCTCAACGTGACACCCGATCTCAATGATTTCAATGGGATAATCCCCTGCGGCTTGTCGGAACCGGTCACCAGCCTCGCTGCATTGGGGCACGGGGCAACACTTGCAGACGCAGACGAGGCCCTCGCTCGCCATCTGCCCGCCATGCTTGCACGTCTCGTCGCATGACGTCGGCGACATGCAACGACCCGCTTGCGCGATTTCACGCGTCTCGCTAATGTCTACCACAGTTGGGGGATTAAGGCCGAGCCGACCCAACTCGTCCTGGGTTCAGGCGTTACCGTCCAAGGAGATAAGAAATGACCATCGTTGAAAAGCTGAAGACTGCCTCGATCATCGCTGGCGCCGCTCTGCTCGTCGTCGCTTGCGGCGAAAAGAAGGCTGAAGAAGCCCCGGCCGCTGAAGCCCCGGCCGCTGAAGCCGCTCCGGCTCCGGAAGCCGCTCCGGCTGCTGACGCCATGGCTCCGGCTGCTGACGCCGCTGCTCCGGCCGCTGACGCCGCTGCTCCGGCCGCTGAAGCCGCTCCGGCCGCTGAAGCTCCGGCTGCCAAGTAATTTCGACTTTCCGTCGAATTGCTTTAGGAAGGGCCGTCCCGTTTGGGGCGGCCCTTTTTTCTTGTTTGGGGAAGGAATGACCATGAGCCTTACACAAATTACGGAACAGATGACCGAGCGCCTGGGCGCCGGTGGCCAGTTCAAGAAGTCCGTGAAATTCGATTTCGGCGCCGATGGCCTGGTGCGCATTGATGATACCGTTTCGCCCGTCGTCGTCAGCAATGAAGACGGCCCGACTGCCTGCAGCATCAAGGTTTCGATGGCTGATTTCATGGATATTGCCACGGGCAAGCAGAACGCCCAGATGGCTTTCATGATGGGCAAGCTCAAGATCGAAGGCGACATGTCGGTCGCCCTTTCGCTGGGCAGCATCCTGGGCTGAACCGGGCGTGATGGTTCACCGGGCGTGGGCATTGCCCGGCCCGGTGGCCTGAGGCTCCTTTTCTTGAATGGGTAATTGATGCGTTCAATTTTGTGGCTGGCGCTGAGTTGTTTTCTTGTGGCGAGCGCTGCCGACGCTGCGCCGCGCAAGAGCAAGCGTCCGGTTCGCAAGGGCCCGGTCAAAGCCGCCAGCCGAATGCCGGCCAAGCCGCCGGCGCCAAAGCTGCCAACAACAGCCGGCATCATGGTGCCGAAGGCGGTGGTTCTGATCCGGGCGACCCCGGCTGAAACACGCGCCCATGCGGTGTGGACATTGCGCGCGGCATTGAACGTCGCTGCCCTGCAGTGCCAGTATTCACCGTTCCTGCGCTCGGTGGACAATTATAATCAGATGCTGAAGAAGCACGGCGGCGAGCTGACATCAGCCCAGACGACGATGCTGAGCCATTATACGCGGACAATGAAGCGCGGCGGCGCAGCGGCCTTTGATCGCTACAACACCCGCAGCTACAACAGTTTTTCGACCCTGGATGCGCAGTATAATTTTTGCTGGGCTGCCGGTCAGGCGGGCCAAGCAGTGCGTGTCGGCGATGTCGGCGCAATGGGCCGGATTGCAGAGGCCATGGTACCGGAACTGCGCGCCGCACTGGCCTATGTGCCGCCGGCTGCCGGATTGAACGTGCCGCCATTGCCGCCGCTGCCCGATGTGCGGCCGGATCTGGCTAACCTCACCGAGAACTGACCGACACTCTTCTGGTTGGTGGCTTAACAACCAGGCGGCAGCCTGAGGGCTGGGGCTGGCTGTATCTGGTCCTGACTGACGGCAGACAAAGAAAAAGGGGGAGCGGCTGAGCCGCTCCCCCGATTTCGTTCAGCCTGTAAGCCGCTTACTGCGGCTGGCAGGGGCCCGTCGGGGCCGGCGCCGGAGCACCGCTGAAGGTGATTTCCACGCGACGGTTCTGCGGTTCACGCACGCCATCGGCGGTATCAACCAACGGACGGCCTTCGCCGAACGCTTCGGTGCCCATCGCATCAGCGGGAACGCCCTTGCCGGCCAGATAGGCCTTCACGGCATCAGCGCGACGCTGCGACAGCTTCACGTTGTAATCGTCCTTGCCCGACTTGTCGGCGTGGCCGGCAAGCGCAACACTGGTCTGGCCAGTGGCGGCAAACTGTTCCGCAGCACGATCAAGGATCGCAGCGGCTTCAGCCGTGATGGCCGACTTGTCCCAATCGAAGAAGACCAAGAACGGACCCGGGGTCACAGCAGCCGGCGGGCACGGCGGCAGCGGGGCCGGTGCGGGCGGAGGCGGAGGCGGCGGCGGAGGCGGCGGCGGAGGCGGCGGAGGCGGCGCTTCCGCCTCGAAGAAGTTGTAGGTCAGCGTCAGCAGCATGCTGTGGCTGCGGAACGAATTGTTCACCGGCAGACCGTTCACGGTGAACGTGTCCACCTTGTTCACGTTCATCCAGCGATACTTCAGACCGACATCGACATGGTCGCTGATCGGCTTGTAGACGCCAGCCAGGATGTTCCACGCGAACGACGTATCAGCATCGTCCTGGAACACCAGGCCCGGATTGCGCAGACGCGCAAACTGCTTGACGCGGGCGATACCGGCACCGGCGCCGATGTAGCCACCGAAGTCCTTGTCCTTGCCGCCGAAGTCGATGAGGCCGTTCAGCATGAAAGCCAAGGCGCTGGCGGTGCCGCCGGCGTTCGGATACTGCTGCGTCAGCGGAATGCCGACCGTATTGACGCCAGCCGCCGTTGTGTGCGGGATCGCCGGCGGCGGGTTCAACAGGTTCGATTCACGATTCTTGGAGCGCAGATAGTTCAGCGCGAATTCGGCGCGGAAACCGCCAAAATCATAACCAACATTCCCGCCGACATCGAAACCGGGGAAATAGGTGTGCGTGATCGAGTTTTCGACCGTGGTCGCACCATTAGCTGTGGAGATGTCCAGGCTCTGCTTTTGCAGCAGGTTAACACCCGCTTCCAGACCAATATACCAAGCCTTGTCCTTCGCAGTGGCCGCGCTCGAAAGCGCGGTTGCCGCGAGGGCGAGGCCGATCGCAAGCTTGAGCATCGTCTTCCCCTTTGTGTAGAGCCAGTCCTATTCTGGCCTCTCGGAAGTCTTTATCGCAGGCACTTGCGGGGATGCAAGTCTGGATTGGTTAAGATTGTTGCCCCGATGCAACAGTTCAAAGGGGAAAATGGCGACAGCCCTCCCTGTTTTTAGGAAATTATGCCCTGCTGCTGCAATGCCGTCAGCAGTGTAGCCAATGTTGCGCGGGCTTCGCTGTCCACTATGCCACCACCGCTGGGCAGGGTAATCATGGCTGGATAGGCGGCCAATAGGGTGCGGCCATTGATCGAAAAACCCAGAGTGGGCCACTTGGCCTGCCAGTCGCCCTTGCGGACAAGCATCACGTCTTCATCATCGACCAGCACGACCTGTCCATCGCGGGGACTTGCGGCCAACCAGCCCGAATCTTGCCAGTGCATCAGCGTTCCGGCCGGATGCGCGCCAGCGTGGCGCTGTTCATCACCCACACCGCACCCTGGCGATAGGGGCTGGCCAGCGCGTGCACCATGTCGATCAGGCGATCCTGCGGGTTGGTCTCAGCGAAATTGCCCGCCGCGCCCAACGTGATGAACTGCAGCGCGCCGAACGGACGCGTCAGATCCGCCGTGGCGGCGGTGGGCGCCGTCAGGAAAGCGCGCCGGCCTGCACCAGCGCCGCGGCCTCGGCCCCGCGCCCTTGCGGCAGGATGCGCGCCGAGATGCGGAGGCCGCGGGCATCTTCCCCCAGGCTATCGACGAACCCGATTGGTTCATGCGGTTTGTGCTGCCACAGCAGGGGGATCGGCGCTGTCGCCTCGGCAAAGGCGCCCGGCATCACCACGTCGCCACCCTTGTCGGGCACGGCAAACACGCTGGCATAGCCAGCAATCCGCAGACGGCCGGCCGCCATGGCGGGCCAGCAATTCTAGAAAGGCCATGCGATCCTTGCGGCTGCCCACCAATCGCCGCGCTTCGCGGGTGCCCAGCCGGTGGCGGCTGCGCTCTGCTGAGCGATCGCGCTGCTTGCGGGCCGGAGGGGCACAAGCAGCCACAGCAAACACGTCACCAGCCATCGCTGGCGAGACAAGCGCATCAAGCATGCAAGAGGCTCCTGGAAAGCGGCGACTTCAGCCCTGTTCAGGCCGATTCCGCAGGCATGCCATATTGATAACCAAAAGCGTTACACCTGTCAATCAACAAAGTGCCTATTTGGTTATTTTATCCAGCGTCGCCACCACTTCCGCAGCAAAGCGCGGCATCGCGAATGGCGCGGCCGGCAGATCGAAGCCGCGCCGAATCACGATGATATTCCTCCCCGGCACGATCACCGCATACTGCCCGCGATTGCCATTCATCGCATAGGTTCCCGCAGGCAATGCCGGCACCGCATCATGCGCGCCCAGCCCACCCCACCGCCAGAATCCGGCACCATAGCCTTCGGGCCGGCCCTGCGGCTGGGTCATTGTCGCGGCTTCCACAAATGCCGGCCAATCGGTAGGCAGCAGCTGCTGGCCCCCAATCTTGCCGCCGTTCTGGTACAGCAGCGCCAGCCGGGCCAGATCGCGCGCCGTCATCCACACCTGACTCGACAGCACGAAATCGCCCTGCCAGTCGGTTTCCGGCGTGGTTCGGGTCATCCCCAGCGGCCACAGCAGTTCGGTGAACGGGAAGGCCAGCGCCGCGTGCTTGCCGCCCTGTGCTGCGACGGTGCGCGAAAGGGCCAGCCCGGCCAACATGATGTCATTATTGCTGTAATTGAAATGCGTGCCCGGTGCATATTCCAGCGGCATCGTCACCGCCGTCTGCGCCACCAAGGCACCGCCCACATAAACTTCGTCCGTGCGGTTGCCCGGCCCGGCCGTCCACAACCCGCTATTCATGCGCAGCAGTTGGTTCCAGCTGATGGCGGCGCGCGGATCGCCTTCTGCTCGCCACTGCGGCACAGGCGCTGGCCGGTTCACGTCCACCAGCCCAAGCTGCACCGCCCGGCCGACAAGTGTGGCTGTCAGCGATTTGGCCACACTCCACGTGCGCTGCGGCGTGTGCATCGTCCAATCGGCGCGATAGCGTTCGGCGATGATCTTGCCGTCCTTCAGCACGATCACCGCCGTGGTGCGATCACTGGCAAAGGCCGTCGCCACCACTTCATCCAGCGCGACGCGGGCCTTGCGCTTCTTCAGCGGCTGCGCCGCGCCGGCATCGCCCAGCGGCCAGGCCATGGCATCGGTCGCCGCCAGATCTGGTGTTGTCAGGCCCGGCACCAGCTTGGGCAGCGCTGATGCGACCTCCGGCCCGGCGCCCGGCGGCAACTGCGCGCAGCCCAACAAAGGCCGCCACACGGCGATGCGAGGTGGCATATCATCAGCAAATTTAACCGATACGGTTCGCGTTGCTTCGTTGATCGCGGCGGGCAATGTGGTCACGCTGTCCTGATACTCGCGGTAGATACCGGTCAGATCATCGCGGGTGATGCTGGCGACATCCTGTCCTGCATTCCAGCGCCCGGAACACAGGAAGGCCGCCTTGTACCCCGCCGCCAGCGCCAGCCGGTGAGGGTCCTCTGCCGCAGCGGCAGGAGCAGCCAGCAATGCCGCCGCGATCAGTGCCCGCTTCATGCCATCAGGCTCCCCCACACGCTGGCCATCAGCATGCCGGCGCGCATGTCGCCCACGGTGGTGCCAGCCATCTTGTTCATCACGTAACTCATGCACAGCCGCGCATCCATGTCGCACACCACCAGGCTGCCGCCGTAACCGCCCCAGAATATGGTGTTGGGGTTGGGCATCGGGCGTGTCGGCCCAGCCAGGCCATAGCCCATGCCGTAACGCACCGGCATGTTCAGCACCTGGTCGTGCCCTTCGATCTGCAGTTCCAACGCCTTCTTCACGCCGGCCTCGCTCAGCAGCCGCTTGCCGCCGGCCACACCGCCATTGGCCATGAGGGTCTGCACCGCCGCGACCGAGCGGGCATTGCCATGGCCGCCCGCCGCCGGGATTTCCGCCGCGCGCCATGCGCGGGTGCGGGTATCGAGCGGGTTGATCGGCGGGTTGGTCGCCATATTCTTCGCCAGCGCCGATTGCGGCCCGTCGCTGATGCTGGCGCCCTGCGGCGGCGGCACCAGATCGGCGACACGGCCATCGTGCGCCGCATCCAGCCCGATATGGAAATCGGCCCCCAGCGGCCCGGCCAACTGCTCCGCAAACACCGTGCCCAGCGACTTGCCGGTGATGCGCCGCACAACTTCACCGACCAGATAGCCTTGCGTCACCGCGTGATAGCCCGGCGCGGTGCCCGGTTCCCAGAACGGCGCCTGCGCGGCCAGGCGGCTGGTGACCAGATCCCAGTCGTACAAATCAGCCGGCTGCATCGGATCGTGAAAGCCGGAAAGGCCGGCGGCATGGCTCATCAACTGCGCCACGGTCACGTCCTGCTTACCGGCCGCGGCAAACTCCGGCCAGTAATGCGCGACCTTCTCTTCAAACTTCAGCGCGCCCTGGTCCGCCAACCACAGCGCGGTGAGCGCCGTCATCGTCTTGGTGGTAGAATAGACGTTGACGATCGTGTCCTTCTCCCAGGGCCGCGTCTGTTCGGCATCGGCCCAGCCGCCCCACAGATCGATCACTGGCTCGCCATCAATCGTGGCGGCGAAACTGGCCCCGAGATCATCACCGCGCGCGAAGGCCGCGGCAAAGGCGCCGCGCACGGCTTCGAATTTCGGATGCACAAAACCCTGCACGTCACTCATGTCACCATCTCCTCGGGCAGGGGCGATGGCCCCACCAGTTCACGATATAGTTTCAGCGCATAACGATCCGTCATGCCAGCCACGAAATCACCAACATGCCGGGCACGCGCCGGTTCGTCGGCCGGGCAGGTGCTCGCCCAATCACCAGGCAGTCGCGCCGGATCGGCGTGGAGCGCGGCAAACAGCCCCTCAACCACTGCTTCCGATGGGTCACGCAGCCGCGCTACCGCCGGCGCACGATACATGCGCTCACGCAGGAAGGCCTTTAGCGCCCGAACCTCGGCAGAAAGCCCGTCCGAAAGGCCGGCAATCGTATGGCCAGCGCCGCGAACATCCTCGACGCTTCGCGGATCGATTGCCGCCAGCCTGGCGCGCGTGGTGGCGAGCAGGTCTTCCACCATCCGTCCGATCTGTTCGCGCACAAGCTCGGGCACCAGCCGCCGCCGCGCCGAAATGCCGGGCCAACGCCGCGTCACCGCCTCCCAGCAATCGGCGACGAATGGCACGGCGGTTACCAGATCCTCGATCCCAAACAGGCCGGCGCGGATGCCATCATCCAGATCGTGATTGTCGTAGGCAATATCGTCGGCAATTGCCGCAATCTGCGCTTCCAGCCCGGCATGGCTGGTCAGGTCCAAAGGCCAAGCGGCATCGACGCCGGCCAGCGCCCAGCCCGGTTCATAAATCGGCCCATTGTGCTTGGCCAGGCCTTCCAGCGTTTCCCACGTCAGGTTCAGCCCGTCGAACCCGGGGTGCCGGCATTCCAGTTTCGTCACGATGCGCAGGGCGTGGCCGTTGTGATCAAAGCCACCCCACGGCGCCATCACCAGTTCCAGCGCATCCTCACCGCTATGCCCGAACGGCGGGTGGCCCAGATCATGCGCCAGTGCCAACGCCTCGGTCAGGTCCTCGTCCATATTGAGCGCGCGGGCCAGGCTGCGGGCGATCTGCGCCACTTCCAGGCTGTGGGTCAGGCGCACGCGGAAATGATCGCCGTCGGGGGCTACAAATACCTGCGTCTTGTAGCGCAGCCGCCGAAACGCGCCGGCGTGGATGATCCGGTCGCGATCGCGCGCAAACGGGCTGCGCGTTGCCGAAGCCGCCTCCGAGTGCAGCCGCCCGCGTGACGCCTGCCAGTGCGTGGCGAAGGGGGCGAGGGTCAAAGCCTCACCCTCACTTCACCGTCCCGGCCGCCTTCAGGGCCTCCACCTTGCCCGAGTCGTACCCCAGTTCGGCCAGGATCGCATCGGTATCGGCCATCTTTGTCATGCGCGGCGCATCGCTCACGGTGGCCGAATAGCGCGGGGCGGGCGCAGGCTGCATCACGCCATCGGCTTCCACGAAGGTGCCGCGCGCCGCGTTGTGCGGGTGGTGCGGCGCTTCATTCATACTCAGCACGGGCGCGAAGCACACATCGGTCATCTCCATGTCCGCACACCAGTCATCGCGGGTGCGCGTCTTGAACAGCGTCGTCAGCCGCTCCTTCAGCGC
>Ga0315908_10003060_pt1 | contig 12100 bp, 7 predicted proteins | sample LakEriMetagenome_12_FD_203520 | JGI IMG/M metagenome (GOLD analysis project Ga0315908, IMG submission 203520) | Freshwater fungal communities from buoy surface, Lake Erie, Ohio, United States - Buoy 4 MA124 | ecosystem: Environmental > Aquatic > Freshwater > Lake > Lake biofilm | place: USA...
TCAAAATTAATATTTAACGCACTTAAAAAAGCCTTTATAACTCCTAATTCTTCTTTGGAAGCTGGATGAGCAATAATAATATTGTTTGTTTTCATAGGCATTTTAATAATACACTAATTTACAAAAATTGTTTGAACTTCTATTTAAACCCATCAGTTTAATTTTTTTTCAATATTCCTCAAAAATTATGACCGAGAAACAGAACATATTTACCAAGCATTGGTGTTAGGAATTATGGTGCAACTCTAGTCGGAATAATGCATTAGCACTAACCGTGAGAGTGGCTATGTTCGGTACATGTGATGTTACATCCTATAAAAGCAGAAATCATCATAGGCGATGGATACAGGGTGTCGCTTTATAAAGCTTTGGGATTAGATTTGGTGGAGGAGTGATTTGGATGGAGTCACTATTTTTTAGTCAATAGTTAGGTGTACTTCCGAAAATAGAGTTGACCTAATCAAAGTAGCTTCGTATCGAATGATTAGTAATTAGAAGTTTCCGTACACTTCTAATTCCAAATACAGCGGAGCTGAATAATATTGTTTCTGATTTATGATTAATGTTTAGTAATAGCCGTTGGATTACAAATCCAACGGAGCTGAAAAAGTGTGATTATAGTTTTTATGTGGTAATTTAATTAAGAATCATTTCACCTAATTTAGAGCCGTTGGATTACAAATCCAACGGAGCTAAGAAAACTTGTAAACTAGGAATCAAATCAAAAAGAAAGATTGCAGGATGGGATTAAAACTATTTACTCAAAGTTTTAGGTTTTTAAATGCGTTTGCCCTGTTCACCTAATCCTTACTAGTGACTAAAAACTAGTGACTAAAAACTCTAATGACTCTACCTCACACTTCAAATTCAGAAATATAGGGAGCTTCAAAAAGCATTTTTACCAATTTATGGTGATTCGCAGCTGGACCTTGAACTGTAAACACAAATAATTTCTTGTGATTGATCTTAGTATTTTTTGTGCAAGTAGCTCTTAACTTACAGGTATCAAACAAGTCGATTAGGTGTTTGTCGTCGTTGGTATGTTTTGCGTCAAAGGTAATGTGGTAGGTTTCTACTTTGTTCTTTTTTTCAATCAAACGTTGTATCCATGTAAAACTTAGTAATACTAACATCACAATAACCAATGAACCAAAAGCCAAACTAAATTTTCCTAGTCCAATTGTCATTCCTATGGCTGCAGCAATCCAAATAGTGGTTGCTGTGGTCATACCTTTCACATTCACTCCTTCTCTGAATATGGAACCAGCTCCTAAGAATCCAATTCCTGTCACAATGTTTGATGCTACACGGTCATCACCTCCAATGAGCTGAGAAACAATCGTAAATAGGGTAGATCCCACCATGATCAATATAACCGTTCGAAAGCCTGCCGCTTTACTTTTATATTCTCGTTCTGCTCCTATTATCGCTCCAAAAATCAGTGCGACAAGCAATTTTGTGAGTTCATGGACAAGTACAATATCTTTCATATGTAGTTAATTTGTTTTTAAAGCACATTTGGAAAAAAAGCCTATTTGATCTTCATTTGTGAATGTAATTTCAATCATGGCTATTTCATAAGTAAAAAATTTCAAGAGTTAAAATACAAATTATACAGATAGTATTTTTGAATTTCGATTCAAAATAGTGGTTTTTCTATAATTTTCAGTTCAAGTTGAAATTATAAATTGAATTCAGGGGTAATAAAGCAGTTTTCGTTTTATATATATGCTTTTTTGCGTTGAATAACAAGTTTATTTGTTGCATATTTTGCGATGAATAAATTGTATTTGCAACGAATATGATGTATATTTGATGCAAAAAACGCAACGAATGAAGCTTTACATACATCAAAATGACAATTGGCCTAATTTTACTTGGAAGAGCGATGAATTAATCGGATTAATCAGTGAAGTCCGAAATTTACAAGGTAGATTAATTGGAAAGATGGAGTCTTTAGGATTTCAATTGCAAAATGAAGCGATGTTAGATACCTTAACATTAGATGTTTTGAAGTCTTCTGAAATAGAGGGTGAATTTTTAGATTTAAATGAAGTGAGATCTTCCATTGCACGTCGCTTGGGAATTGAGATCGCTGGAGCGATAGATTCGGAACGAAACATAGATGGAGTTGTTGAAATGATGCTTGATGCAACACAAAATTGTTTTCAACCTTTAACAAAAGACCGGCTTTTTTATTGGCATGCAGCTTTATTTCAAACAGGGAGAAGTGGTATGTATAAGATTGTTGTAGGAGATTGGAGAAAAGATACTACCGGACCAATGCAAGTAATTTCTGGTGCGATGGGGAAAGAGCGCATACATTTTGAAGTTGTACATTCTGAAATTGTTGAAAAAGAAATGAGTCAATTTTTAGATTGGTTTAACTCGGAAACTACAATGGATTTTTTATTGAAGGCGGCAGTAGCACATATTTGGTTTTTAACAATTCATCCATTTGAAGATGGAAATGGAAGAATAGCGAGGGCACTTACGGATATGTTGTTGGCGCGTTCAGATAAAAGTAACCAACGTTTTTACAGCATGTCAGCACAAATTAGAATAGAAAGAAAAAATTATTATGAATTGCTAGAAAAAACGCAGAAAGGAAATTTAGACATAACAAATTGGATTACTTGGTTTTTGGAATGTTTAAAAAATGCTTTGGATAATTCCACGGTGTTGTTAGAACGTATTTTAGTGAAAGCACAATTTTGGAGAAAATACCAAACAACATCTTTCAATGAACGTCAAAGAAAATTAGTAAATAAAATGTTAGATGGGATCGATGGGAAAATGACTTCCTCTAAATGGGCGAAAATGGCTAAATGTTCGAAAGATAGTGCTGTAAGAGATATTAATGAATTAATCAATTTAGGAATTCTGACAAAGGAAGCAGCAGGTGGTAGAAGCACAAATTATGAGTTAGTAAGAGAATTGCTTACTACTTGAGAAGATTCTATTTCAAAAGAGATTTCCACCTTTTTTACTTTGTAGCTGCTGCGCGGTGCATTGCCAAAAAAGGTGGAGCCAAAAACGCTAGTCCTTGGAAATTCGACTACCCACTAACGAACGACGCTAAAATTTCAAAACTCGCTACGCTCAGACAGTTGAAATTTTTACGCTTACTTATCGTTGCGGGTCCCAGTCTACATTTCCTTAGGGACAAGATAGATTTCGAATTCGCTTTCGCTTAAAATCGAAGCGCAATTTTCATTCATAAATCATAATCCCAAATCTATAATTTTCCCCTGGCCTTGGGATAGTTGGGTTTTGTTTGTGAACTGAAAAGCTAGAGTTTTGTCGGAAGCTTCGCAGAAGATCACCGACAAAATCACCGATTTCAGGAGTGAACAAAATAAAGCGCATCGGAGCGAGATTTCACATGAAATCGAAATTTACGCTTTAACAACTATCCCTCAGCCTTGATTTTTGGTTCTTTTCATCAAGGAAAAGAACAGAGATTTAATTTCAAATGAGATTTCCACCTTTTTGCATTGCCAAAAAAGGTGGAGCCAAAAACGCTAGCGCTAAAATAAGATTGCTAATTTTTACGGATCATTACGCGCTACAAATTGAAACTCACTTCCTCCGAAGTCGGAAGTTCAGACAGTCAATTTGTAGTTCGCTGCATTCCCTCAAAATTTACGCAATCGTATTTCAAGGCGCAATTTTAATTTCGTTCATTTATCAATCCTAATTCATAATTGTCTCTGGCCTTGGGATTGTTGGGTTTTGTTCGTGAACTGAAATGCTAGAGTTTTGTCGGAAGCTTCGCAGAAGATCACCGGCAAAATCAGCGATTTCAGGAGTGAATAAAATAAAGCGCCTCGGAGCGAGATTTCACATAAAATCGAAATTTGCGCTTTAACAACAATACCGAAGCCTTGATTTTTGGTTCTTTTGATCAAGCAAAAGAACAAGAACCACTTCAAAGCCGTAAATCACTCACAGTAAAAACAATTATCAAATCTACCAACTACTTCTACAAACTAATTTCATATTCTTTTTATATTTGTAATTAATTAAAGAGAACATCTATTTTGTTCTATAAATATCAACTATGCGTTGGATAATTCTTGTATTTGCCTCCTTGCTTTTATTCTTCTCCTGCAAGAAAATAGAACGAATCAACCCTGTGGACGGCATTGTTGGGGTGCAAACCTCCGCTGTGCAACAACTAGATTTATCAAGCGTGCAAATTGGTAGCACCTTACAAGTAACGGAAGAAGTACCGTATGTAACCCAACGCGGTGTATGTTGGAGCACGAAACCTAATCCAACCACAGCAAATGATTTCGTAGCTCAAGGTAGTGGTTTTGGTACTTTTCAAAGTAAAATCACTGGTTTGTCTGGCAATATCAAATACTATTTTCGGTCGTTTGCCTCCAACGAAAAAACTACAGCCTATGGAAATGAAGTTAGTTTTACTATTTCTGTATCAAAACCAATAATTGAATTCGTTAACATCCCCGCTGGAACTTTTTCGATGGGCAGCCCAAGCAGTGAGGTTGATAGAAGTTCTGATGAACAACAACACCAAGTTACCTTATCCGCATTTAAGATGAGTAAGAACGAAATCACCTTTGCGCAGTACGATGCCTTTTGTGATGCCACAGGAAGGACTAAACCGGATGATTCCGGTTGGGGAAGAGGTAATAGACCAGTCATCAATGTAACGTGGTACGATGCGAAAGCCTTTGCCGATTGGATGGGTTGCCGCCTGCCAACTGAGGCAGAATGGGAGTATGCGTGTAGAGCAGGTACAACCACACCATTTAACACTGGAAATAATTTAACCACTGATCAAGCGAATTACGATGGAAACTATCCCTACAATGGCAATCCAGCAGGAACTTTTTTAGGCAAAACCCAACCAGTAGGGAGTTACCCTTCGAATGCATGGAGATTGAACGACATGCATGGGAATGTATGGGAATGGTGCAGTGATTGGTTCGGTGATTACGGAACAGGTAGTCAAACAAATCCTACCGGTCCTAGCTGGGGGTCTTATCGCGTACTTCGTGGCGGTGGCTGGCTCTACGATGCGCGGCATTGTCGCTCTTCAAATCGCAGCTTCAACGGCCCGACGGTTGGCGACGACCCGTCGTTTAGCCGCGGCATTTTAGGCTTCCGCCTTGTTGCCCCTTAGTTTAGGAAGGAATTTCACCATTCACATAAGCTAAAAAAAAAGGGAGAAAGCAGCTGTAAAGTGAGCGAGAGGGACGAGCGCGAAACAAAGCAGGTGCTTGTGGGGAGGGCAGAGTTTTTTATTGAGCAAAAGATGAAAATAAAAATAGTTAGACCGTTGTAAAACCCCTTACTCATCGTTGAATCAAATATTTAACATCCTCATTTACAAGAGTAATTCCGATAAGTATCGGAACCGGTGTTAAATTTTTAATCCGCCTCGATTAATAACTTTTGCTACGGTCTTATAATTACAATAAATTTCATTTATGCAATAAATGAATTAGAAGACTTAAAATCGGTTTTTAGCGAGCAACAAGGTGTTGGACATAAAACGGAAATTCTACACTACAAGTGAAGATGCATATTGGTCGTTCTGTATTCGATACATTGAATCCAAAGCGTTAATGAATTACCAGTTTACAAAGCAACGTATGATTTGTTATTGGACGTGTTTAAGTTTACCAAAGAATTTGGTAAAGAATATAAATACACGGTGGGTGAAAGTTTAAAGAAACATACCATCGATTTATTGACGTTGATTTATCGTGCCAATAGTAGAAAAGACAAACAAGAAGTTTTACAAGAAGCACGAGAGGAGGTAGAACTAACTACTTATGTGAGCAAAGTAAATTCCTATTTGGGCATTATGAAACATTTCAGAACCTATCGCTTGCGTTCGTCTATGTTACGAAAAAGAATTGAAGGAAGATGGTATCAACATATTTTTGTGTCGTCAGACAAACTCAAAATAGTAAAACGTGTTCGAAAAAATTACAGCAATAGTACATCTTTATTTGTTCATTATGGTAGAAGATAGTTTTCTAATGGAAAACCAAAATCTATTGAAAGTTAATGATATCTCATAACTCATAATTAACAATTCCCTCTTATCTTTGTAGTATGAAGCAACAGATTGCCATTGGACACCATGATTTTGAAGAGATTCGATTGAAAAATTTGTGTTACGTTGATAAGTCAGATTTTATACAACGCATTTACGAGTCAAAAAATAAAGTTTTTCTATTTCCACGTCCGCGTCGTTTTGGAAAGACCTTGAATATGATGTTGTTGCGTCGTTATTTTGAGATTTCAGAAGCGTCGAAGGCGTCCTTGTTTGAGGGACTAAAAATCAAAGAATGGGAAAAGTTTGATGTTTATTTAGGAAAATACCCTGTGATTTGGTTGTCGTTTAAGGATATAAAGCAACAAAATTGGAAAGATAGTTATCAAAGCATTTTGCTTTTATTACAACATGAATACAAACGCCATTCCTATTTAAAAGAATCACATAGCTTAAGTCAAGAAGATAAATCATTTTTTAGTGCTATTTTACGTTTAACGGCTGCTGTTTCAGATTATCAAAACGCCATCCTAAAACTTTGTGAACTTCTATACCTCCACCACGGCGTTAAACCGATAGTGCTCATCGACGAATACGATACACCGATTAACAATTCCTATATCTATCATTTTTACGAAGAATGCATTGGCTTTATGCGAACCTTGTATTCCAGTTGTTTGAAAGATAACAACTTTATGGAAAGGGCAGTCTTGACAGGTATTTACCGCGTAGCGAAAGAAAGTATCTTTTCAGGTTTGAACAATTTGAAAGTGTCTACGTTGATTGACGATGAATTTTCGGATTGTTTTGGCTTTACCCCAGAAGAAGTACATCAGTTGTTAGAAGAGCATAACGCACTCGATAACGAGGAAGCCATCACTCGTTGGTACAATGGATATATTTTCGGTAAGGATCAAGTCATTTACAACCCATGGTCGATTTTGAGTTACTTGGAAAACACCCAACGCGAATTAAAACCATACTGGGTCAACACCAGTTCCAACGACATCATCAAAAAGATGATTGTGGAGGGCGTGCGAATATCAAACAAGAGATCGAAGTGTTGCTTACAGGTGGAACCTTGCGCAAATCTATTTCGGAAGATGTGGTGTTTGGTAACATCCAAGAGACACCCGATGCACTGTGGAATTTCTTTTTGTTTTCGGGCTATTTACGCGTTGTAAATAAGGAATTTGTAAACAACAAACAAGTCGGAGATTTTCAAATTCCGAATATTGAAATACATACGATTTTTGAAGACTCCATTTTATATTGGTTTTCCAAGTCTCAAACCTACAACAGTTTCAATGTTGTATTGGAGAATTTAAAGAGAGGTAACATTGAAGATTTTAGCCTCTATTTTGGAGATTTTATAGAAAAAGTATGTAGTTATTACGATTTTTCAGAAAAAGAACCAGAGCGCGTTTACCATGCGTTAGTATTAGGGATGATGGTGCAACTTCAGTCTGAATACCGAATTTCCTCCAATAGAGAAAGTGGTTATGGACGATACGACGTCATTTTACATCCATTGAAAGCTAATTTACCTGCATTTGTGTTCGAATTTAAGCGGTTTGTAGCTCTTAAAGAAACTACCATAGAGGATGTTTTAGACGCAGCCATGCTACAAATGAAAACTAAAAATTACGCAGCAATTTTACAACAAGAAGGTCACACCAACATTCATTTTATTGCCATTGCATTCAAAGGGAAAGAGGCGAAAATGAGGTACGAGGAAGCCAGCTGACAAAGAATTGGGAAGAGGAATACGACCTGTAATCAATGTTTCATGGGACGAAGCTTTGATGGTGTGCTCTCTCTTCAAGTCGCAACTTCTACAGCCAGACGGTTCTCGCCTACCTTTTTGGCTTCCGCCTTGTTGCCCTAGTTTTTTATTTAAGGAATTAGTAAAAAGGTATTAGTTTGAATTTTAGGCTAAATTCTAATTTGCTAATTTGATGTTTATCATCTAATTTTGTTCTATAAATATCAATTATGCGTTGGTTAATTCTTGTCTTTGCCACCTTACTTTTATTCTTCTCCTGCAAGAAAATTGAACGAATCAATCCTGTAGACGGAATTGTTGGGGTGCAAACCTCCGCTGTGCAACAGCTTGATTTATCAAGCGTACAAATTGGAACTACCTTACAAGTAACGGAAGAAGTACCGTATGTAACGCAACGTGGTGTTTGTTGGAGCACTAGTCCAAATCCAACCACAGCAAATGATTTCGTAGCTCAAGGTAGTGGTTTTGGTACTTTTCAAAGTAAAATCACTGGTTTGTCTGGCAATACCAAATACTATTTTCGGTCGTTTGCTTCCAATGAAAAAACTACGGTCTATGGGGATGAGGAGAGTTATACCATTAAAGCACCAATATTTATGATAAAATCAGCACATGATGTTTTGTATACAACTGCAAAAATTGGTGGTGAATTAATTGATAATAATGGTTTTGATATCCTAGAGTATGGTGTTTTTTGGGGTGACTTACCAGGATTTAGTAATAATAAATCTAAATTAATTGCAAAAGAAAAAGATTTTATTTTCAACCTTGAAGGTCTTGAGAATGGTAAGACTTATTATTATAGATTATTTGCTCTCACTAATTTAGGGATTTCGTACGGACAAGAATTAAGTTTTAATACATTGGGATTCAATTCTCCATCTTTGATAACTGAATTGATCACAAATATAGGTGCTAATACCGCAATTTCTGGAGGAGTTATAACATCGAACGGAGGTTTACCAATTACAGAAAAAGGAGTTTGTTGGAGTACTACCACAAACCCTACGATAGCTGATAATAAATCAATGGAAGGAACTGGAATGGATTCTTATACCAGTAAACTTGATGGTTTAGAAGATGGGGTAACTTATTATGTGCGTGCTTATGCTACGAATTCCAAAGGTACGAGTTATGGAAATGAAGTGAGTTTTACTACACATACCTTGTATAAACCATCACTTTCCACCAATTCAATTACAGCTATTTCTGGTAATGAAGCAGTTTCTGGAGGAGTAATTACAACTGATGGAGGAACAGAAATCATTGAAAAAGGTATTTGTTGGGGGATTTCTAGTAATCCAACTACTTCAGATAGTAAAACAAAAGATGGAAGTGGATCTGCAAATTTTTCAAGTCGATTAACTGGATTGCAAGAAAGTACTAGATATTATGTTCGTGCCTATGCCACAAATTTAAAGGGAACAAGTTACGGGAATGAAAAGTCATTTATAACTTCTGCATTACAAATTAAAGGTGTAGAATTTGTGAATATTCCTGCCGGAACGTTTACTATGGGTAGTCCAAGTAGTGAAGTTGGAAGGGTTACTGATGAACAACAGCATAAAGTTACTCTATCTGCTTTTAAAATGAGTATAAATGAAATTACATTTTCACAATATGATGCATTTTGTGATGCTACAGGACGAACAAAACCTAGTGATGAAGGCTGGGGAAGAGGAAATCGTCCAGTAATCAATGTTTCTTGGGGCGATGCTAAAGCATTTGCCGATTGGATGGGCTGCAGATTACCTACCGAGGCAGAATGGGAATATGCTTGTAGAGCAGGAAGTACAACACCGTTTAATACTGGAAATAATTTGACAACCGACCAAGCAAATAATGATGGCAATTATCCTTATAACGGTAATCCTAAAGGTGTTTATTTAGCAAAAACACAACCTGTTGGGAGTTATCCTTCCAATTTTTGGGGATTAAACGACATGCATGGGAACGTATGGGAGTGGTGTAGTGATTGGTATGATTTTAATTATTCTACAAGTAATCAAACAAATCCCAAAGGACCAAATACAGGAACAATTCGTGTTGTTAGAGGTGGAAGCTGGTTTGATGGCGCATTACATTCTCGTTCTTCTCGTCGTAGCTATAGTATTCCTTCAGGAAGTAAAAGTGGAATTGGATTTCGAATAGTTTTCCCCTAGTTCTGTGATGGTAATAAAGTTTATGTGTTAAAATAAAGAAGTAATTAATAACATCATTCTATAACCTTCCACGATCCCCATTCATTCAAAAGTTGATCACCAAAAAGAATTTGTGGGTCTTGTGCTTTTTCATTGATTCGTAAACTCTCAATCGACACATTTTTTGCCACAGCATTAAACAAGGTTGAATAGTCGATTTCACCTTGTGATTCTTGAAGTTTTTTCAGTAAAAAATAAGTAAAAATACCATGTTGTTTTGCTTTGTAAGGAAGTGCAGATTGTTTGTCACTTGTAGCAGAAAGTACTACAATGTTTCCAACAATCGGTTCTTGTTTTGGTTTGATTTTTAATGCTCTGGCTGCTAACAAGCCGGCATCTCTACCACCCCCACTAAAACACGCATCCAAGAATACAGTTGCTTTTTTAGGATTGGCATCTGCAAATTTTCGGTACATATCGTACAAATTGATTCCTTCTGAAAGGTTGGTTGCGCTTACATCAACCGGAATCAAGTAAGGGATTTTAGTTACTTCATCCGGGTATCCATGTCCTGCAAAATAAAAATACAATTCTGCATTTCCCTCCATGCGTTTCATTATCTCACACACCAAGTTGATTTTCTTTTTCATTTCACTTCCTGTTGCATTTACGAGATGGTGCATATTTTGTTCTTCTACACCAAAGGTTTGGGTGAGATATTCTTTCATGACATAAGCATCGTTCTCAGCAAATGCAACATTTACTTCCGTTCCAATACCTTCTTGTTTACTTGAGTAATCTTCGTTTCCAATGATAAGGGCAATTCTGTTTGGATTTTTTGCAGTAGCAACCGGAATGTTTTTATCCACTTCTGCAGTCAAAGAAAAATCCTCAATTTCAATCGTTTTGGCATCTTGTGAGGAAATAGTGACACTTTGTGTTTTTGTGAGCACCTGATCTAATGAAACATGTGCGTTTTTGTAATCACCATAGTTTTTATAACTTTCTGAAACTGAAATACCAAGGCTGATTTCAGAGTTTTTGTAGCGTGTATTAGCAAAAAAGTCATAGCTGAAGTTTGCAGTCTTATTAGGTTCTAATTGTACAATTTCAAAAAAAGTATCGTTTACTGGAAATACATTGATAGGGTTTGATATACTAATTTTGATGTTTTTTGCTATACCCTGACCTTTGTTTTGAATCATGAATTGAAGGCTCACTGTTTCACCTAATTTGATTTTCCCTTCGCCTTCTTTGTTTGAAAATTTGTAATCAGCAACTACAAGTTGAGGATTTCGGAATTTAAAAGCATTGAATTTTAAAGAGACAGGATCTGAATCAAATCCATTGCCTTCTAGCGCTTTAAGTATTAATTCAATTTCATTGTTTTCAATGTTACTATTAGCAGAAATGGGAATTTCAATTATCGATGTTTCACTAGGTTTTAACAAGGGTATTTTTTTTGAAGTACCAATTCGAATCCCTTTAGCATTTGTTTTGTTATCAATGATTATTTCGCTTTCGTAGGCCTCACCTTTCCCTTCATTTTTAAGAGTAAAAGTAATAGTTCCTTTTTCTGAGGCATCTAATGCTTGGTTGTTATTTCTTTGTGAATCATTGAATTTTACATTACTAATGACAAGTTTGGCTGGAGCTATTGGTTTAGGTATTTTGGTCGTTTCAACAAATTTGAATGCACTCGAATTTTTCTGTTGTGCGAAATAACTCAACGGAAAAGCAGCAAGAAGAAAGAAAAGTAAAGATTTCATATCGTATTCTTATGTTTTATTTGAATTTACAAATTATAATTCTTTTTTCAAACCGAAATTTAAACTGGATTGACTAGCGTAAAAGTTTATTTTCCAGTTTTTTGAGTTAAGGTTGGATAAATTTTTAGTGCGTTTGTTGATAGAACCTCTTATGAGGGTATAAATCACATCGGAAACCCAAATTCCTGCTGCAATTCCAATATACAGATAAGTAGTATTTCGTGCCTCTTTCGCTGATTGATAATAAGAATTTAAATCAGATTGGTTGTTAGCATTCAAATACTTGTCAAAATTTGAATTAGTCATGCTGTTGTAACGAAATGCTTGAATTCCGGAGAATAAAAATCCTGCAGTAACCAAAAGCGGAAGA
>Ga0315908_10003061_pt1 | contig 12098 bp, 4 predicted proteins | sample LakEriMetagenome_12_FD_203520 | JGI IMG/M metagenome (GOLD analysis project Ga0315908, IMG submission 203520) | Freshwater fungal communities from buoy surface, Lake Erie, Ohio, United States - Buoy 4 MA124 | ecosystem: Environmental > Aquatic > Freshwater > Lake > Lake biofilm | place: USA...
ATAATAATAATAATAATAATAATAATAATAATAATAATAATAATAATAATAATAATAATAATAATAATAATAATAATAATAATAATAATAATAATAATAATAATAATAATAATAATAATAATAATTACATTAATCATTATCACAATAATAATTATTATATTAAGAAAAATAATATTAATTACAGGTTATTCATAATTTATAAATAGTGTATATTTCTAATAAATTAAGCAATTAAAGTATAGGAATAAATGATCTTGACTTGAGTAAATCAATAATAAACTAAAAGATTTTGTTAAAAAATAATAGTGATTAATAGAACTAGAAAGGAGAAAACTAAATAAACTATTAATACTTTGAATGGGATAAAATAGATAGTGAATTATTGATAAAATTAAATTTGAAGAGAAAAATATAATTAAATGAGAAATAAGATTTAAAATAATAATGGCAAATAAAAAAAATATAGAATAAAGATGAGGACTTGATAAGTTTAAAAGAAAGTGATGAAATTTATTTAATGAATGTTATAAGTGGATTATTATTGAGTAGTGAAGGGAATAGCAAAGTTGTTTTAGTTAATAAATGGAAAGAAGAATGTATATTTAAAATTGAGTTTTAAAGAAAATAAAATAGGGACAAAAAGGAAATTAATACTTAATAGCATTTTAGACTTTTGAACAAAAAGAGCAATAAGTATTTATCATTAAATAATAATAATAATAATGAATTGGTGTTACTTACGAAATTGAAAAAATAATAAAAGGTAATTCAGATGTTTGAATTATCTATTATAAAAGAAGAGAAGTTCAAAATAGGATTTTAGATAAATTCTATTTACAATCAATTAGTGTTATTGCAATAATAGTTTTAAGAGTTTGGTTAGACTTGTTAGAAGAATAAAGATGAGAAAAATGGGAAATTAAACATTTTTAGTAATGAGAAAGCTGCTTTATAATAGAATTAGATTAATAGTAATATGCATTTATTTTAAGAAACTATGGAGAATCTTACAATTCTGTTCAAATTTATAGAAAAGAAGGAAAAAAATAAGGAATATTATTTATAATAGCTAAATAGTTAGAGTATTCCTTTATTATTAATTACTATTTGGAAAAGTATTGACATACTCTGTTATGGGTTCGATAATTAGATACAAACACAAAATGATTCACTCAATTTCATAGACTTTATTAATAAAATACTCTAGAAAAGTCATTAAGGATATTAACATCTTAGAATTCATAAGAACAATAGGAATTATTTGACAAATCTTATTTAGGAACTAATTAGAATTATCGCTATTATTTCAGATGGTAATAAAATCAATAATAAAATTTCAAATATTCTTCTTACTAAAAATTGGTTCAAATTTATTCTCACATAGTTCTTCATCTACTAATCACAGGTTTTCTCATATATTATCATATTTATAAATATTATATATTATTAAATAATATTATAAATATTATCTGCTATTATAAACTATTATCTATAATTATAATCTATTTGAAAATAAAATTAGATTCTAAACCTAGTAACAAGTGCAATAAAGAGTGTCAATAAAGAGTATTTCTTAAATGACATTGGCAAATCAATTATTTAATATGTGGTTCTTTCAGATTATGCAAAAATTAATGATGAAAATCTTAACAACTTTTTACTTTAAATATTAGCTGAGCTCAATTACGATTAAGACAGGAAACCTATTGAGAAAAACCAAAATATATTTAGAAATATGTTATAAGATCTCAAGATTGTTACATTCTAATTCGAAAGCTTTAACTCTAATGTTTATATAAAGTTCATTCGGTTAGGTATTTTATTATCATTATCATTATTATCATCATTTTTACTATCATTACTTTTATTATTATTATCATAATAATATTATTACATTTATACTATAGAAAATTAAAGTGTGGAAGATTTCTTTGAATCTAATCCTGATTTAACAAAACTATTAAAAAATAATTCTTAATTAAGATTAAATATAATAGAGCTAAATGAAAAGACAAATTAATAACAAAAAATAAAAAGAATAATCTAAACAGTAATAAACCAAATAACAGTATTTTTCAATTTATTCAAATCAATCTGTAGTGGAAACAATATGGAAAACATTGAATTCATTGACAAGAATTTTGGAGTAAGTATGAAAATACTAAAAGAAATAATAATAAAAGGATAAAAAATAAATAAAGAAATAAAACTTTTTGCATTAAAACTATATAAGACTTTATATTTAGGGGAAAAACTTGAAAAGAAAAAACAAGTGATAGTGGTAAATTTGGAAGATAAGAACTTAGAATTTAATAAACTAAGAGATAAAGAACATGTTGAGTTCATGGAAGAGTTATGGGTTTCTGTTTTGGAATAACCAATTGAACCAAATGAGTAGACATTTAAGTAAGATTAAGATTACGTTAAATTCATTACTTATATATTATAAGTTACTATTTTTTATCTTAAAAATGTTTAATAGTTAGATAAATTTATTCTCATTAAAATCAAGCATGTTGTTTGGAAACTTATTTTTATCAAGGATCTTAAATTTCAAGAAGCATAAATTTAAGAAGAATCGGTTAATAATAATGTTATTAATAGGAATATTATTAGTTTAAATAAAAAATATATTAATAATTAAAATTAAGACTAAATCAAGTAATCTATTTTACAACTCAAAATATAAGCGGTTAATTTATTGGAGCAACTTACTTCTTCCAAATTCAATTAGTTTTATTAATAAAATCAATAAAGGATATTTGAAATATTTCATAATCAATAAACTCCTTATATTAATTAAGATTATATTTAAATGAGTTATGATTTAATCATCAATTAACAAGTTTATCTTGATTAAATACTCGATCAAGATGAATTTTAAAATCTTAATAATGCTTTAGAAGGTATTCAAAATATTTCTGACAATAAAATAGATAAAACTGAAGAAAATACAAATAAAACTTTGGAGAAATAAGTTGAAACAAATTAAAAAAAAGAAATATTGTATACAAATACATTTTAATTAACAAGTAATAACTTATTAACATTAAATGATATAAATGAAAATAATGATGAACAAGCGATTATAAATTTGAAAGAAATTGAACATTAAGTTAATATGAAGTTAGTTAAGAGTATTTTCAGATATATCAGTTTGGAAAAACAAAACTTATTTCATTTCTATAATTAATTTATGGTCTTTTCTTAGGATGAAGTTAACCTATATTATTATTTAATCAATAGCAATCAGCCATACATTTATCAATAGAACAAAGACAGGTATATTTGTTATTAATTATTAAAAATTAGTATATAATTAATAAATATCTAAATAATTTAATAAAATATTATAAATTAAGTAATAATTTTAATATTATAATAAAAATATAATAAAAAATGATAATTATTTGATATTATAATTTTAAAATAATTAATAAGGTTTATATTTAAAAACATCAATACCCATATGAAAGATATAAAATATTATCAAATCAAAGAAACCTTAGAATAATTTACTTTAAATATTTAGTTAAGTGACAAGAAAGTAGTTAAAATGTAGTAAAATCTAGAATAATTAATACTTTTTATTGATTATTTAATTGAATTATTCTAATTTCATAATGGAGATAATTCATTCTACTAAATTCAAAAACTACTCACAATCTATAATGTTGGTAAGCTCATAATATAGATTTTTTCTTGTAATACCGATAAATTAAAAACTCAGACCAAATTTTTTAGCGAAATAAAATTAAAAGCATCAAACTTTGCTTATTATTATAGTTATAATAATAAAAATATTTTAAAATATCTTTCAAATTATTTCTATAAAATATTTTTAAACAAAAATTATTAAAAGATAACATTTTAATTACTTATCAACATAATTTTATGTTAGAAAGATCCTTCCAAATTGGTAAAGATAATTTTGCCATATAATGAAAAAGTTAATCATTTAATAAATTTTAGTCCTTAAGAAGAATATATTTTAAATAATCAGAATTCTATTGAAAAAGATTTATGTATTTAATAATTTTAAGAAATCAATAAAAAGATTCACATTTTATAGAGATTTATTTTGGACAAACAATTTATCCATAATAATTAATTTCAGGATTTACTTATTTTTAAACTTAATTAATATTAAGAATGTTTTAATAAAAAAATTAAAGAATTTAATGTCGAATCAAATATCTAGCAATACATCAATAGCATTTTCAAAAATAAAGATAAATATTAAAATATTAGATAATATTATAAATCATTATAAAATTAACATTTTGATACTGCAAGAAATATTATTAAACAAATAAAAGAAAATGAATACTATATATTTTTTAAATGTTTAAAAAATATTTCGAGATTATTTTATTTAGTATTTATAAATAACTCAAAATAAAAAATTATTTACTAAAGTTATATTAATCATTACTAAATAAGTGAGTTGATTAATAAATAATAAGTTCCCTATTATATAAAAGCCTAATTACTTAATTTGATTTTACTAAAAATAAAAACATAAAAAGAAATAATTCCTTAAGAAAAATAGCTTGAATAATTAATAAATCTAATAAATATATTTATTGATGATTTCAGTCTTTCTTAATTATAAAATTATAAATTGGGGTTATAAATTTATAATAATAGTAATATTCTATATTCTGATGAAAACGTTGATAAAAATTTAATTTTTAGCCAAAAAGAATTTTGGAATTATATTTTCAATTTCAATTTTAAGTATAAACAATTTGAAGGCATGATAGTTATTATATTTGATATTATTAATTTTATAATAGATGAAGATTTAATTTTAGCTGTTTAAAACTAAAATTTAATTAAGCAATCATTAAATATTATTGAGAAACTTACTAATTAATTATAATCACTGGAAATAATGGTCTATAATAAGCAGTTTAATTAAAAAATTACTAATTATCTTTTAAATTATGTCAAAATAATAATAATAAAAATTTCTGCCTTATAATTGATTGTCTAAAAAATTAGTGATAATTTTAAATTTAATATTTATAATTCAGTAAATTAAAGTGACTGTATGAATTAAATTTAAATTTGGAGTTTAAATTAAATATATAATAATTGTGATTAAATAATTATATTAATAATTTAACATATATATAATCAAAAAATACAATTAGAATAAATTGCTGAAATTATTTATAGTGATAGTAATTGTATGAATTAAGAATAATTAATCAATAAATTATCAAATTTTGCATTGTAATTATTATAATAAAATGAAAGTTACTAAAACAATAAAAAAAATGAGAATTAATTTTAAAATTAAATAAAAATTTTTTTAGAAGAAATTAAATTAATTAATTTATAAAATAATTTAAGAATATAAAAAAATCAATTCATCTATAATTTTGAAAAGTTTTATTTAAATTAAACAAACAAAATTATATATAATGTATATTTTAATGCTATTGATGATTTTTCTTAATAATACATCGAATTTTATGAATAAATTATTTACAATTAAAATATTTAATTAAGTAATAATAAAAAATATCTTTTTAGATATAGATTGTTATATAATTTTGTTTTAAAAGTATTTGAAAAACATTCAAAAGATATAATAAAAAATAATTATTAAATGCTAGTTAAATTTTTAGAGACTCTTTTTATGACTTCAATTGAACTTAATAAAGGAAAAATATTTATTTTATTTTTGAACTATTTTTTAAAAATATTTAGAAACAATAAACAATATGAAAAAAAGTTTTTACTTTTTAATTATTTATAAAAAAATGGAATTATATAATATATAATATCGTAAACAAATAATAATGATAACATAATTAAGATTAATTGTTTTAAAATTTTAACAAAAATATTAGAGATAGATTAAAATTAAAATAAATATATATATCAATAACTATAATTAAAAAAAAATTAACACTTTATTTAAAACATTAGTAATATTTTTTAAAGCTTTATTAAAGAACTTTAAAATGAAAAATTTTATTTAAATTTAATTTAGTTTCCAATATATAAATTGCATATTTAAGATTTTTAAGTAAAGCATATAGATTTAATAATTAAAATTATATAATTTATAGAAAAATTATGCTAATTTAATTTCAGTGAATTCTAAAATTTTTTAAGAATTCAATAAAAAAATGAAAAAAATATAAAATCAATCAATTTACTTTAAACAATTGTATAATTGTTTATAAGCCTTAATAATTAGTATACTTTATTGCTTTAATTATCTAAAAATAATAGTTATGAATTACTATAAACAAAAAAAATAAACTAATTATACTTAAAAAATATAAAAAAGTTTAATACTAATTAGATGTAAAAGCAAATAATAATTATGGATAATTTAAATTATTTGAAAAATTTAATTATATAATGTATGATTTAAATAATTAATGGTCCTAATAAATTAAACTAATCAATTTTATTTTAAGAAATAGAGTTATTTATAATTATAAATGAGATTTTTCAATATAATTTTTAAGAATAATTTTAACCAGATTTAAATGAATTAAATTTAAAAAAATGTATAATTTTTATGAATCTAATTAATTTATTGAAATTTATGATACTTGATAATTAAAATTAATAAGATTATCAAAATATCGAAAATAATATAAATCTTGATTTATTATTAAATTAATGTATTATTATAAATAATACATTTATGGGAAATTAATAATAAATATTTAAAATATTAGATAATTAGATTTAATCTCATATTGAGAAAAATATAATTTATTTAGGATTTTAAATATTTATATTCTTTTAAATTTTAAATTAACCTAAATTTTTAGAATTAATCAATTTTAATCTATTTTATGAAAAAAGTATTTAAGATACATATAAAATATTTGACTAAAATATTTGTTAAAATTAATTGTTAGAAAGAAATAGAATATAATTAAAACTATTATAAAATTAAAAAAGTACAAATAACGTTCTTTAAAATTTTAGAAAATAGTAATAATTTAAGTATATCACAGAATAAAATATTTAAAATTATATTAAAGATTATAATAAAAATAGTAATAAAGTTCATTCAGTTTAAAGTAAATATTAATAAACAAATACTACATAATAATTTTTGTTTGATTAAACATCTTATTTTTATAAAACTTAAATAGGATCAATAGAAGTAGTAGATTAAGATAATAAAATAAAAATTATATATTTTAAAAAACCTTGGATCCAAAAATTTATATCTAATAAAGCTAGTAAAATAATCAAATATAATTTTAATTTTGATGATATTATTCCTAGAATCGAAAATTATTATGAATAAATGGATTTAATAATTGAAGAATTACAATATAAAAAAAAGATATTTTTATTTAATAAATTTTTTTATAAAATTATTGATAACGTTCAAATTTTTAAAATTATTTATTATTTGATAGTATTGTTATTTATTTCAATTATTTTTTATGTTAATTAACTCAGTGATGATTAGTATATAAAAGAATATAGAAATAATATTTATATTAATAACAATAGCAAATTAAATTCAGCTCTTTAATTCCTAATAATTTTAAATTTAATCTATTTAATTTTTTTGTTCTTTATAGATTTTGTTAATTCCTTTACGATGAATTAAGAAAATAATTATAATATATTAAATGACATAAAAAAAAATAAGCTAAAATATTTTTTAAGACCAAACTCTTAATCATTAATTTAAAAACTATATAATTCACTTTATGGAGCTATTAATAGTTATAATTAAAATAGTTAATAAATATCTATATATCAAAAAAAATTATCTAGACTTATAAATTTAGATAATACCATTCATATTGTAATGATATTTATTTCTATTTATGGTTTGTAATAGAATTAAATAATATTTGTTTATTCGTTTTTGCTATTGTATGTTATAGTAATTTCAGAATAAATATAAAAATTGTTTCAAATTTTTTATTTAAATAAAACAGTTTTAATTTTAGTCGTTGTCTTTTGGATGTCTTAAATATATCTTTTTTCTGTGTGGTGTTATTTTTCATTCATAACATTATTTAAAAACAGCCCTAAAGGAAATTCTAAAGCTTTTAATTTATGGTAAGTTTTTATGAATAACATAAATTTAGGATTAAGATATGCAAGTATGTTAGAAATTACAACGTAAGCTAAATTATATGAAGATAAAAAAATTTTAAATTTAGATTAATAAATTCTATTTTGGTAATTTTATTCATATGGATTATTATTTTTCTTTATAATAAATATAGTCATATAAAATATGGTTTTTGGTATCATATTCAATGCATTTAAATAAATAAGAGTTTAAAAAGATAAATTAGAATATAAAATTAATAATACTTGTTTCATTTGTGGTTAAAATAAAATTATATTTGAATAAAAAAATAAGATTTGGAATTAACATACTTTATTATAGCATAACATGTATAATTATCTTTATTTTAAAATAATAATGTAAAAAGTTGTAAAAAATAACGATTTATCAAATTAGGATGGAATATCATTGAGAGTTTATCAATAAATCTAAAAAAAGAAATATGATTTTATACCTTATTAAAGAGCTTTTGATATTGAAAATGACTAATTATGATAAATTATAGTATAAAAAAAAATATAATTATCATATTAACTATAAAAAATTTTTATTGATGCTAATATTTTTTATTATTTTTAAAATTAATTATCTGTAATAAATTTTTTATTTTTATTTAATAAATTAAATATAAATTTTATATTTCTATTCAATTAAATTTTTGTATATATTAAATATTAAAATAAATAATATTCATTATTGAAATAATTTAAGACAGTTTTTTTATTTTAAAAAGTTTCAAAATATTTTATAGAAGAAAATTTATTGTATAAAAATTTTTGTTACTTTTTAAAGAAAAAAATTTTTCAACTTGTTTATTTTTAAATGGAAAAATATTGAAACTTTTTTTAGAAAAATAATAATATTAATTTTAACTTTTTTTGTATAATAAAAAATAAAATTTTAATAAGATTTTAAAAAATATTTTTAATTAAAAAAATATTATTAAATTAATTTACAATAAAAAATAAATTTAATTTCTATTAAATTTTAAATTTTTTTCCAAAGAATTTACACAAATTTTTTCATTCGAAATTTTAAAAAAATTTTTTTGAATTTAATTAAAATTTATACTTCAAGAAAAATATGGCTCAATATAACATATTTTAATTTGTTATTAAATTTTATCATTATATAAATAAATTTTTTTAATTTATAATTTTAAATAATAATCATTTTTTAAAAATTCTATAAAAATTTCTTCTAAATAAAATTTTGATATTCAAATACAAATTTTTAATTTTTTTATTATTATATTAATTATTATAATTATCTTTTTTTAAAAATAAAAAAGGAAAAATGAAGATAAATGATTAATAATCATAAAAAGGCTCTTCAAATCTTGAATTTACTTAAATATTTTAATTCGTTTATATTTTAATTATATTTTAAAAAGTTTTAATCTGAGGATAAAATAATCCATTATTATTCCCTCCATAAATTTTTTCAATTTAACTATTTTCCAAAAATGTTTATAAAAATTATAAAGTATTTTTTTGTTTGACAATATTAACTTTTGCTTTATTTTTTTCTGGTATAAATTATTCAATAATGTACCAAAAAAAATATAAAGAACTAGATGGATTTAAAATCACACACTTATGTAAATGATTGGGATATTTTTTACCTGTAATATCAATTATTTTTTTCAAAGTCTTTGAATTTTTATTAAAATATACCATAAAAGGAAATTTTAACATACTCATTTATTCTGATTCTAATATAAAAATTAATTTATTTTATTCTTTTTTTTCTTTCATCTATTTACTATAGTCTATTACAAAACAAAAAGCTTATAAGAATTATTCTTAAATTTTATCCTTATAATTTATTAATTAAAATTACATTTTATATATCAAGTTTATTTACATTGATTTTAATGACAGGATAATCTTCTTTACTGAATGCTGAAATGTAAATAATTTAGTTTTTCTATATATGAAATAAAATATTTACAATAATTTGTTAAGCTTCTTAACTAAGTTAATAAAAATCATTCATTATAATTAAAATATAACTAATAATTATTAATTGATAATTATGAAATGAAAAATATATAACTTTTTTATCATCTCTTCTTTTTATTCTTTAGTGATTTAAGTCCTTTTAATGCTGATTAATGAAGTTCTTTTTCTTTTTATAATGCGAAATTAATCAATTTATCTTTACCTTCATCAATTGCTAAAATATATAATTTAATTAAATACTTGATTAAAACCATGATTTTTTCTTTTATTCTTTTTCCTTATTCTCTAATTCTGCTAATTATTTCTATATTTTTAAATTCTCTTCTTCTATTTTCTTATTTTTTTTATCATTTTTTGCTTACTATGCTAACAAATCACATTCATCTTCTTCTTATAAATTATCTTTATCTTTTTTTTTATCATAATCTCCTAATAATTCATCTTTTTTTTAATCCTTTTCTTATTTTTCTTTTTCAAATTCTTTTTCAGCTTCTTTTTTAATTTTGGTCTCATCTTTCAACAATTCTTCTTCTTCTTTAATTTTTTTTTCTAATTCTTTTAATTCATTTTCTCCTTTGTTTTTATCTTTTTCTCCTCCTTTATCTTTTTTTTCTTATTCATCTTTTTTTTTCTTTTCTATTTTGAATTTATCATTTACTTTGATATTTTTGAATATAATATCATCATACTTATCAAAAATACCTCCTAATCTTTATAAAGTTTCTCCTAAAGTTCCCAATTCTTATGATATTTTAGAAGGATCTCCTTCCATTAAAGTTTTAGTTTGTTTTTATTCTAATTTATACATTATATCATGGACCTTACATTTATGCTCGAGATCATTTTTTATTTGATTAAAAATATAAAAGCAATAACCTTAAATTAATTTATTTTCATTAGCTCCTGATAATTTCTTACAAATCGTCACTTCTTTATAGATATCAACATTGATTGTCTTGACATTAAAGTTAATACAACAATTCTAATAAAATATAATTATTATTTCATATTAATTTATATATTTATCTTTATTATTATTATTATTATTATTATTATTATTATTATTATTATTATTATTATTATTATTATTATTATTATTATTATTATTATAATATTTATAAATTTATTTTAATATTTAAAATTACTTGATTAACATCAGGACTGAATGTTTTAGTTTATTAAATTTTACAATTTTCAATATCGTTGTACATTATTCCATATTACACATAATAATCATCAGTTTAAAAAATCATAAATTTTTTCTGTAGTAACAATTTACCTTATATTGCTCCAAATTCATTAAAGTTTATAGTTACTAAAAATTAAGACACATCTCCTAGAATTGGAATTTTAGGAAAATCTTTGTTATTTTTAATTTCTTCAATGTATTTATCTCCTATTAATTTTGTTATCTCATCATAGCCTAATTATTTTTTAATTTAATTTGATTTGATTATAATTTAAAATAATAGATATAATGATATATAAAAATGTAATATAGATTTAAAAATATAAATAATAAGAATATGATAATAATATTATATATATATAATAATAAATATACCTGCTGTATTATTTAATTATATTAGAATGATTTAATAATCATCAACTGGAGATGGTTCTCTTCCTCTTTTAACAAACTAGAAAATCCTGAATTATTTAACATCAGTTTTAATAGTTCTAATAAACTCATTAAATATTTAAATAACGGTTTTTTTATTAGTTTCAAATTCATCTTTATTATCCATTTTATCACAATATTTCATGTATTTTTTTTGATGAAATTCATAATTATCCACATTTTCAAATATTAATTAATGGCTCAAACCTAAAGGTTCCACACTAAAATTAAATTTAAGAGTAATTACAAAACATAAGGAAATTCTAATGATTTGTTTTATTCTTCATCTTAAAAATTAGGTTTAGAATCTGCTGTTTAATCTTATGCACATTTATTTTCTATTTCAATTGTTAAATATGCTGGATATATTTTTAAGATGCTTTTTTCTAGTTTCAATTGATTTGCTACACTTGTTTAATCAATTATTACA
>Ga0315908_10003063_pt1 | contig 12098 bp, 13 predicted proteins | sample LakEriMetagenome_12_FD_203520 | JGI IMG/M metagenome (GOLD analysis project Ga0315908, IMG submission 203520) | Freshwater fungal communities from buoy surface, Lake Erie, Ohio, United States - Buoy 4 MA124 | ecosystem: Environmental > Aquatic > Freshwater > Lake > Lake biofilm | place: USA...
TCGATACGCCCTATAATTGGCATCGACTGTCGCTCCCATGCCGTAAATTGCTGAAAGCGAAAATCGAGCTCGCCCTTTTCCGGCATGGCCAAGGGCTTATTTGCTAGCTGAGCTGATGCGAGGGAAAAATCTTCCAGGTCGAATCGCTTGTTGAAGTAAAACACCGCAGCGGTGGCAAGAAGTGTCGCCACAATAACTAACGCAGCAATGGGGTGTTTTTGCTTCATACATTTCACCAAACCGCGGCCATGCTGACATGCACATCTTCGCAGGCAAGTGCGGATTTTCTCTGTAGGTTTCTCTCTTCTTGCCACAAGGGAAATCCACGCTATGATTTGTGCATGACCCGCCGAAGCCGACGAAAGACGTCAAGCGCCAACAAATCTTCACCGCCCCAATGGATGGGAAAGTTTTTTTTTCGCGGTTTTATTGCCTTGTTGCTTATCGCCGCAATCGCTTCTGTATGCGGTTATGTCTGGCTGCGTCGCTACCTTTCCAGTAAGGAATTTCACGGATTGATTGTCGCGCAGGCGGAAATCTACCTAGGTGCGAAACCTAGTCTCAGTCCATTACGCTGGGACGGCTTTCGGGTGAATGTTGAGAACTTCGAGGCCGAAAGTCAGGGTCAGGCCAAAGGCCTCGCTATGCAGGGAATCAAAACGGGGATTGATGCCGGTGGCGTCGCCCGCGGAGTCTGGAGTGTGTTGCCCAGCCGGGTGACAAATCTCTCGCTTACTTGGGATGCGACCGCGAAAGCGCCGCCACCCCCGCAGATTGTTGAGGAGCAAACCTTGCCTCAGCCGATGAAGAAAGCTTGGTATGACCGCTGGATTCCTAAACAAATCGAGACGGACACCTTGGTTATCTCTAATTCCGATCTTCATTTGATCCTGGCGCAAGGGGAGGCGCGCCTCAACGGAACGCGATGGGAACTCGAACCCACCAAGGGATTTGAAAACTGCAAGCTTAGCGGCAATGGTGGCAACCTCAAATTACCCTACGCCTGGGCCCCAGCGATGAAGCTCGATCAACTGCGCTTCACTTATCACGATGGCTTTTTGTATCTAACAGAAGCGACTCTTTCTGCTTACGAAAACGGTCACGTTAAGCTCTCCGGGGAGTTCGACCCCGCAAGCCGGTTCTACGCGATTGAGGGATCGTTACGCGACGTCCTGTGCAGCGAAGTCCTCCCACCAGACTGGAAACAACGGCTCAGCGGCGTCATTGAATCCTCATTTTCCGTTCAATCGCGGCAATCCTCAGCTGTCGTCAAGGGGCATGTGAAAATTCATCAGGGTATTCTCACAGCCCTGCCTGTGCTGGATAAACTGGCGGCCTATTCGCAATCGCTTCGTTTTCGCACATTGAGTCTGCACGACGCCGAGGCGGATTACGAGATCACCGACCAGGGGGTTACGCTCAGCAATGTGACGATCGGTTCCGAGGGTCTGGCGCGAATGGAAGGCAAAATACGTTTTCTCAATAATAATCTGAATCGTAGCTGTGCTCTCGATGGCGATTTTCGCGTCGGTCTCGCACCCGGCACACTGGCAACCATTCCCGGTGCTGAGGAGGATGTCTTTGTGCAAGGGGAGCGGGGCTTGATGTGGGCTCCGATGCACATCAGCGGCACTCTTGACAATCCCGAAGAGGACTTGAGTGGTCGACTGATGTCTGCTGCCGGAGCGCGCATGTTTGATATGATTCCCGCAACTGGTCTGAAAGTATTGAAATACACTCAGCAGGTAGTCGATGACAACGGCCAAGAAACGATGGAGAAAGTCGTTAAGAAAACCACCGATGTCATAGATCAGACTATCAAAACCAGTAACGATGCCATCGGTGGCGTTAGTAAAGCTGTCGAAGGTGTCTTTGGGATTTTCGGCGGCGGCCCCAAGGAGCCAGTGAAAAATATTCCCAGCCCGCCGATTCCCACACCGCAAGTTGCCAAACCTCCGCTGCCCATCCCTCCAGTTCCCAAGCCCTGAGCAGGATAATGGATGCATCTGAAACGCACGGCAAAAAAATTAGGTCAGGCATTGCAGGAAATGCTCCTATTTCTTTTGACCTTTAGGGCGTTACTTTATCCAGCGCCGTGACCTGACATCCATAAATTCAGGATCTCAACCGCTGCGGCCTGATCGATCAGGCATTTTTGTTGCCTAGCATTGCGTCCGGCTTCGTGCAACTTTTCCGCGGCAGAGACAGTAGTGAATGATTCGTCGATGTAATGCAGCGGAATTAGTGGATGTGCGGCATGGAGCAGTGCGCCGAATTGGCGGGCTTTGACAGCTGACTCGCCCTCTCGACCATCAAGATGCAACGGCAGTCCCATGACGAGGGTCTTAATCTGTCGCGACATGATGATCTCATCTATCCGTTTCAATGCGTCGGTTTTCTGACGATGGATCGTTTCCACAGGATGCGCCATGATGCCAAGCGGATCGGTCGCCGCAACGCCGATGCGTGCGTCTCCGTGGTCGATGCCCAGCGCAGGGTGTGGGAGGTTTTCGCTAGGATCGCTCACAATTGGTTAGAGAAGCTCCTTCGGGAGCATGGGCGAAAGGTTTTTGATCGCATCAGCTTGGTGACGGTTGGCGATGAGCAGCGCATCATCGGTCTGCACGATGATCAGGTCATCCACCCCAAGCAGGGCTACGTGTGTGCCTTTGCGGGCGTTGAATACGATATTGTTTTCCGAGTCGATCTGTGTGATCGGTTGATTGCTGACATTGCCGATGCCGCTGCTGGGCAGATATTTGGCGATGGAGATCCACGATCCCACGTCATCCCAGTCGAAGGTTGCCTCTATATTGAGAACGCGCCGGGCTTTTTCCATCAATGCGTAGTCGATCGAAATCGGCGTGAGATGAGGGAACTGTGAGGCAACGGTCGCCTTGGCGTCAGTGGAGCAGCGGATTTCGGTGATGAACTTTGCTAGTTCTGGGGCTTGGCGGGCCAGTTCGCCGATCACGGCGGGCAGCGACCAGACAAACATGCCGGCATTCCAGGTGAAACCACCCTGTGCGAGAAATTGTTCCGCCAGATCACTACTCGGCTTCTCTCGGAAACGCTTGACCTCATAGGGTTGGTTCTCACAATTAAGTCCGATGATCGAAGCGCGTTCGCCGCGTTCGATGTAGCCATAAGACGGACAAGGCCACGTTGGTTTAATACCGATTGTGATTAGCCCATCGCAGTGTTCAGCTGTGCTAATGGCATCGCGCATGATCGACTGGAATGCCGTGGTGTTTGAGATCAATTGGTCCGAAGGCAATACGAGCATGATTGCTTCGGGGTCGCGTGCGGCGATCAATCCCACGCCCAGTGCGACGGCTGGCGCGGTGTCCCGCTTGGCGGGTTCCGAAAAAATATTTTCCGCCGGCAGCATCGTTGCGATTTCGCGCACTGCGGCCTCCTGCTTTTCGTTGGTGAGAATGAGAATATTTTCCAGGGGCACAAGTCCATCGAGTCGAGCGATCGTCTGTTCCAGCAACGTAGCGCTTTCGAAAAGCTGCAGCAACTGCTTCGGACGGCTGTCACGGCTCAATGGCCAAAAGCGCGAACCGGAGCCACCGGCGAGGATCAGGGCGAAATGATGAGATGTGTCGGACACGGTATGATTCTAATCCAAGTAAGATAAGAATAAAGCGCAAAGTAGATGGGAGGTTGACCGCGCGGCTGAACGTAGCGATTTTTCACCTTGGGAAGATCTCTCAAATCTTCCAATCAACCGGACACTGCTGGATTTTTTGGTTGCGGTCCTCGTAGCGGAGGTATCCGTGGGTCGCGCCGAATTCGTGAACCATTTTTGTGACTTTAACATCGTAGCAGCAGTATTCCGCGATTTTCAACATCGGGGCGGGATCGCCGCTGCGCTTGTATTCCTGCCACCATTTCAATGCATCCAGGCCGTCAGCTGTTTTTCCGGTGCCGAGCGAGGCTGACGCAATGGAATCGAGCTTCAACCGGTGACCGAGTTTTTTTTCCACTTCCACCAGCATGTCGAGGTTCACGGTTTGTTCTAGTAGATCGAACACCGCATACGATTGCAAAACGGCGTAGTCAAAATTAAGGTGGTTGAATCCAACTACCAAGTCGGCGCGGGTTAGTTCGGTGATCAGTTCCTGCAATTCGTTTTCCCGATAGATGCGGTATTGCTCGCTGGCACTGGAATAGGTGACAGCCACCGAGACGCCCATTTTATGTTTTTGCGCGGCGCCGCCGACATCGCTGAAGCTGCGTTGCGTTTCGAGGTCGAAGTAGACAATGTTGGCCATGTGGGCGCATACTATGGAACGGTTGCTTTTGATCAAGTGTGGATATCACGAAAAATTCCATGGAATTTCTGGAAATTGATGTTATTTGTGCTACTCTTTGTCCGTATGAAGAATATATTATGACCTTGAAAAAGTCGAATTATTGGCCGCACCGCGCGTCATTGGCGCTGCTATTGCTGGCTTCTCTGGTTTCTCCCTGTCTTGCTCAGAGCAGCGACGATGTGGATTTTTTTCGCACTAAGGTGAAGCCAATCTTGCAGGAGAACTGTTTTGAATGTCATGGCGGCAGCGATGGTAAAGGTGGTTTCAAGGTCAAGAGCGGTCTGCAGTTGATCAGCCGGAAGGGATTGCTCAAGGGTGGGCAGCACGGTCCCGCCTACAATGATAAGGATCCGCTAAAAAGCCTGGTGCTCGAGGTTGTTTCCTACAGCAACGACGACCTGCAGATGCCTCCGAAAAACAAATTGGATGCCGAGCAGGTCGGATTGATAGCGGAGTGGGTCAAGCGCGGTGCCCCGTGGACCCCTGAGGACGCGGATCTCTTGCATGAGATTGCAGACGCTAATTCGGAAAATACCACGGTAAATGAAAAAACCAAGGCACACTGGTCCTATCGAAAAATGTTGCGACCCGAGGTGCCGACTGCGGGAACCAGTGCCGCATTTGTGCATCCGATCGATCGATTGCTCGAAGTCAAACGCGCTGCGAATGGTTTGTCGGCCAACCCAATCGCTTCCAAGGCCGAGTTGCTGCGCCGTGCCACCTTTGACCTTACTGGGCTGGCTCCTACTGCGCGGCAGATTGCTGACTTTGAGGCGGACAAGAGTCTCGATGCCTGGCAGAAGCAAGTCGATCGACTGCTCGCTTTACCGCAATATGGCGAAAAGTGGGGCCGCCACTGGCTCGATCTGGTCCGCTATGCCGAGACAAATGGTTTCGAGCGCGACAGCGACAAACCCTTCGTTTGGCGGTACCGGGATTACATCATCGATTCCTTCAATCAGGACAAACCGTATGATCAATTCCTGACCGAGCAACTGGCTGGGGATGAGATTGCCAATCCCACGGCGGATTCAATGATTGCCACCGGCTATCACCGCTTGATGCAGTGGGACGACGAACCGGCTGACAGACTGCAACACATGTATGATGTCATCGACGACAACGTCCGCGTAACGACTGAAACCATGCTCGGCATGACGGTTGGTTGCGCGCGTTGTCATGACCACAAGGGCGATCCGATTCCACAGAAGGACTATTACCAATTCGCTTCTTTTTTCCGCAACATCAAGTCGATGGGTAGGGGGGATGAAAACCTCCAACAGATCGCAATTGGTTCGAGCGGTGGACCAGAGCAAACCGCGGCTCTGCAAGCGGAGAAAAAATCGCTATTGGATAAAATCGCCCTTGCGGAAAAGCAATACCTAGAACTTCCAGTGATGAAGAATGCTGCAGCAAGCGGCTTGGCAGCAGATCTGATAACTGATGCAAGAAAAAAGCCGTGGTCGTGGCATTATACCACCGAGAAACCTGCGGACGACTGGAATTTGGTTAGTTTCCGTGCCGAGAACCAGAACTGGAAGCAGGGAGTTGCGGGATTCGGAACCGAAGTGCCGGATGCGCAAGCACGGACAACTTGGAAGAGCAAAGAAATCTGGCTTCAAACAACATTTTTGCTGGAAAAAATTCCCAAGAGTCTTGCGATGAGCCTCTATCACGACGAGGAAGTGGTCATTTACTGCAACGGACAGATGGTTTTCGAGCGCAAGGCTTTTAATGCCCAGTATGAGAACATTGCCGCACCGGTTGCCTTCATCGCGGCACTGCAAACAGGGCGTAATGTTATTGCGGTTCACGTGAACCAAAGCTCAGGCGGCCAGTTTTTTGACATGGGACTTTCTAGCGTGGGGCGGTCTCTGCGCGAGGAGATTCTCGATCCTTCAAACAAACTAGTTCAGGAGCATACCCGTACTGGTTATCAGCAAGCTTTGCAGCGCACACGGGAGATTGAAAAGGCATTGGACACCCGTCAGGAGAAAGTCATGGTGGTAGCGGAAAATGGAGGCAAGGTGCCGCCGACATTCATTCACATGCGTGGCAGTGCTCATGCAGAAGGCGAAGAAGTGCAGCCGAAATTCCCTGAAATTTTTGGGGGCTTAACGCCGGTGATTACACCGCCCGCCAACGGCAAAAGCAGCGGTCGCAGACTGGCACTGGCGCAGTGGATCACTCATCCCAAAAACCCGCGCACGGCGAGGGTGATGGTCAATCGACTTTGGCAACATCATTTCGGCAGGGGGCTTTGCGCCACACCGAATGACTTAGGTTTTCTCGGACTTGGCACCAATGAACCGGAATTGATCGACTGGCTGGCCACTGAGTTTGTTGTGAAGAAATGGAGCATCAAAGCGATGCACCGGGTCATCATGAGTTCGGCTGCTTATCAGATGTCAAACCGACGCCAGGACGCGGCCCTTGCCAAGGACGGCGGCAACGAGTTGTGGTGGCGTTTCTTGCCGCGGCGGATGTCTGCCGAGGAGTTACGCGACAATATGTTGCTGGCAACTGGCGAACTCAGTCTGGAGCGCGGCGGACCGAGTTTCTTCGTGCCGATTCCCGAGGAGGTTCTCGTTACATCGTCGACCAAGGGTAACGGCTGGCGCAACAACCCGCCGGAACAAACCAATCGTCGTTCTGTTTACGCGGTTAGCCGTCGTTCGTTACAGGTGCCCTTGTTTAGCGAACATGATCAGGCGGACACAGACAGTCCGTGCCCGGTGCGTTTCACCACCATCGTTCCGACCCAGGCTTTGGGAATGATCAACAGCGACTTCGTCCACCAAAAAGCCAAGGCCTTCGCGAAAAGACTGGTGCGCGACGCCGGTCCAGAATCATCCGCACAGGTTCGACTGGCTTATCAACTTGCGGTGCAGCGCGTGGCAACTGATGTCGAGGTCAAACGCGCGGTTGACTACATGCAATTGATGCAGGGAGAGCAGAAGCTGTCTATCGATGAGTCCCTGCAGCGCTTCTGTCTTGCCGTGTTCAGCTTCAACGAATTCATCTTCATCGATTAATTTCCCACTCTAAAAATCATGATCATTCAACCATATTCCAACTTTTGCGGCCGAGTGCGTCGTCGCGAGTTCATCCACCAACTCGGCGGGGGATTCACCTCGCTGGCTCTCACCGGCTTGTTGAGCAAGGAAGGTTTTTTCGCCAATGCCGCAGAGGCTCAGGTCAGCGCCAATCCACTGGCGCCTCGTGAACCGCAACTTCCGGCCAAGGCGAAGTCTTGCATCTTCCTTTTTATGTACGGCGGTCCAAGCCAGGTTGATACCTTTGATTACAAACCGAAACTCTACCCGCTAGATGGTAAAACGATTCCTATCAAAACCTTCGGTCGCGGCGGCAAGAAAAAAGAAGGCCGGGTGGTCGGACCCAAATGGAAATTCCAGCAGCACGGCCAGTGCGGCAAGTATGTTTCCGAGCTGTTCCCGAACGTCGCGACCTGCGTGGACGATATCGCATTTGTGCATTCGATGATTGCCGACTCGCCGATCCATGGTTCAGCGATGCTGATGATGAACAGCGGCTCGTTGATCAGTGGCAAACCGTCGCTCGGCTCGTGGCTCAACTACGGTCTCGGCAGTGTTAACGACAACCTTCCAGGTTATGTGGTGATGCTCGACAAAACCGGTGGACCAATCTCCGGGGCCAAGAACTGGTCATCAGGATACATGCCGGCCTCTTATCAGGGAGTTGTGTTCCGCGCTAAGGGCGATCCAATTTTGAATCTCGCCGACAAAAATGGCATGAATCGCGTGCAGCAGCGCTCGTTGTTGGACTACCTTGGTGACGTCAATCACGGCCATTTACAGGGTCGTGAGGATCACAGCGACCTCTCAGCCCGTATCGCCAGTTACGAACTGGCCTATCGCATGCAAGCCAATGCACCGGAGGCAATCGACATCGAATCGGAGCCGGAACACATCAAGAAACTCTATGGCATGGATGAACCGCGCACCGAGGACTTCGGCAGGAAATGCCTGCTGGCGCGTCGACTTGTCGAACGCGGCGTGCGTTTCATTCAGGTTTACTCAGGCGGCGCGCATAACGACGATAACTGGGACGCCCACGGCGATCTGGTGAAAAATCACACCTTCCATGCCGGCAATACCGACAAGGCGATCGCGGGATTGTTGAAGGATCTCAAACAGCGCGGGCTGCTCGATGAGACTCTCGTGGTATGGGGTGGTGAGTTCGGTCGTCAACCGACAGCGGAATACGCTGCGGGCACGGGGCGCGACCACAATTCTTATGGCTTCACCATGTGGATGGCGGGCGGCGGCATCAAGGGCGGTGTGAGTTACGGAGAAACCGACGAACTGGGCGGACAGGCAGTAGTCAACCGCACCGAGGTCAAAAACCTTCATGCAACTATTCTGCATCAGATGGGACTCGACCCCGAAAATTTGAAATTCTTTTACAACGGACTCGACCAAAAACTCGTTGGAGTTGAAGGTGCTGAACCAATTCGCGACATCATACTCTGATCTGCACACTGTTTCAGCTAACTTAATTTTTTTCATGCAGGTTTTGCTTGAAATGATCGTTGGAATCTAACGGTTTTTTGAAATTTTTCGATCACTTGTTTGACAAGGAAAACACTGCGTGGTGAAGTCGTCGTGGTATGATCGATTTGCGAGCAAAAGGAGATGGAACTAAAGGTCGTTTGTTGGAAGCCACGGAGAAGTTGATAGCAGAAAAAGGTTTTGATGCTGTATCCGTGCGCGATATCACCGGGCTGGCAAAAGCTAATGTGGCGGCGGTGAATTATCATTTCGGCAGTCGGGAGGGTTTGCTTGTTGCTGTGCTAGAACACCGGATGAAGCCACTTGCAGATCAGCGTATCAAGAACCTCAATTCCCTCAGGGAAGACCATGGCGTACGTGAATTGCTGCAAGCCTGGGTGAGTCCGTTGGTTAGCCTGTTAGTCGTTTCGGGATTGCCTGAATTGGCTTATTGCAAGGTGATGGGCAGAAGCATGGAGGTTCTGGCCTCAACAGCGTATCCCGAAGCAACAAAAGCAAGCGGATTGGTCGATGTGGTGTTGCGAAATTACCTAGAAAAATGCCTTCCATCGATGGGCGCCAAAGAGATTGTATGGCGTATGCATTTTGTCACGGGCGCGCTGATTCATGCTCTTGTTCATGGAACGTCAATCCAGGATCATTATCGCCTTACTGCGGCGGTCGAGCAATGGGTTGATTCATCAACGATGTCATTTCAGGGGGGCGATGTACTGCACGGCCGCAAGGAGGCGATGGAGAAGGCTAGCACTAGTCGCCGGAAGGTTCGGTCCACGCCGCAGATGCGTCAAGTTGCAGAGGTTGTATCTGCCGTCATGGAAGCCGACGAAGCAAATGGGGAACTAGTAGATTCGGTTGGGGGGACTTCATCTTCTGCCGGAAGTATGATGGAAGATACATCTAGTGAAAAGAAATCGACAAAAAATAAGAAACCCAAAAACTATGACGGTCACGGGGAGTTGTTTTTGTTTTAAAGCAAGTGAGCTGCTTAACCCGTAATTCGGAGTCAATCGAACGAGTATCCCAGCCAGTGTTGGCGCCGTGGGGGCCAGCCAATCGTTGAAAATGTTTTCTCCTGAGGCGCTAGGATTAACATGCTTGAAATAGGTGCGATGCCCTTGCCTCTTACGACTGATTTTTGCTGCGATCACATCCACTCTTCTCTCGGTTTTCCGCGCTACCAGTTTTTCAATCTAAATCTGGTTGACTGGTCTGTGTTGTTATTTATTCAGGTTCAATTACTCTTACACAGCGAGCATCCTAGTATATTTTTTTTAAAAATCGTCAGATCATGATGCAGTTCAGGCCGTGAACCAGCGTTGAAGTTCACTTTTCCCCATGATTACTCAGAGTTTTTTTGATCCATTTTTCAATCAGACTGAGTCAATTGTGCTCTTTCAACCCTCTTGCATAGGCCGCCAGCAATGGCTCTGACCAAGTTCTGCATTCGGATTTGTGATATGGCTACAAGTTTTTTTTGCTTGATTATTCCTGCAGGAACTGGCCCGCAAAAGTGCTTCTTCGCGGTTCATGGTCTAGGTCTTCCCATTTTCCTGTCGCCATCGGGGCTTTTAGATAAAGTTAGCAGCCTGTGAAAACCTCCTTTACTTGCTCGCCTTTGACGAAAGGTAGATTAATCCGCGTGACTTTTGGAAAAGGAAATGCATAGTTACAGCATGGAGAGAGCGAAAGCAGAAAGATCCAACAGCTCGAAAAGTAACCTGCGCGTTGAGCCCGCGACTCTGGAAGACCTGCCAGAACTAGTTGAGTTGACTATGGATTTGTTCGCACATTCAGGCGATCTGCGAGCGGACTCACAGGTACAGGAACATGGTCTGCGGCTTATTCTCGAACAGCCGGCGCGGGGTAGGATCTTTGTGCTGCGTTCCGACGATGCGATTTTTGGCATGGTCAATCTGCTCTTCACCATCTCTACAGCAATGGGTGGCTTTGTGATCCTGATGGAGGATGTTATAGTTCACCCTGTCCACCGAGGTCACGGTTATGGTACGATGCTGCTTGAATACGTATTAGATTTCGCGAGAAATAAGGACTTTAAGCGCATCACTCTGCTGACCGACAAGATCAGTGCTGACTCGCAGCACTTTTTCAAAAAAATGGGCTTTGAGTATTCAAGCATGATCCCGATGAGAAGGATTATCGCATGAGTGCTGGATGGCAGATTGCCGAACTGGCTGCGGATACTTTTGCCGTTGCTATGATGTTGGTGATGCTCTCAAGCTTTTCGGTAATCGGCCTGCTGGTCTGGAATATGAAACGCATTGTGTCACGTAGAGACCGCTATGTCGATGAGTTGCTAGAAGAGTTGCAGGAAGCGCCTCGAGAATCAGTCGCAGACAATAAGGCTCGAAAATTCCCGCAGCAATCGTCCGAGCCATGGAAGCGGGATGACAATTGGTGGAAATGATTCTGACTTAGCGGCATTTTGCACGCTACCCTTTAACCTACTTGAGGTCGCTGTTAGAACTCATCCTTTTTTGAGTTCTAAAAAAAGTTCTAAAATTCTGTGTGATCTGGCTGATGATAAAAACGAATTTTACGGTGGCTCGGACCTTGTTCTCAATACGCCTTGGATTTGGTTTTGCAGATCACTGCTGATCCTGAAATTTTCTTGATTGATCGTTAGCGGTCGATGATGTGACATTTTTTTTGACCTTGCCGCTCTTTTGCGTCATGCTCATTCAGAGCAGATGAAGTGTCCTAGATGCGTTCAAAAGATTCACCGTGGGGCGGAATCCTGCCCTCATTGTGGCTTTTGTTTGGGCACGGCAGACGAGGAATTCGGTAAGGATGAAGTGGTGGTTAAGTCGCTAACAGACGCAGCGGGTTTGCTGCGCAAACAGGAGCGCCACATCGTTCAGGATGCGATGGATGGTTTCTCACGAAGATTCCCTCAGTTGTTCTTTGGCGTTTATACCGGAGTGTTTCGCGAGTCGGCGAATTTGCGCCAGTTTGGCTTCTGGCTTCTGAACCGAGCTGTCTTTGAGGACTTGGATTCACAGCGCCCGAATGCCTCTGGCATCATCCTGGTCATCGATGTCGAGGGCAAGGCCGCGGGTCTGACCTATGGATATTTGCTCGACCCTTATCTCAATGAGGACGAAACATTTTTTTGTCTAACAAAAGCTCATCCCTATTGGCTGGAGCGTCGCATTGCGGATGGTGTCGTCGCGCTGCTGCGGGCATTAGAAAAAATTCTCAAACG
>Ga0315908_10003066_pt1 | contig 12094 bp, 6 predicted proteins | sample LakEriMetagenome_12_FD_203520 | JGI IMG/M metagenome (GOLD analysis project Ga0315908, IMG submission 203520) | Freshwater fungal communities from buoy surface, Lake Erie, Ohio, United States - Buoy 4 MA124 | ecosystem: Environmental > Aquatic > Freshwater > Lake > Lake biofilm | place: USA...
AACTAAATTAATTGGCATCAATAATTTTCTTCTAATTTCAATTCTTTATAACTCAATTATATTTACACTTCTAATGTTATTCACATTGCTCCTTAAAATATTGTTCAATCTATTTTTCAAGGTGCTAGTTATATTTTATCAAAGGAAGGAAAAATTATATTTTATGGACCTTTTAAAATTGATGGTTAATTTACTAGTGAATCTAATAAATTATTTGATATCAAATTAAAATAATTAAATTAAGATTATGGAGTCTGAGATTCTCTTCAAATAGATAATATTGCCATTTAATTTGGATTTAAATTCTTTTTAAAAATTGATATGCCTAATAATAATTTCATATTAATTTGGCAGAAAATAAATTGATTAAAAATATAATATTTATATAATGATAATATATATAAAAAATTAAATAAGTATATCATCATATGACGTAAGAAAGGAATAATAATAGATAAAAGTAAGAAATGAGTTAGTGCTAAATATTTGAAGATGAAAGAAAGAAAAGTAATTTGAACAAATAGATGTTAGGAGAGTACATATATGGAGAGAAGAATCTTAAGATTTTTTTGGAGATTTAGAAAGTAATATCTGAAGATGAAATTTTAAGAAACAACCCTGCTCATCTTGGACTGTCGAGATAGGAATTATATGATATTTACATGTTAAAAACAAAGGTAAATTTAATATATTATTTAAGAGACTCAATGAGTTGTATGACATCAATAAATATGAATTAATATAGATGGGAGGCTCAATTTTTGCTGAACAAATCGGATGCTCTTTGCATGTAGGAATGTTTATGACTACTTTAGATTTATTATGTGATGAAGACTAAAGGAAAAAGGTATTTTTTTATTAATTTACTCATTTTAGTTTATTGAAAAATCAAGAAATTTTGAAATCATCGGATGTTATGCTTAAACAGAGTTGGGACATGGATCTGATGTTTAAAATCTAGAATTATAAGCCATTTTTGACAAGAAGTAATTTATTTAATCATAATTAATTTTATAATTATAATTTCATGATAATAATATTATTTAATATGAAATTAAATTGATAATAATGATAAAATAATAATAATGTATTTTAATTACATGATAGTTCATAAGAATTTATAATGCACAGCCCTACAATATCTTCTACAAAATGGTGGATTGGTGATCTTGGTAAGAACGCTAATCACGTTGTTACTTAAGCATAAATAATAGTTGATGGTAAAAGAAAAGCTTTAGGAACATTTATAGTTCCAATAAGATGTATGAAAAGCCATTTACCTTTAGAAGGAGTTGAAGTAGGAGATATAGGTCCAAAATATGGTTATAATACAAAAGATAACGGATATTTAAGATTCAATTAGTTTAGAATTCCTAAAGAAAATTTATTAAGCAAATACATGAAGATAAGCAATGAAGGTAAGATTATTAGAGTGGGAAATGAGAAATTGAGTTATGGAACGATGATGAAGATCCGTACTCTGATATTAAATATGTCATGTAAATATTTGGGGTAAGGATTGATAATTTGCACTCGATATTCATTAATAAGGAAATAGTTTAAAGGGGAGAATAAGTAAGAAAGAGCAGTTATAGAGTATCAAACATAGTTAAACAAAATAATACCACTAGTAGCATTAGGATATGCAATGAGTCAATGTTCATAGATGGTAGAAGAAATAATAGATGAGAATCAGTTGAAGATGGAGAAGGAAGATTACAGTAATTTAAATGCTATTCATTGTTTGATCAGTGGATTTAAAAGTCTATTTACCTCGAGCACTTTAGAAGGACTAGAATAATTAAGGAACGCTTGTGGAGGTCATGGTTATATGTAATATTCAGGATTCCCTTCTATTATTCAAGAGTACTCTCCAACTGCTACTTATGAAGGTGAAAACACCGTCTTATACTTATAGACTGCCAGATATCTTATGAAAATGTATAATAAAGTAAGTAAGAATAAACCATTGGATGAGTTTACCTCATATTTAAAGTAATACTAAGGATTATTGCAGACTTAACTAGGAGCAGATTAGAATGAATGTCTGGGCTCAGTTGAAAATCTGGAAAAGATGTTAGCATTGAGTGCAATAGTGAGGATAGATTAAGCAGCTAAGAAACTAATGAATGCAGTGATGTCAAAAATAGATCTGAAGACTGCATGGGATCAAAAGGCAGGCATTATGTTGGTGGAGTGTGCTAAAGCTCATACCATATTTACTTGTTTCTCCATTTTCAAATAGAAGATATAGAATAAAGCAGGACCTATGTAGTAATAGATGACTACACTTTTACAATTGTTTGCAGTTGATAGAATATTGGAGAGACCTTAAGCCTTATTTACTACAGCTTATCTTTCTGCTCAACAGTTCTAACTCTTGAGGACCAATATCAAGGAGAATCTATTATTGCAAATTCGACCTCATCTACTCACTCTAGTTGAGGGATTCAATATGCTTGACAATACTCTAAAAAGTGCTATTGGTATGAACAATGGAAAACCCTATCACAATCTTATGGATTGGGTCACTAATCATAATTTCATCAACTCACCTAAAGTTACAAATAATCTCATAAAACACTGGATATCCACTCCCATTCCCTCTCCCAAACTATGATCACACTCTTTAAATATATATCTCATTAGTCTTTATTATTATTATTATTATTATTATTATTACATGATGACTCAATATTATTAAAATATTATAATTATAATTATGATCATGATTTCTTGTTATTGATATTATTAACTAGAATCTATTTGTTAGGGTAAAGTTTAAAGCTTTATATATCTAAGTTAGATATTAAGATAAAATGAATATACTTTGGAGAATGAGTTGGTTATTAAGATAAAGAGAAGATTGTGCCCATTAGAGTTGATGCCAGTCTATGGATTCAGCTATAATATGATCAATATGCTTGAGAGTGCAGACAAGAGGGACAGAGACAGAAGAGTAGAAGAAAGCATTATCGCATAGGAGATTGGATTTAAGTTATGCAACTTTGTAATGATCATATGTACTAACCCCATCTTCACTAAAGACCTCTTATGTTTCAGTAATTGGTTTACTAATACTGTTGATTTACAAGATGCTAGAATCACTGCTAAACAGATATAAAGTCTTCTCTTTTAAATGGAAGCTCAGCCATCCCCAATACTTCTTATTTATCTTCTCTTCCAATTCCTATTCTCTCTTAAGATAGTTTTAGAAGTAATTATCGTTATAAATTAGACTATTCTCATATTTTACTCCTTCACTTTTTAAATATTCACTCTTCAAACTAAAACTTTCCATATATAATTAGTCTATTATGTTCGATATTGAGTATCTATATCCTAAATCGTTAAACTTGTTCATCACTAACTCTCTTCTGTTAGATATATTATTGTCATAGTATGTCAAGTTACCTTCTTCTTTTTTCATAAAATAGTTATACATTGTGTCATTCTCATCCTTACTATTATTATTACTATTACTATTAATATTAATATTATTATTACTACTATTATTATTATTATTACTATAATTATTAATGTTGCTAATGTTATTGTTATTTCCTATTGTATTTTCCATTTTAACTTTCTTGATATTGGGATAGTCTGTGCTAATAGTCTACAACTCCAGTTATTTCATTATTAAACAATTGATTTTAATTTAAGACTGCTTCTTAGCCTTTGCCATTCTTTATGCCATTTTTACTAAATCCTCGTGTTTTCCTAAAGTTTACAAAAGAGTAAATTTTTCTGGTTTTAATGAATAACCAGGATAACCTTTAAAAACTTTGCTTCTTATTCCATTTTTAAGAACTGAATTATAGTTTTTTCTTTAAATATTGTTTTTTAATTAATACAATATAATACTATTGTTTATATTATCAAAATAAAATTATATTATTACATAATAGCTGTTATTATGTTTTATTATTAATTTACCTGTTTTTAGTTACCTTCAGAGTAAAGCTAGCTCCTTCAAAATTAGAAAGATTGTTATGAGCTAAAACATCAAACTTCCCTGAATGTTATAAAATACACACGATATCACTATTGCTAGTATAAGTGTCATTTCCTTTATATTATATTTTGTTTATAATTTTAGTTTATTTTTATTTGATAGTGATATATATATATTTGTTTGATTTCGATTATTTAAATATTATTAAATAATATTAATATTTTGAGATATTATTATATTAATTGGATTATAATATTATTTACCCCATATTTATCTGCGAGTTAGTTGCTTGTTGCTCCTAGTTAAAAATTCTTTTGATATTCTTACTTCTATTATCAAGTTCAAATACTGACTCAATTCTGGAAGATAATATTTAGGTCGATATAAGAATTACTAAACTGGCACATTCTTTTTGCTTAATTTATCTTAATCCATAAACTATATTTATTAGTTTAATTTCTTTTTATTCTTTTTCTATTAACTATTGTTATTATTCTAATTACTGCTATTTATTTACTGGCTTTCATTATCATTATAACCTTCATTTATTATTGGTTTTAATTTTATGTTCTTATTTTTAAAATTGTTTTCACTAGAAAGTAAAAAAGAATCTTTAGAAGATATATTAGACTAACTAAATATTTAACTTTATTCAGACATATTTAAATTTTATCAATCAATTTATTTTATATAATATAATTATAAAATTATTATTACAATATCATTGTTAATATAATTTTATTTTTTGCTTAATTTTTAATAAATTAAATTTTATCATATATAGTAAAACTATTTATATATTAAATCATATGACTTTTTCTACCATTTTATCAGATTTAAGTTATTTTATAATTAAATCTTTTTAGTCAATTAATTGTGAGATTCTTTAATATATTAAATCAGGTTAGTATTTTTCTTTTTAAAACTATGGTAAATATTTTCTTTATAACCAATTGCCACTAATTATTATTTTCCTTAAGTAAGCTTAAAGATTCTGATTATTGTCAAATTTTATCATTTACTCCATTATTTCCAACGCTTTTATTGAACTTTCTATTTGGTTCATATTATTCTATTAGTCAATATCATAAAATATCTTTTATTTTTCACTCCATTTTATAAAAATCTATAATATTTTATTTTGAATCTCTATATTTTGTTATTTTTAAATTTCTAAATCTTTAATCTAAAAATCTTTATAATTTAATTATCATTCGTAAAATTCAATGACTTATTTTCTTCCTTAATTATTTTATAAAAATTAATCTTTTAAATTTTAGTTTTCTTGAGCTATTTAATCACAGTTTTTTTATAAGTATAATTGTTTATTTTAAAGTTAATCAATAAAATCATTTTATTTAAATATTTATTTTTCGTTAATTACAAATTACTTTATTAAATCTCTAAATTTTATTTCTTTATTTAATTAATAGAATTCATCTATAATATACTTTGTTTCTTGTAATTCTTTAGATTCTTATATTAAAGTAAATATTTGTTAATCTTATTCTTAAATTTTATTATTTAATATTTAATTTTAAAATTATAAAGAATTTAATTAAGATTCTAAATCTTAATTTATTTATTTTAATTGATTTATTTACTATTTAAAAGTATATTATTAAGTTTTTTCATTAATAAATTATGTTTATTTACTTTTATTTTATTGATCATCTCCATCTTAATATTCTAAATTAATGAGATCATTTATTATTTTGTTTGGATTTAAACTAGTTTATTTTAAATATTATTAATCAATATATTATTTATTATTTTTTGGATATTCTTTTTTTTCTTTACTTTTTAGGATATTTCTTATTTTGTTAATTGATGAATTAACTTGCTATTAACTTTTTTCATCCTAAATTAACTGATAATCTTATAATTATTAAAAATTCGAATTATTTTTTAAATAGTAAATGGTATCCAATAATCTTTTTTTATTAATTTCATCATCGTGTTAGTATTATTGCTAAACTTATTGATTTTTATTATAAATATCATCAATTTCAAAGGCAGCTGATACCATCACCATCTTATCATCTTTTTATTTGTTTCAAAACTTATTCATCTTAATGTTTAAACTATTAAAACTATCTTATTTTAAAATAGTCAAAGATTTAGATAATTAATTTTATTTTTCTAGATTAAGAATATTCACTGAACGAGGTATTTTACTATAAGAAATTAAGCTATTTACTTTTTAAGTTTATTTGCTAGAAGAGTTATTGTGCATATTATATAAAATTATATAAGTATTATTTAAAAAAATATTATATTTAGTATTTGATTATTTAATTATTAAATAAATTTAAACATATATTTTGTAAATATTTATAATAAATGAAGTAAATACTTTTGTAGATTTATGATTTTTAAGATAAAATATTTGAATTTGAGTAGAATTTTACTTAAGATAAATTGAATATAAGAGATTTTATTATAACATACTATTATTAAGTTGTAATATTAATAAGTTTGTTTAAAGTTATTTTAGTCAACTTACTATTCAGATTTAAAAGTAAATAAATTTTGAAATTTTTAATAAGAATTTTTAATTTTACAGTTATTTCATTAATTATCTTTATGTTTTTGTTTGAAAATACTTTTGTAATATTTAATAATTTAATTTTTCAATTTTTTTCTTAATATTAAATTTTAAGAATTTGGTTTACTTTATAAATTATACTTCTATTTGTTTCTTTTGTTAATTTATTGAAAAAATAAAGTTTAAACATAAAATCATAATCATATTTAACTAATTTAATTTAAGAATTAACAATAATATTTTCTATTTTTTTTATTGTTTTTTTTTTTTATTTACAAAAATGCTTTTTAAAAATCATTTATTATTAGTAAAATTATTAAATATATGATTTTGAAAATTTTAAAAATTTTTTAATGATTATATTTTTCTTTTATTGTTTAAGCATAAGTTTTCTAAAAATAAATAATAATTTTTAAAACATATTTTAATATTTCTTTTTTAATTTAAAATTTGTTTCAGACAATGAAATTTAAAATGTTTAAAAAATATAAAATGACAAAAATATTATTGATGAAAAAATAAATTATATTTAAGAAAAATATATCATGAGTGGAAATCCAATGAATTAAAATTTGAAATTAAAATACAAATATTATAAGAATTAATATTAAATATTGACTTTTAAATTAATACAGTTAAAATAAAATAATTGCTTAAGTGCTAGATTAAAGAAAGAATTTTAAAAAATATATGAATTATTAAAATCTTTATTTTTAGCATAAGTTTTTTTAATATTTTATATTATATTAATCATAAGTATTTACTCTAAAATAACTATTTTCAATAGTTAATATAATATTTTTTAGTTATTTTAAAATTAAATGAAGATTTAAAACAAAAATTTAATTGAAATTATTAATAAAATAATCATAACTTTTATTTATATCTTGAATTAAACATTATAAATAAAAAATAATTACGAACAGAATAATGAAAATAATAACTAATTAATTAATAAAAATTAAATAAATAAAATTGGAGGAATATTTATTATCATATATATAATTCCTTAATGCTTATCAAAAAATAATCAAGATATTTTTTAATAATAATGGTTTTAATTTGAATAAGATATTTAATTCTAGAATGATAAATTAAATTAATTAGGATTATTAATGTTACCATTTATATAGTAAATATAAGAATTAAAATTAGTGATTTCTATTTCAATATTTATTTTTTGCTTGATAACACCATATACAATATTTTATAAAATAAGCAAATGATTAATCAATCTTAATAATTTATCAATAAAAAAATTTATCTATAATTTTATAAAAAATTTTCTTTTATAAATTATTTTATGAAAATAATGAATCAATCAACTAAATTTTAATTTTTTATAAATTCATGTAATAATTAATCTCTAATATAATCTGAATTTATTATAATATATTCTATTCTTTTCTTATATGCATCAGCTCTAGATGTTATTTATTTTATTGAATCTTCTCCTGAAACAGCTCTGCCGACAAAATAAATGACATTAGACAAAATTCGTAGAATAATCAAATTTGGCACATATTTTATTTCCTTGGAATTTAATATTGCAGTCTATGCATATCCTTATATAAAATCTTAAAAGTATTGAGATGCATCATTTTCTGATGCGTACTTTGATAAACATATAGCTATTTCCATAGCTCTAAAGTCTAATGTGCAAAATTCAAAATCTAAAACCCCAGTAACTCCTTTTTCATCACAAAGAATATTATCATAATGTAAATCTCCGTGAATTAATTATTTTGGCATATTTTTTTCAAGTAATTGATTTAATTATTATTCTATAATTTAAATTTGATCAACAAGATATGTAATTGACTCTCTCACCTGATCAAATTATTCTTGCTTGACTTAATCTAAAAATATTTGTTTAGATATTGAGTGATGTACAGCATATAAATCATAATAAGGAGGAATAACAGATTCCCTCAAATCCCCGTTAATTTCCATCTATTATGTAATTTCACCCAAAGCTTTTGATATTTGTCCTGAAGCCTAACCTATTTCCTTAGCAAATTTAAGTTTTGGTAAAATTCCTGGTATAAGTTTGAACAAGGATGCTTGATTTCCATTAGATAGTTTTACGAAACTTGATTGATTTTTCAAGTTTGGATAAGGAAAAGGTACTTGAAAGGAAAAAGTATAGTTTTTCAACAGATTCAATACTTTATGCTCAAATAAAACTTTTTTATCGAAACCCCCATTGTTATAGACCCTGAGAACTCTTATTTGCTGATTTTAATTAGAATCTTTATAAGAAACATACCATACAAAATTATTAACTCCGCCAAATGCTTTCTCAAAGTATACATCATCAGCTAAATCAATAAAACTATATAAAGCTTCTAATTTGATTTAATTTGGTAGATTACTAATGTCTTCCATTTAGTATATTTATTACAATAAATTATTAAGTATAGTCTTTAATAAATCAAAAAACTTAAAAAATGATAATTGTATTAATTATCTTAATAATTTCAAATTGTATAAGATAATTTAAACATATAAAAATTATTATAACTTAATAAATAAGAATAAAATGAATTAAAATTATAAAAATATAATTTATGGATAAGAAATATAAACAAAGTATGGAACATTCCGTTGTTTTTGCTCTCCTTTATCTAATAGGGAATAACTTCAACCAACTATGAAACATTTACAATAGCATAAATATTTTAAAAAATATAATAAATTGATATTTGCTTTTAGAATTAATATTTAAGATCAAGATTAAGTAAATGAAGAGCAATTTGAAGAAGGGTATTCAGAAGACGAAATATATGATAGTATAGGTGAAAGACTATTAAATCTTCTAAGAAAATACAGTTCATAATTATTAATTAATTATAAATATTTTCAATTTTCTAATAATATTTAAAAGATGTTGAAAATGTATTGGCAATTTTAGCGATTGAACAATAAGATCCTCTTTTTAGGTTCGATTAATAAATTTATCATTTAGTTATTGATTTGATGAAAGATTTATTAAATACTTTGTATACAAAATTAGTTGAATAAAAGAACCAAGAAGTTTAAACAGAAAATTACCAAATCAATCCTTTTATCACTGATCAAATGAATATAAACGAAAATCAAGATAATTAAAGTGTTTAAAATAACTTTAATAATAATAATAAACATTTCGGAAATATGTAGTTATTTGATTTTTAGTTAGATGAATAATTTGAACAATAAAACCAAGAAATTAAATTAAAGAAAATGAAGTTATAAAGAATTAATCATGTTTTTAAAAATTGCAAACCTTAAAAACAACAAGATTCAACTGTGACTTAGGTTATTAATTAAAAAATTAAATAATTGATCAATAGAATTAATCATTATGGTATTAAAATAGAAAAAATTATTGAGTCATTAGATGATTAAGATTTTTAATAGATAAGGTTCATGATGTAATATGAAAATAATCTTTAATTAGAAAAAATTTTAATTATTTTGCTAATATTCTATGACTAAAATGATTTAAATTTATTAAATAATGATGACAATAATATTATAAACCCTGAAGAATAAAAACTATCTTCTAAATAAAACTCATAAAATAATAGTTTTATTTAATAATAATCTTTAAAATAAGTAAACTTGAAAAAATAAAATTAAAAACTAACAATTAAATAGTGTATTTAAGATTTAAATGTTAATTAACTAAATTATCAAAAAACAAAAAAAATTAAATAGATTCTTTTAATCGATAAAAATTTAAATTACAATTCTTTATTTTAAGTATTACCAGCCTTAGCTAATATATTTTTGATTTTAACTTATCTAGTTTATAGTTTTGAATTGGGAATAGATTTGATTGAATAATAAAATTTATTATTTTAATATAAGTATCAAGAACAAATTAAAAACAATTAAAACTAATTTTAAAGTAATGTAAATAATTCAAATCAAAATACATTATAAAGTGGTAAAAACTTTATTATCAGATAAAGAAAACATGCGTAAAAAATTATTAATTTAAAAAATATAAAATTTTTTATTAGTAATTAACTAAATAAAAAAATTATATTATATAGTAAGGACTCAAACTTAAAGCAGACAAATAATTGGGAATAATAATAAGGATTATCAGGATTTAAGATTCAAATAAAATAAAATTAAAACATGATATAATAATATCAGTAAATAGCATAATAATGAGTAATAATATGATTTAAAATAATAATTATCAATTATATTTTATTCTTTCTAATTGTAATCTTTAATAAGCAATTCCCATTTCATCTTACTTATCAAGAGAAATTCTTATAAGATATATTCCTATGGATAGAATGACAAAGAAAATAACTAAATTAATTAATAATAAAAGTAATAGAATTAATTATAATAGTAGTAATTATAATATTAGATACAATAATTGAAAATGGTTTCCTTTTTGACTTCAAAATAAAAGATTTCTCGATGATACTTTTCTAATCTCTCTTTGAATCTCCTCATTTCCCCGTCAGAAACAGGAATAACAGGAGTATTTCTAAATTCTTCAATCGGTCTTAGATTCTTTATAAATCGGTTCGGATTTTCAGTTTCAATACAGCCAGGCAAAGAAATATTTAAAGAATAATATTTTCTACATTAACTCATATACTTTTAGTCATTAAGAATATTCATTGGAATTCCTCTATCTCCTAAAAAATTTATTTATTTTTCTATTTCTACACTTTCATTTATTATACTTCCATACATATCTTCTTCTAATTATTTTTTTATTTTTAATTTCTATTTTATATTTTAATATATTCTATATATATTCTTTTTTACCATGATTAAATATATTTTTTATTTACATTTCATATTCTAAATAACTGCTGTTTCCATTTATATTTAATAATTCAAGCACATTTTCATTTATTGTTTTTATTTCCAATCTTTCTTCTTCAATTATTTAATCATATCCTTTTATTTAAGCTTCTATATTTGGAATTGGTAATCCATATTTATAATATTTCACTCTTATATCTTATATACTTTATTAATTTTTTAATTCTATCTATTGTTTCTAAGTACCATCTTAGTTTTATATTAGTTATGATATTTTTTTCATTCTTTACATTTTTTCTTATATTTTCTCTCTATTTTCTAATTATTATTATACATTTTATTCTTATTATTCTTCACTATCAGATAATTATATTTATTTTTCATTTTAATTTTTAATGAAATTAGAATCTTTTTATGTGTTTTTTAACAAAATATTATTTATTTGATCTTCATTTAATTCATATTCAGAATTAAATTAATTTATTTAACAATTATAAATATCATTATTTTTTTATTATGAGAAATTAAATTAAATAATATTTTTTTGGTAAGCTTTAAATTAATTTAAAATTTTAAATTTATTAAATATTTTCATTAAATAAATATTAAATATAATTATTTATTTTTAAATGTAATAAATATGTCAATATTTTAAATAATTATATAAAAAAATCTTATAAATAGTTTAATTTTTAATAATAAAAAAATGATAATTAATAATTAAATGAATTTCTTTAAGTTAATAAAATATTTGAAATTATTAATTATAAAATGATAGAAATATAAGATAATATAAGTTTATA
>Ga0315908_10003068_pt1 | contig 12088 bp, 9 predicted proteins | sample LakEriMetagenome_12_FD_203520 | JGI IMG/M metagenome (GOLD analysis project Ga0315908, IMG submission 203520) | Freshwater fungal communities from buoy surface, Lake Erie, Ohio, United States - Buoy 4 MA124 | ecosystem: Environmental > Aquatic > Freshwater > Lake > Lake biofilm | place: USA...
AGTTCAAAATAAAAAAATCTTAATTTCTTGCCTAAATTGGGGAATGGGTCATGTTTCTCGTTCAATTGGTTTAATTCATAGTCTAATTAAACAAAATAATACGGTGATTATTGCTGGTGAATCCGATCAATTGAAAATATTTAAAACCTATTTTGCGGAAATTCAAACAATAGAATTAGCAGGATATCCATTTGAATTTGAAAAGAATAAATCGTTTCAACAAGCAATTTGGAAACAAAAAAGCAAGCTGAGAAAATTCATGAATTATGAAAAGAAATGGGTGAATGAAAAAGTGAGTGAATATGCAATTGATTTGGTATTATCTGATCATAGATATGGATTTAGAAGTAGAAAATGTATCTCGATTTTTATTACACACCAAATTCATCTCCCATTAATAGGAATTTATAGCTTCTTTCAGCTTTTTCATTCCTTTTGGATGAAACAATTTAACGCAGTATGGATTATTGATGATACTGAAGATAAACTGGCGGGAAAGCTTTCATCTTCACCAAATTTAAAGCATTTTGAATACATTGGTTGGTTTTCTCGCTTTCAATTAAATGCCGAATCCACTAGTAGTCAAAAAAAGAATATTTCTTTATTAGTTTTGAGCGGACCGAATGTAAACCTTGATTATTTACACCTAAATTTTTTACTCCATGCAAATAATCAAAATCAACAAATTGTTATCGGAAAACCTAGTGCTATAGCTTTATTGCCAAAACATGACCATGTATCTTACCTAGAGTCCTCTAATTGGTTGGAGTTAGATATGGTTTTGACAGAAGCGACCGAAATATTTTCTTTTTTTGGTTATTCAACTTTAATGGACGCCAAGTTTCTATCGGCTGATTTTTATTTGATTCCTTGTCCAGGTCAGTGGGAGCAAGAATACTTAAGTTCTATTCATCCTAAAGTTGTCAATAAACAATAGATTTTTTGGTTTAATAGAATTAGATTAATTTAGCCACTCATGTTTTTTAGGAGGATATTGAATTTTATACTGGTTGTGATGATAGGGCTTTCCTGCAGTCAAAACCCAATTGTCCCCAAGAAAAAAGCAGCAAGCTGGGTTGATACTCAAAAGGATGATCATAGTTATTCCAACGTAGATCAAATAAGCACCAAGCATCTTCATCTCGATTTAGATGTAAATTTCAAGAATAAAACCATTTACGGAGTAGCTCGACACGATTTCGGGAAGCATAATTCAGATACCGTTATTTTTGATGTGAAACACCTTCAAATTCAGAAAATTACTTGTGGCGAAAAGGGAAAAGAAAAAGAACTTGAATTCGTCATTGGTGCATGGGATAAAGATTCAATTCTCGGTCAACCGCTAATCGTCGCAATCAAGAAACCAGAAAGATTTGTCAATATTTATTATCAAACCACTTCAAAAACAGAGGCCTTAGATTGGCTAGATCCAATTCAAACGCAAGGAAAGGTTCATCCGATGTTGTATACTCAAGGTCAGCCTATTCTTACCCGAACTTGGATTCCACTTCAAGATTCACCTATTAATCGATTCACCTATTCTGCTAGCGTTAAAGTGCCTAAAGAGTTAATGGCTGTTATGAGTGCTGCTAATCCTACGGAAAAAAATAACGATGGAATTTACAAATTTGAAATGAAACAACTTATTCCAAGTTATTTAATTGCCCTTTCAGTTGGGAATTTGGAATACAAACCTATTTCAAAAAAATGTGGTATTTATTCAGAGCCTGAATTGTTAAGTCGATCAAGAAAAGAGTTTGAAGATTTACCAAAAATGATTGAGGTTGCAGAGAAACTTTACGGTCCGTACCGTTGGGGTAAATATGATTTATTAATCATGCCTTATTCCTTTCCGTACGGAGGAATGGAAAATCCGTGTTTGACATTTGTTAATCCAACTGTGATCGCTGGAGATAAGAGCTTGGTTTCAGTTGTGGCGCATGAGTTAGCGCATTCTTGGTCTGGAAATTTAGTAACAAATAGAACATGGAATGACTTCTGGCTGAATGAAGGTTTTACCGTGTATTTTGAGCATAGAATTATGGAGGAAATTGAGGATCCTGAATACTCAGATATGCTTGCATTAATTGAATTTGGTGAATTGAAAGAGGAAATCAAGACCTTTAAAAAAGAAAATAAACTGGCAGATACACATTTGAAATTGGATTTAAAAAACCGTAATCCCGGTGATGGATTGACTCAGGTTGCTTATATAAAAGGAGCATTTTTTCTTAAAACTCTTGAAGCAGTAGCGGGACGTGAAAAGATGGATGAATTCTTAACTAAATATTTCAATACATTCGCTTTTCAGACTGTGAGTACAGAGAAATTTGTGGAATATTTGAAAGAAGAATTATTAGAGCCAAATAAGTTAAATTTCAATTTTGACGAGTGGATTTACCAACCAGGAATCCCCAAAAACTGCGTTAAAGTTAATTCGAAGCGATTCAAGGAAATGCAAAAGTTAGCAAAAGAATTTGCATCAGGAAACGATATTTTTGAACCCAAAACTACTTTTGAACCTATTCCAAAATCGTGGAGAAAAAAACGAGTTACTAAACAGATTAAGCGCTCTGATTATTCCACGCAAGAATGGATGGAGTTTATTCGTTCCTTACCTAAAAAAATGGATCCCGAAAAAATGGCCATAGCAGATGCTTATATGAACTTTTCACGCTGGGGAAATTCCGAGGTAATGACAGAATGGTATATTCTATCTATTCGAAGTGGTTATAAACCTGCGTTTTTACCTATGGAAGAGTTTGTCACTCAAGTGGGAAGAAGAAAATATTTGCTACCAATATATGGTGCCTTGAATGAAACTCCAGAAAATAGACTGCTCGCCTTATCTATTTTTGATATAGCCAAAATCAACTATCATTTTGTATCCAAATCGTCGGTGGAATCTTTACTCGGCTTATAAACTTTTAAGGTTTAATAATTTTTCATAAAATCGTTAGAGATACAACTAAAGTCATTATCTTCGTGGCGATAAAAAACACCTCTTACTATATGAATTTCATAGTATCTAGCACCACACTTTTGCGACACCTACAAAGCATTTCAGGTGTACTAAATGCAAGCAGTAGTTTACCAATATTGGATAACTTCTTATTTGAGATTTCTGAAAACAAGTTGACAGTAATGGCCTCTGACTTGGAAACTACTATGATTACTCATTTAGAAGTTCAAGTTGAAGAACCTGGAAAAATTGCTATTCCTGCAAAGCTTATTTTAGATGTGCTTAAAAGTTTGCCTGATCAACCTTGTTCTTTCCGTGTGGGCAATGATTTTGGAATTGAAATCGGTTATGATAATGGAAAATCTAAAATGGTTGGTTTCAATTCAGAAGAGTATCCAAAATTACCTGTTTTAGAAAATAAAAGTTCCGTTAAAATTACAGGAGAAATTCTTTCAAGAGCAATTAATAAAACTCTTTTTGCAACAGGTAATGACGAATTGAGACCGGTAATGAGTGGAGTTTTTTGTCAGTTTTCTGAGCAAGAGATTACTTTTGTTGCTACTGATGCACACAAATTAGTTCGTTATACAAGAAAGGATTTTGCTGCTGATGGAAATGCTTCTTTTATTTTACCTAAAAAACCGTTAAATTTATTAAAATCTAATGTTAGAGGTGATGAGGAACTGACAATTGAGTACAATAATTCAAATGCCATTTTTACTTTTAATGACTTGACATTAATTTGTAGATTAATTGATGGTAAATACCCTAATTACGAGGCAGTTATTCCCAAGGAAAATCCCAATGTATTGACAATTGATAGAGCGCAATTTCTTTCATCAATTCGACGAGTTTCTATCTTTTCTAACAAAACAACACACCAAATCAAATTAAAATTGGCAGGTTCAGAGCTTCTTCTTTCTGCAGAAGATTTGGATTTTTCAAACGAGGCAAGTGAGCGTCTAGTTTGTCACTACGATGGTGATGATATGGAAATTGGCTTCAATTCGAGATTTTTGATGGATATGTTGTCCAATCTAGACACACCTGAAGTTCAACTAGCCATGAGCATTCCAAGTAAAGCAGGTCTGCTTATGCCAAATTTACCTGAAAATACTTCTGAAGATATTTTGATGCTGGTAATGCCAGTGATGATCAATCGCTAATTTATCTATCTATGAATGTGACCACGAAGCAGAATATTCGTAATCTTTCGTTGGTTGAAATTCAAGACTATTTAGTTCGTATTTCTGAAAAGTCTTTTCGTGCCAAGCAAATTTTTGAATGGCTTTGGAAAAAGAATGCATCTCATTTTGATGAAATGTCAAATTTGAGTTTGACCTTGCGTAATTCATTGGAAAATGATTTTTTTATTGATCATATTAATCTTTCAGATCAGCAAGTTAGTAGGGATGGTACTGTAAAATGCGCCTTTTCTATTGGTGAGTCTCAAGTTATTGAAGGAGTAATGATCCCAACCACTACGCGTTCAACAGCCTGTATTTCTTCGCAAGTGGGTTGCAGTCTTGCGTGTACATTTTGTGCCACTGGTAGATTGAAATTACTTCGAAATTTAACTCCAGGTGAAATCGTAGATCAAGTGGTTTACTTAAATCAAATGTCTCTTGACAATCAACAACGTCCACTTACCAATATTGTTTATATGGGAATGGGCGAACCATTGTTGAATTATAAAAATGTTTTGAGATCAACAGAAATTTTATGTTCACCTGAAGGTATGGGTATTTCACCCCGAAGAATTACTGTTTCTACTGCTGGAATTGCAAAGATGATTCGAAAATTAGGCGACGATGAAGTTCGTTTCAATTTGGCTCTATCACTTCATGCAGCTAATGATACCAAGCGAAATAAAATCATGGAAATCAATGAAAGTAATAATTTGGCGGAATTATCAGAGGCTTTGCAGTATTTTTACGAGAAAACAGGTAGTAGAATTACGTTTGAATATATCATTTTTAAGGATTTCAATGATCAACTTGAAGATGCGCATGAATTGGCAAATTTTGCAAAATGCGTTCCTTGTAAAATAAATATTATTGAATATAATCCCATTGATGATGGAGAATTTCAACAAGCTGACTCTGAAAAAGTGAAGGCGTTTGCAAGTCTTTTGGAAGCAAAAAATATGATTGTTAACGTTAGACGAAGTAGAGGGAAAGATATCGATGCTGCCTGCGGACAATTAGCCAATAAGAATAAACTTGCTCTTCAAGAAGGTAGAATTTTGAAGAATTAAATTTCTAAGCAAATCTCTTTGTACATTTGTAACAAGCATGGAGGATTCATTCGATTATAGAGAAGAAGCGCAAAATTCAGGAGAACAAGAATACGATAAAGTCTTACGGCCAAAGTATTTGACTGATTTTTCTGGGCAAGATCCCGTGGTTCAAAATCTAGAAATTTTTGTTAAAGCAGCTAAATTACGAAACGAACCGTTGGATCACGTATTGTTGCACGGTCCTCCTGGATTGGGGAAAACAACCTTAGCTAATATTATTGCAAATGAACTTGGCGTTGGTTTTAAGGTAACGAGTGGGCCTGTTTTAGATAAACCAGGTGATCTAGCTGGTTTACTTACTAATCTTGGCGAAGGCGATGTTTTATTCATCGATGAAATTCACCGTTTGAGTCCGGTAGTAGAGGAATATCTCTATTCAGCGATGGAAGATTATGTGATTGATATATTGATTGATTCAGGTGCCAATGCACGAAGCATTCAAATTAATTTAAATCCATTTACCTTAATTGGCGCTACAACAAGATCTGGTCTACTAACTTCACCACTTCGTGCTCGCTTTGGAATAAATTCTCGTCTCGAATATTACGATTCAAAAACATTGACCTTAATCATAGAGCGTTCGGCCGGATTACTAAATATTGCAATCGATGAAGATGCAGCCTATAAAATTGCAAGTAGAAGCAGAGGAACACCTCGTATTGCCAATGCACTTTTGAGAAGAGTTAGAGATTTTGCCCAAATCAAAGGAACTGGAAAAATTGACGATGATATTACTGAATTTGCACTTAATGCATTGAATGTAGATGCCAATGGCCTAGACGAAATGGATATTCGCATCCTAAAGGTAATCATCGATAAATTTAGTGGAGGCCCCGTTGGTTTGACTACTATTGCAACCGCTATTGGTGAGAACGCTGGAACTCTTGAAGAAGTTTACGAACCGTTTTTAATTCAAGAAGGATTTTTAATGCGAACACCAAGAGGAAGAAAAGCTACGGAAAAGGCATTCAAACATTTGGGTAAGAACCTGGGTTGGACACAGGGAGGTTTATTCTAAATGAAATCAAATAACTACAAACAGTTACTCAAAACCAAAGCGACTGAACTCGGTTTTTTTTATTGTGGGTTTTCAAAAGCAGATTTTTTAGAGGAAGAAGCGCCAAGATTAGAGAAATGGCTTAACTTAAATTACCAGGGTAAGATGAGTTATATGGCCAATTATTTTGATAAGCGGCTCGATCCCAGATTACTTGTGGATGATGCAAAAACGGTTGTTTCTTTATTGTTGAATTATTATCCGGAAGAAATACAAAATGCTGAAAGTCCAAAAATCTCCAAATATGCATATGGGGAAGATTATCACACAATTATTAAGGATAAGCTTAAAGAATTAATTCAATATTTGAAGGAAAATATTGGGGAAATAAATGGACGTGCCTTCGTAGACTCAGCGCCAGTAATGGATAAAGTTTGGGCAAATAAATCAGGTTTAGGTTGGATTGGAAAGAACTCGAATCTAATTCATCCAAAAGAAGGAAGTTTTTTCTTTATCGCTGAACTTATTCTTGATATAGAAATAGAGCCAGATGGACCGATGAAAGATTATTGTGGCACTTGCACAAGATGTATTGATGCTTGTCCGACAGGTGCAATTGTTCAACCTTATGTGGTGGATGGCTCAAAATGTATTTCTTATTTAACTATTGAACTTAAGGATGAATTGCTGCCTAATGAGTTTAAAGGAAAAATGGACAATTGGATGTTTGGCTGTGATATTTGTCAAGATGTTTGCCCATGGAATCGTTTTTCAAAAATTACTCAAGAACCGAGATTTAAACCGAATCCCTTACTCCTTGAGTTAAAGTCAAATGATTGGAAGGAATTGAATGAAGAAGTATTTAATCAATTATTCAAGCATAGTGCTGTGAAGCGGACAAAGTTCACCGGATTACAACGAAACATAAAATTTTTGAGTTAACTCACTTTTTGACTTTCGGGTTGATTTCAGACTCGCGAACGGTGAACGAAATATCTAGTACGTCATTAAGTTCTTTTTCAACCGTTGCCAGTTCTAACACGAAAGTATATTTTCCTGCTTGAGGTATTTTTCGATTTGCAAACTTTACGTAGTGCTCAACGGTACTTCCCGTTTTATTTCCGATCCATTTACCTGATTCATCCGTAATTCTTACTTGAAGCGCCTCTTTCGATTTTTTTCCTTTCGGGGGAGTAGAATGAAGAAATAACCACATATTACTATAAGAATAAGAGGTGTTTGTTCTGATTACAAATAGAAAATCGTATAATTTTGTTGTGTCTTTTATATCAACTGTAAATTGGGGTTTGTTATTTTTTTTCCAAGTTTCATTATCAAATTCATACGACTGATTAACGATTGAACTATCGCCACACGATATTAGCAGAAGAAAGAGGATAATTGAATATACAAATTTCATTTTCTACGATTTCGATTGTTGATTTGGTTGATTTGGATTAGGTTTACGTTGTTGATTGTTGGAGTTATTTCCACCAAATGGTTTCTTTTTCTTTTTCTTCTTTTTGAATGAATTTTCAAAGCGATTCAAACTGTCTTGACCAACAACATTTTCATATCCAGGTTCAACAACTTTTTCAGTTTTTTCTTTGGATTCTGTATATTCCTTTAAGTCTTTTGGGAGTTTACCATCCTTGTTCATTTTAATGATATCCTTCACTTTATCTGGTGTCAAAGAAATCAATCCCATCTCGCCTTCGTATGCAAACCACATTTGACGTTTAAATACATCAGTTTTGATATGAAACGCATTCCCTTTTTCAGTTTTTAATCGCACATCAGATTTAGGAAATTCTTTAATGGCATCCATGTACATATCTAACTCGTAATTCAAACAGCACTTCAATTTACCACATTGACCGGCAAGTTTTTGCGGATTTAACGAAAGCTGCTGGTAGCGCGCTGCGGATGTTGAAACGGTTCTAAAATCTGTTAACCAAGTGGAACAACACAATTCTCTTCCACAAGATCCAATTCCACCCAAACGAGATGCTTCTTGTCGCGAACCAATTTGACGCATTTCAACACGAATCTTGAATTTATCAGCCATATCTTTTATAAGCTGACGAAAATCAACGCGTCCTTCTGCGGTGTAATAAAATGTTGCTTTTGAAAGGTCGGCTTGGTACTCTACGTCTGAAATTTTCATCTCCAGCTTAAGATTAACAGCCAAAGATCTAGCTTGATACATCACGTCTTTTTCCAGGGTTCTACCTTGAATCCATTTATCAATTTCTACTTGATTTGCGACACGTAATATTTTCTTTGATTCCAGCGGTTTTAAATCAGGTGCTTTTTTTCGGATTTGAATGCGAGCAAGTTCACCTCCAACGGATATAACTCCAACATCGTAACCCGGTGATGCCTCTACCACAACTACATCACCCACCTGTAAACTAAGATTATTGCTGTTTCTAAAAAATCCTTTGCGGCTATTTTTAAAGCGTACTTCATACATGTCAAATGCACTTACTCCTTCACCGAGCGACATATTTCCGAGCCAATCAAAAACATCTAATTTATTGCACCCACCTGCACTACAGGTTCCATTATTTTTGCAACCTCTCGGTGTACCTCCTCCACTTGAACATGATGAACAACCCATAACTTTTAAATTCTCGTAAAGATAACAATTAATTGAGTAAGTTGGATTGAGGAATTTTAAACAAGTAGATTGGGCATAATTCTATTTGATAACTTAAGATTAAAAGAATCAAAAAAGAGTTAATTGATCATTATCTTTCTCTTTTTCAAAATGATTACAAACCTCAGGTATATTGGTGTTTGAGCTCAGAAGTATCCTTTTATCAACGGGATGTGCAGATAGACAGGTCTTTTGAGAAGCACTAACATAACTATTTATTTCTGATTTACAAGAAAGCCATTCTTCGATTACCGATTCTGAATCAAGAAAAAGTGGCATGCGTTTTTTTGTATTATGAATTTCTGTCATAAATTCGTTGGCCTCTGTTGTAAGAATAGTAAAAGTATTTTCAACTTCTCCTGTTAAATTATTTATGTTGCTATCCCAAAGCCCTGCAATTGATAAGATTTTTGTTTCTGGAGAATAAATGAAATACGGTTTTTTTTCTTTGTCTTTGTGCTGCCATTCAAAAAATCCAGACGATGGAATTATACATCGCCTGGAATTAATTAAATGTTTGAAGGATGCTTTAGAATCTGCTGTTTCAGTTCGGCAATTGAGTGTCTTTGAGGCGATTTCCCTTTGTTCACCCCGAAACCAATTTGGAACTAATCCCCATTGCATAAACTGGATTTCCGCAGAATGATTTATTATTGGCCATAAGGGATGAGAAAATCCACTGGAGTGATAATACAATATATCAGTGGAATTTTCAGGAATTTTCTTCTTGAATTTCCGAGCTAAATCGATGTTTTTTGATGTAGATGAATTGCTATAACACACTCGTATTACTTACGATTCAAGAAAATTTGGAAACCTAATTTGAAACCTAAATTAGACCCTCCATATTTGCTGCCATTCATATAAAAGTTGTAATACAATGCAGGGTCAATTGCAATTTGATCTGTTAAGAAAATTGTATATCCCATATCTAACTCACCAGTTAATCCGGAAGAAAGTAAAACTGAACTTGCAACTGTTCTACCGTAACCTACTTGTAGTTGACCGTAAAAGTTTTTATTGTAGTAAGCCCTCATAAATGGTGCAATTGACAATGATGAACCGCCTTTAACCAAATTGTATGAAAAAGATGCACCAATGGCCATATTATCAACTATAAATACACCTGCATTCGGAGAAATATTGAATACTGAATTGGCACCTCCGCCATTAGGAATATTGTAATTAAAATACGTGCTACCACCTACTAAAAAGGCACCTTGATTAATTTGACTTTTTCCGATAAATGAAATCAAAGTAAAAAATCCAATCGCTAAAAAAATGTTTCTTTTCATATTTGTAAATTTAAATGTGGGTTAAATATAAAAAATTTAAACAAAGATAAAAGCGAAACTCTATTTTTTATTCCTGATTTTGTTTTCGAACCATTGTAAGGATTGTCGCAAGTGCTACGGTTTCACCCGTTTCGTCATACACATCTACCAAGAATTTTACGATGCCCTTCGCAATATCGTCCTCAGAACGTTTTTCTTGATCTATCTTTTCTTTAACGGTAAATCTTACACCGAGTGTCGCTCCTGGATAAACTGGTTTGGTAAATCGAGCTTCATCAATTCCATAATTTAACAATACAGGTCCTTTCTTCGGATCTACAAATAAACCTGCTGCTTTCGATAATACAAAATATCCATGAGCTACTCGTTTTTCGAAGATGGTTCCTTCCAAGGATGTTGCATCCATGTGGGCATAGAAATTATCTCCTGATACATTCGCGAAATTTACAATATCAGCATCGGTAACCGTGTGTTTGTGTGTGAAAACAGTTTCGCCAATTACTAGTTCTTCAAAATGCTTTCTGAAAACGTGTGGATTTGCTTCAGGCATTTCAGCGCCAACTTGAAATTGTTTTGTGATGGCTGTGATCATTGTTGGATGACCTTGAATGGCAGTTCGTTGTAGATAATGCAAAACACCTCGTTTTCCACCCATTTCTTCACCGCCACCTGCACGACCTGGACCTCCATGTGTTAGTAAAGGCATTGGAGAACCATGACCAGTACTTTCTTTCGCACAATCTTTATTTAACACTAAAATTCGCCCATGCATCGATGCGGCGCCCAAAACAAATTCAGTTGCTTCATTATTATCAGGAGTTACGATTGAAGAAACTAATGAACCTTTTCCCATTTTTGCCAGTCGAATAGCGTCATCCATTGTTTTGTAGGGCATGATGGTAGAAACGGGTCCGAAAGCTTCGATGTCGTGACAAGCCGTTTTAGTAAAAGGGTCTGAATTTCTAAAAAGAATAGGGGAGAAGAATGCTCCTTTTGATTTATCAGCGCCAACAAGATCGAATTCATCCAAGATTCCAAATACAATTTCTTGTGATTCTTTCAATAATTCTACATTTGCTCGTACGCGCTCAACTTGTAATTTAGTTGCCAAGGATCCCATACGAACACCTTCAATACTTGGATCACCTATTTTTACAGAAGCCAGTCGATTTGAGATTCCATTTTGAACTTCGTCTAACAGATTTTCAGGAACAATTATTCGTCGAACCGCTGTACATTTTTGTCCTGCCTTAATCGTAATTTCTTTAACGGTTTCTTTGATGAATAAATCAAACTCCTCTGTTCCTGGAACAGCTTTTTCACCAAGAATGGTGGCATTTAATGAATCTGCTTCTAAATTGAAAGCTACACTTTCAGCTGCAATTCTCGGATGAGCTTTTAACAGTTTTCCAGTGGCTGCACTTCCAGTAAACGTTACCACATCCTCCGTTTGAACGTGATCAATTATTCCTCGGCCAAGTCCACAAATTAATTGCAAACAACCTTCAGGAAGTATTTTAGAATCGATGATATCTCGAACCATCACTTCTGTCAGATAGCAAGTAAATTCAGAAGGTTTAACAACGGCTGGTACGCCTGCCATCAGATTGACAGCAATTTTTTCTAACATTCCCCAGATTGGGAAGTTAAATGCATTAATGTGAACAGCCACTCCTTCTTTCGGAACCATGATGTGATGACCGATAAAAGTTCCGTTTTTGGAAAGTGGTGCGGCAATTCCATCCACGTAATAAGGCAAGTCAGGAAATTGTCTTCTAAGCGAAGCATTGGCAAATAAATTACCGATTCCACCTTCGATATCTATCCACGAATCAACGCGTGTTGCTCCTGTCCAAGCACTTACTTCGTAATA
>Ga0315908_10003072_pt1 | contig 12085 bp, 5 predicted proteins | sample LakEriMetagenome_12_FD_203520 | JGI IMG/M metagenome (GOLD analysis project Ga0315908, IMG submission 203520) | Freshwater fungal communities from buoy surface, Lake Erie, Ohio, United States - Buoy 4 MA124 | ecosystem: Environmental > Aquatic > Freshwater > Lake > Lake biofilm | place: USA...
TTTAATTAAAATTATTTTATCTTATAAATTTTTCATAAATAAAAATTATATTTTAAATTATCCTCTTTATTTTTATTTAAATAAAATTTCATTAAATGAGCATTTATTACAACTTTTTTTACTTTTTAATATAATTTATATAATAAAATGTAAGAATATTTTATATTTATATAAGACAATATTATTTCTAAAAAATATATATTATAAATTTATTTTTTGTAGCAAATAAGCTTTTAGATATTTAAAATCTATATATAATATTAATTTTCGAATGAAATAAAAAAATACGAATTTATTATCTAAAAAATAATATGAATAAGCAATTTAAGAATTAGAAATATCCAATAAAAATACTTTAGTATATTTTATAAACTAATAATAAAAATAAAATAAGAAAGAAATTTTTAATTATTAATAAACAATAAATGTGAATTAATTAATAAGTTTTTTGAAAAAACTCAATTTTTTTAAATAAGTTTTAAACATAGAAATAGATGAAGAATATTTTATATATGAAGATTATTTAATATAAGTAATTATTAATACTTAATAAATAATTTATAGTTTCTATCAGATATTTCTATTATTTAATGCGAAATATTTGAAAGTATGATTGAATATAATTCAGCACAAAATTAAAAAGAAAATTTTTATTTTTTGATTGAAGGTAATCTTATGTTATTTTAAAATGGATTTAAACTAAAAATAAATATGCATAATAAATTGTTAACTAATACATAGAATACTGTTTCATAATTATAATAACATATAAAATATAATTAAGAATAATAATTTTAAATCTATAAAAACTTTTTATAGAAAAAATATTAAACTAGTTAAATACAATAATTAAATAGATAAAATTCTAAAATTTTTTAAAATAATGAATAATTTAATAGAGATATATTTAAGAAGAAAAGAAATTAATCTTAAACCGTTATTAACTATTAAACAAGTCCTATGAATATCAATAAGAATGACTTGTAAGTAAATGATTGTGATTGTAATACAAATATATAAAAATGTAGTAGCAAAATTTGTTATTATTTTTTATTTTAAAAAGACTTAGAAAAAGTATTTTCAGAAAACGGAAATTTATTAAACCTAATTAAACCAGGAGAAGTATTTGGAATGAAATAGCCTAGTGAAAATAATAAGAAAAAATAAAATGTAGTTTCATTATAAAAAAGTACAATTATAAATATAAACAAAAAGTAAATTAATCAATTAAAAAATCAATTGAATAAATAAATTGTTATTAAACAAAATTCAATATAAGATTATTTTTCTGAACTATCTAAAGAAGAGTAAAAAATATTGTTTATTGATTTTAAAATATTTATTGTTCAAAAAGAATTTATAATAATTGACTAAAATTTTGAAGAAGAACCTGCTTAAAATTTAATTTATTTTATAGTTTCAGGGGAGGCTAAAGTATTTAAAAAGTTTAAAGACTAATATATTTTTTTGTCTTTTTTAAATCAAAATTCTTTCATCGGAGAAGAAATGATGTTTGAAGAAAATTAATAAAATTATGAATATTGAATTTAAGCAAATAGTGTTATGTTTTTATTGGTCATTAAATCATAAAACTTATTAAAGGTTTCTTAAAAATATCTGAATAAAATATATACATTATATAATATTACAAAGCAAGCTTGATTAAAACATTACTAGGAATACATATAAAATATATTTAATCATAAAAATAAAATTAAATCAAATACTGATTTATATTCTTTAGAACCTATTAAAAATTTAATAAGTAAAAAATCATAGAAATTTATTAGTCATCAGGAAAAAAGATATTAAGAGTAAAAGCTAAATTTATTAAAGGAAATAACCAATAGCACATAAATAAGACCCAATAAATTTAGTCCAAAAAAATCAAGTTCATCTATATTATAAAATATTGATTTATCAGAAATTAAAAATTAGTAGTCTTTTGATGTTGATTAAATTAAGAAAAGAATCAATATTAATAATTGATTATTTAATGAATATAATATATATTTATAAAATAAAGATGAGAAACAATAAAATTTATTAGTTAATAACCAAAATTAAGATTTTAGTAATAATATTAATATTAAAAATAATTGTAATAACAATAATGAATAATAATTTTAATTTTTAAAATAATTATCATTTTCTTAATAATCGAACCATATTAATAACATATATAAAAAAAATTAATTAGAATTAAACTATTCAACAATAAATTATTAATTGAAATAAAGAGATAGTTTCTAAAATTATTTAAGTTAATAAGCTTAAATCTAAAAATAATAAATACTAGATAAAGAGAAATAATTAATAAAAAAATTAGAAAAAAGTAAAATATTAAATGAAAACATACATATGCTAAAAATTCATAATTCTTCAAAAAATTATTCTTAAACATTATAAAATTTTTCTGCTTTGTACTGTAACAGTAATTCTTTTCGAAATCATAAATAGTAAACTAATAAACTTCTTTTACTCTAAAGTAGTAATAATTATAGCACTCAATAAAATAGTATAAGTAAATTTAACGAGGGATAAAAAACCGTAAATGAAAAGTCATAGGAAATATAAATTCTTGATTAAACCTAACAATTGTCAATTGATATTTTAAATAACACAAATTTCAATAACATAACTAAAATATCAAATTTAAAAAACTATATTTATTAATTTTAAAGTTAACCAACAATACACAACAACATTATAAAAAAACAGATATTTCAAGATGGAGACACTCATAAAATTCTTAAATTCAAATACTAAGAATCAAAAAAAAAGAAATTCCTTGAACCAAACTTAAAAATAAACCTTTATTTAAAAGAATAATGATAAAATAAAAATAAATTAATGATAAATATTTACATAAATAATATCATTTTTTATTATTCCATCCCTAAGGTGGAATCCCCCTTGATTCTTTCTGTACCAATCCAAAAGTACTCTAATACCTCCTAAAAGTAACCTGATCCAACAATATATCGAACTGAACATAACCTTGTGGAAATTATTTTGAAGACTCATAAAAATAATTAGTATTCTCAGTATAATGAATATTTCCATTATAATACAGCCACTTTAATCTCTCTTGATGATTTTCCAGAGGATGTATAATGGTATAATACTTTTTTCCAAGAATATCATTAACTTTAGCCTCCATTTCTTTTATCAACAATTAAGTATTAATTCCTTCTAATGCACTTACCATGATTGTTACAACTCCATCATCATTCCTGATTACTTCATTTATATTGTTAATATTATTCAACAAATCAATCTTATTATGAACTTCTATTAGTCTATTAGTATATAAACTCTAGTCGATGCCTATGGACTTCATCACTTCCATTACTGTAGATCTTTGAAGCTACCAAAAAGGATTACTAATATCTATTAAATGCAGTATTAAATCCGCATTATATATATCTTCTAAACAAGATTTAAAACTACTAAATAGTTCATGTGGCAAATCTGTTATAAATCCTACTGTGTCTTATAATATTGCTTATTGTCCAGAAGGTAACATCAATTTCTTTTATGAAGATTGGAGAGTCATGAATAACATGTCTTTGCTTTCCACTATTTCCTTTTTCATTAAACAATTCATTAATTGTGATTTACCACTATTGGTATATCCTATTAAAGCTATTTGAGCTATTTTTTTGCTTTCACTCAGTTATTATCGCTTTTCTCTTAGGAATAGTTTGTTCTTCATTTCTTACTCCAACTCTTTCTTGATTTTAGATTATTTATCGGTAATAATTCTACGTTCTAATTCCAATTAAGTTTCTCCTGAACCTCCTAAAGAGCCTTTGATATTTTTCTGTTTTGCCGATACTACTTCATACTATATTTCTTTAGCCATCATTAGATCATTTTTGAAAATATTATAATATGATGAATAACTATTTGCACCTTTTGATAGTTTTTATTTAATGAAATTTAGATATGCTAACTCTATTTACAATTTGCTGGTTTTACTGCTCATTCTCTTTGCAAATATCTATAATATAATGGTAAACCTATCAAACACTTTCAATGTCTTTTCTTTATCGTCTTATGATTATTATTATTATTTTTCTTCTTCATTCTCATTTATAAATTCATGTTCAGATTATGTTTATAACTCTGAATCATAATCAGTATTATAAAAAGGGTTCCTGCTTTTGTATACTTCTTTAACTGACTTATCATTAATTAAAGCGACTAATATTTTTTACAGATTTTTAGTCTGAATGGGAGATAATTCAGTATTAACAAATAATGCATTAATATTATTTTACTTGATATGATCTGCCAACTATTAAATGATATAATTGTTAAAGAATGTTTTACTCTTTCTCTCTTTAATTTTTAATACTGATGCAATTGCAAGTTTATTTCTAACTAACTTATTTTGCCATTAAGATAACTCTTTGTCGTTGTCAGAGTCTGTGATGTCTATTTCTAAGATTTCATGTTCTGAATGGAAAATACCTTTAAAGTTAGGAGTATATACATAATCTCCATCTTTTATATTTGATTATGATTATTACTATTTCTAATTTTAAAGCGATTTTAAGTGTGTCCAGCCATCTATTTATATTTCTTCCTTTTAACTCATTTTTATTTATAGTGATTCTTTTAATGCTTCTTATCTTATTTTTTACAGCTTTTGGGATAACTTGCTCCCTTATTATTATTAATCTTTTTAATATAATTCTTAGGATTATTCTTATAGCTGTTTATTGAAGGGCCCTTCTACTATTTACCAACTTAATGATTTCGCTAATCCTATTGCTTCTTCTGCTAAATAAACTTCTTATTCAATTCCCTTATTAGGAAAGAAAATTGGATGCACTATCATACTTTATACAAACACTTTCTTTTCTTCTTCTATTTGTTTTTTATAGTCTTTATTTTTACGAAAATCATAGATCTTCTAATCTGTTTTACTGTTTATTATTTTGTTAACAGATTAACTCATTTTTAATTTAAGGGATAAACTGTTTTTTAATAGATGTTTATTTATTTTTTAAATTAGCATTATTATGATAATAATTTGTCAAAATATATATAAACTATATTTAATAAATATATAAGATATAAAATGAAGTTCATAATTTTGTGCATATTTTTATTTTTAGTTTAAAACACTCTTTCAGGAAAGACTAAAAATAATAATAATAATAATAATAAGAATAACAATAATAAGAATAGTTAGTTATTAATTAATCTTGCAAAATAGGCCTAAAATCTAATAAAAAATAAAAGTAAACCTTAAATTATCAATAAAAAGAATGTTCAAACTAATGGAAAATTAGTTGACTTTTTAAATTAATAAGCCAAATAATTGATTAGTAAAAAAAGTCTTTTTGATAATTCAAAAATCCAAAGATTTTAATAAATTTAATAAAAATAACTAGAATATGAATAACAAAATTCTTCAAAAAAAGATTTAAAGAAGAATTTGATTTAAAATTAAAATTAATAATAAAACTACAGAAATATAAAATCAGAAAAATTGAATTCAAATGAATTAAAAGTTAATAATGTTGAAATTAATAAGTTAAAGATATCAAATAAATAAATTAAAGTCTTTGAAATAATCATAGATAATTAAGAGTTAGGAATGAATGATTTAGTAAATTCAATATAAAACTATTAAAAAATGATGAAAATATGTGAAACAAATTTGCAAAACTGCTTTTAAGATATTAACTTAGTGAATAATAATGATTAAAATAGATTCAAATAAGTCCAAACAAAAATAAGTTTATCTTAAAAAGATGAAAAGAAGATAGAAGCTGACAAAATGTTTAATGAAATCTAGGATCAAATCGACTAATATGAATGATCATTAATAAAATTATAAATATAAGCAGTATAAATATATATATATTTTAAAAATAGGGAAATTAATAATATTGAACAATAAATAAAAGTAGAACAAATAGCATATATTAATAAGCAATTTTAATAATTCATTAGTAGTCATCTATTTTAATTTTCTTGATTTTAGTATCATTGATTAAAAAGTCCTGCTCTGATGAAATATCATCACTGAGCTGAATATCGTTGATGCTTGATTCCGATTAAAAATAGTGACTTTTTCTGCTAAAAAATTAATTGTTTTTATTTATAATTTGTTTTTCTTTGCTACAAATTATTTGAAATTTCTTCTTGTTTAAGTCTAGTTATAGTTGAATACTATTTTATTAATTTGGAATTAGAGTGTGTTTTTTTTGCAGCATTAAGTATTCTTAATGATCTTTGTTTTATAGCACCATTTCTATTTAAGTTTTTTGAATTTTTATTATTTTATCGTGTTAAAGAAAGTGATCAGGCAAATCTGGAAATTCAAATATTACTTTATCTTAAGTATAGGATTTCATATTTTATTATTTTTAATAATATTATTATTATTAGAATACAACAAAAACACTCATAAATAAGTTTAAAACATAATATTTCATAATAATTATTAATAAAAATAGAATATTAATAAATAATAATGAGAATAACTTAGTATCAAGTACAATAATCATATAGACTCATAAATGAGTGGTTCTTATATATTAGTTTTAGCCTTATTACTGGAAATTAACTAAAAAGTCTATTAAATACCAGTAAGATCAATAGGACTAGAAATAAACATGCCGTTATTAGTATTAGAACAGAGATCAATAAAGAACTTTCTATTCTCCTAATCAATTCCAATTCCAATTATAATTAAACTAATCTTACTTTCCCTTAATTTCCTTTAAACTTTTCCCAAAGTACACCTACTTCCACTATCAACTCCATCAGTTAAACACATCACATATTGATTATTCTTATAATTATTCTTTCTTTCAGCTATCTTAATAGCTTAAATGATTGCATCATATAAATATGTTTTACCTATTGGAACTATATTGTATATATTGTTGATTACTTTACGCAGAAATAAGTTAGATTTGCTTCCTCTTTCAGTTAATTCAAAATCAATGTTGAAGTTTTGGTTGAATCGGAGAAGGCCGATGCGGTCTAATGGGTCCATAAATTTATCGAAGAACTCAAGGATTTATTATATTGCGAAGTTTTTTTTATTTTGGTAGTCCATTGATTCAGACATATCTAGCATAAATATTATGTCTATGTTATTGTTTTTTTTGAATATTTCTATTAGTTTTTCCACTCTCTTTTTTTCTTCAATTAGTTCTTGTTCTTGGAATATTTTCTTTAAATATTTTAGGCATTTTATGTTGGTTTTTGGATCTGTTATTTCGTTCAATGATAAAGATTTGTAGAAATATTTCGCTGCTATTTATTTATTTTGTTCTCTGTAATGTTGTTGACCTTTTAACATTAAATATTTTTGTTAGAAAATCTTAACCTGTTATTAACATTTATATTTGTTTATTTATGTGTCACTTATTAAAAAGCTGAAGTATTTTTGGGCTTTAGTTTAAGTATCAAAATATTAGTGCTAATATAAGCTATTTTTAATTATTTTTAGCTGTTTTTTATAATTTTTATTTAAGTTTTTTTAATCAATCATATATAATAGTTCTGCCAATTTTATATTAATTTGCAATTTTTTTATACAAATAGGACAATTCTATTCTATAATAATCAAACAACTTTAAAGTAAATTTATTATTCTATCAAACTAATCTTAATCTTTAAAATCTTTGAGCTATTATTTAAACTAAATTTTAGCTATACAATATTGATATATTCTATTAACGAATTAAGCTTTTTAATAAATATTTCTGTATTAATCTTATTCTTAATTTTAAATTTCTAAATATCTAATTGATCTTTCATAACATATAATAGCTTCTTCATATCTTTAGTTTTCAAAATGATTATTTCCTATATTGTTATAAAAAACCCCACAACCGTGAAAGTTTTTTAGTTTTTTTAGAATAATTAATCCTTATAAATTATTTAATAAATCATCTACACTATTTTATTTATATTTTTTTCTTCCAAAATTAAAAACAGTAAACAAATTTTTAAAGGTTCTATATAATTATTAAATTTCTTTAAAATTATCGTAGTTAGTTTTAATTACTAGTTCATTTTTTTAACCCATATTAATAACTTCTATTTGTTAAATAATATCTATTAATGGAAGTTAAATTCTTTTAAAAAACATATAAATAAGCCAAGAAAAAATAAAAATTGCAATAATTAATGATATTATCAAATAATTAAATGTTTTCTTAGATTAGTCAAGCATTTTATCTGTAATATTAAGCGGGTAATTAAATTATTTTGTATAAACCCAGATTCCATCATTGTAATTATTATTATCAGTATAATTAGTTTATACAATACATTAACCTGCATAAATAAATAGATTTTACTATTCATAATAATTATTATCAAATATCAAGCTAATATTACTTAAAATATTAGTATTAAAATATTATTTCAATTAATCTTGTAAAAAAGTCACAGCATCTTATTTTAAATTTTTTCTATCATGAATTATTTCAGCCAAACTACTTAAATTATTCATGTTAAAGGGTTATTAATCATAAATATAACCTTAATAATATGTTTAATTAAAATAAAATATGCTATTTACTTTAATTGTGTTAAAAACATTTATACTATTTAGATTACTAATTCTATTAAATCTGAAAAAAGAAATATTAGAATTATTATTGATAATTTGCTAAAGATTATATAAATTATCATAATTGTAAATATTACAATAGTAAACAAAATTATCTATTAAATCAAAATAACTAATTGTGCATATTTATTGCATATTATTAAATTCTATTTATTTATCAGTTAAAGGAAATGAAGATGTTTAAATAACTTCATTTTTATTTTTATTTCAAATAGTTTAATTAGTATTTTTATTTATTATAAAATTAAATACTCAAAGACATCTACAATCAAATTTATCTTTTTAATTAATACTACAATCTAAATTCTATATATTATTTAAAAGCAATTTTTATAAAAATTATAATAAAAAAATAATAATCAATAATAGTATATTAAACAAAATTTACGTTTATCAAACTAATATTAATATATTTAAATGCATCAATGGTACTATGTTAAATAGCAGGATATTAAACAAAAGTACCATCTTCAAAACATAACATTGTAGATAATGTTCAATATAAATTTTATTCATAGAAATAAGTATTATTAATATCTTTTTTTAAATATTGTTAATATGCTATGTTAAAACCTAAATTTAAATTAATATTTGATTAATTATTCTCATTAATTTAACTATACATAATTTAACTTTCATTATTCTCTTTAACTTCCTTCATTTTAATAAAAAAATTTGATTATAAATTTGCTTTAAATGTCTTTATATTATCTTAATTATGAAAACTATTTTTAAAATTATCACTTATAAAATAATAAGTAATTTTTAAAATTTTATCCCATTATCTTTCTGTGAAATAAGTATTAAATTATTAGTTTTAATATCTCAAAAGTAACATGCTTTGATAATCTGACTCTTTTATTTATTCTGCAGTATTATCTTTTAAATTATTGAAATAATCATCTTACTAAATTTTTCCAACAAAAATAAAAGCCAACTAAAAAGCTATTAAAGGAAGCAATATGAAACCAGAAAACGCAAAGAAAAAACTATTTCTTTATGTAAAAGTATATTATTAATCCATTAAATTAATTTAAATAATATTAATTAATTATAGATATTATAAATCAAGAATACTTAAAATAAGATATAAATAATAGTAAACATACAATAAAAACATCTATTAATAAATAGTAACAAATTATAAAAAGAAAATAAAAGAGGATAAAAATATTTGTAATAAAGATAAATGATCATTTTTTATATTAAACAAATGATTATGGGAACTAAGTATTAGCATATGCCTACTCCATTTCGGTAAACTAAAATCCCTATTAATCCATTTACATACTAATAAAACTCCATAAGCCCGGCTTCTACTCCCTAATAGTTTATCTAATATACTATCCATCTTCAGTCTGATCTGTCAATATTTCAGTATATAACCTTCTAGGGACAGGCAAAGTGTACAATCTCCAACACATGACAGGTAAAGTAAAACTCATCAACAACATATTGAATTTCCAATTTGCCAATGCTCTATCTGCTGGTCCTACTACGAATTTGGCAGCAAGGTATGCAAAAGGAGAGCAGAAGACAGGAACATACATTATTGATGCTGAGTTTATTTCATGAAGATTCTTAAATTTGAATTTCATTTTTTGAGAAAGGTTGTCATCACGGAGAACCTCCACTACTTCTATGTAGTCTTCAAGGGATAGTTTAAGGTCTGTTTTACGACCACTTGCCCAGTAATTGTAAAAGTTTGAGTCCATTTTTATTATCAATCTTTTATTTTTATATTATTATTTATATAAAAGGCTTAATTGAACTTATGCCTTATATATGTTTATTTTTTACTCTTTATTTTATTATCGCTTTTATTATATTTCTTATTGTTTATTTTTATTTTCTAATAGATTTATTATTATTATCGATATTATTTTATTTGGAATTATTAGTAGGTTTCAATAATAATTAAGTTTGATATTATATAATATAAAATAATTGTTTTATAATTACTTAAAATAAAAAAATATAATAAAAGATTAATAAAATAGATAAAGATTTATTATAAAAATATGAATAATAAAAATAGAATTTTGAAAGAATTTTAAGACTTTTAAAAGAATGCAGAAACAGCAGGAGTTAAAGTAAGTATGTATGAAGACGACACAAGCCATTGGAAAGGATTTATAAATGGTCCAGTAAATAAAAAATAAATAAAAAAACATAATAATTAAATAACTATGATTTTATAAATACTTGATAATATAGAATAAATTAATAGATAAATAAAAATATCTATAAATAGCATAAAATATAATAAATTCAGTATAAAATTATAATAAATTGAACATAAGAACATAATTTAAAGGAGACATAAATAAAAATAATAATAAGTATAATGATAATGATTAAATAAATATTAATAAGGAAGATACAGTTTATTAGGGAGGAGTGTTTTAAATTGACATAGTGCTTCCTTCAGAATATCCTTATAAACCTCCTAAAATGAAATTTGACACCAAAGTTTGGCATCCGAACATTAGTTCATAAACAGGAGCCATTTGTCTGGACATCCTTAAGAACGAATGGAGTCCTGCTCTAAGTATTAGAACTGCATTGTTGTCATTATAAGCACTTATGTTCCATTGCGTTCCCGATGATCCATAGGATGCTGTTGTTGCTAATCAATATAAATCTAATAGGGAGGAATTTGATAAAACTGCTAGGTATTATTTATTTATTAAACTTCTAAGAATTATTTCCTCATTCTATTATTACTTTGTTATTATTTTATTATTTATTTTATTACTTATTCGATTGATATACAAATAATATTTCCTTATTATTTTATTACTTTTTTTATTATTTATTTTATAGGGAGTGGACCAAGTTGTATGCTAATCCAAATATTTAAGAGGATAAGATTAAGAAAATGACTGATATGGGGTTTGATAGAAAGTAGGCTGAATAAGCATTGAGTATTAACGGGTGGGATGAAAACCAGGCATTAAACTATTTATTAGGATGATATTTTTATTATTATCATTTATATTTTTATCAATATTTTATTTTTATTTATTCACAATAATTAAAATTATATCTAATTTAATATAGTATCGTATTAAGAAACAAATGCTGAGTTATTTTTCAAGATTTTCTAATATTAAATAAAAAAATGAGAAATATATGATCTTAGCAATAAATATAATTTTATTATAAATAATAATAATAAAATAAAAGTTGATAATAATAAAAGAATGTAGGAAGCGAATAACAAATTTAAATAATTAAATTATAGACAGAATTTAATGATAAATAATAAAGAGATTATAAATAATTATTAGAGTATGTAATTAATTATAAAATAATAAATATTGCTATCTGAATGTAAAAGTGAATAATATCACTTATTTTCTTTCTTTCTTTATTGCTTTAAGACTTCTTCCAATTCCAACCTTTTAGCCATTCCCCTCTTATGAGTTCCCAACCTCAATTTAGCTTATTTGTAAGCCTTTTTGAAAT
>Ga0315908_10003074_pt1 | contig 12082 bp, 3 predicted proteins | sample LakEriMetagenome_12_FD_203520 | JGI IMG/M metagenome (GOLD analysis project Ga0315908, IMG submission 203520) | Freshwater fungal communities from buoy surface, Lake Erie, Ohio, United States - Buoy 4 MA124 | ecosystem: Environmental > Aquatic > Freshwater > Lake > Lake biofilm | place: USA...
ACTTTAATTATTTTATATTTTTACATCATAATACTAATCTTACACGCTTAACTAATATAATATTTTTAAATAAAATTTTAGTGAAATTCAAATATCCAACATTCTTTATTATTTTTATTTTTTTTCATATTGTATTATTTAATTTAAATCTTTAATACTTTTTAATTCTTCCTTCTTTTGTTTCATTGTTTACTTAAATTAAAAATCTTTGTCAAACATTTTTTCAATATTACATCCTATAATAAAATTACCTTCTTTTTGTTTTTCTTATTATAATAATAATTCATATTTTTCTTCATTTTTATTTTTTAAAACTTTATTTACTTTTTATTGAAATTTCCCTTTAAATAAAATATAAATTCTCTTAAATAATAATAAAATTAATAAATTATTTATTTGATTTACCTTGTTATTTTCTTAGAGGATTTTCAACTTTTTTATTGATTAATGTTTCTTTAAAAGCCAAATCAAGAAATGTTTTTCTTATTTCTATGTTTTATTTTGTCTTTTTTTCATATTATTATCTTTCTTCCTAATCTACCATTTCTTAAATTTCTTTTAACCTTTCATCTAATACTTTATTTTTGTTTGAAAATTCTTATACTAATGGGCTTATTATAAAATTCGAAAATTTTTGTCTTTATTTTTCTTCGATTTCTAACTTTTAATTAAATATAATATTTACTTATTTTTTTAACTATAATTTTTTCTTTTACATTCTATATAATTCTATTTATAATTAATCATCTTCCTTTTAAATATTATTATCATTCTATTCTTCTAAATTTTTTGACGAAAAAAATTTGATAAATTGATTGCTTTTAGATTTCTAATAAATGCTTTTATTTTATTAAATTTCTCCATCAAATTTATTTATTATATTTTCCAAATTTTTTATAGTTTTATTATTATTATTATCTTAATTAATATCAAAAAAAGACTTATTACAAAAAATTATTGATTTATTAATATTTTCTTTTTGATTTTACTAAATATCTTGCAAAAAAAATTATGACTTTTATTTTTTTAAAACACTGCCTAAATTTTTAGTTTAACTTCTTTTAAAAGTTGAATTCATTACCTAAGATTACTGTTAAAAAATCTAAGATTACATTCTAATATATTTGTAATCCGAAAGATAGAAGTGGCTTTTATTTTTAATTATTTTATTTTGACTTTAAGATTTCGATAATTAATTAATATTTATATTTTTATTTTATTTATTTTATATTAAGTTATTTATTTTCTATAAATTTTAATTTTTTTTATCTTCTTTTTTTATTAATATTTGAGTTTATCTGTATTATTAATTAAAATATTTTTTTAATTTTGAATCAGATGATAATATTCTTTAATATTTTTCTTTTGAATTATTTTAACTGAACTTATTAAATAAAATAGCATCTAATTATTTATTGATAGGTTTATCCATAAAAAAAATATTCAAAAAAACTAAATTATATTTATTAAATATAAAATTAAAATTAAATTTAAATAAATGGAAATCAATGATGAAAAAGATTAAATAAATAATATAATTTCAATAATATAAAAATTTGTAAAAACCGGATTCGATAGTCTGAGTTGTGAAGATTTAGCAACTGCAATAACTACATCTAATTTTGAAAAATATTTCAAAAAAGAAACAGGATTAGATTGGCGATTACAATTTGAAATAAGAGCATTAGAGAAACTAAATTCATAGAAATTTAATATGAATTGGTTAAGCTATGAATACAAAAAAGAAAACGAAGAATATCTAAAACTAATCTAACAAGGAGACCTAAAGCGAATAAAAGAAATAGTTAAAAGAGACAAAAAAGTATTAGAAAAAGTGGACATGCACAAAAACAATGGTCTTCTTATAAGTGCAAAATTAAACCAAATCCATGTAGTAGAATACCTTCTTCTCTAAGGGATGAATATAGAATCCCGCAACAAACTTCTTCAAACTTCCTTACATCTTGCATGTCAATACGGCTATGAAGTATTAGCAGAACTATTGATAAAGAATGGAGCAAAATTAGACTCAAAAGACTCTCAATACAGAACCCCATTACATTATGCTTGTTGCTCATCATCCACTAAACTGATCCTGTTCCTATTACAATATGACAGCACCCAACTCTTATATCAAGATTGATTTGGTAGATTGCCCATCCATTACACTGTACATAACAGTAGTTTAAAGTAAGTTGATATTCTTAGAACTTTAATTGAATTAGGAGCCAATATCAATAGTCAGGATTATTAAGGAAGGACTGTACTTCATCATGCGGCCGAGGTTGCTGCTATTAGAATCATTCCTGTTCTTTTTGCTAAGGGAGCTAATCCCATGTTACTTGATAATCAAGGAAATACGCCCATCATGTTGGCAGCAAATGATAGGATCAAAGAAATTATTACTTGTTATTTTGATCAAAATATTCATAATCAAGCTAACAAGGATATTAAACTCTTGCCTTCTATTTTATAAGTTAATAAAACTATACTCAAAGATAAAGTTAAACAACTTCCTTAAATTTAATAATAGTAGTAGTAATAGTAATAGGAAGCTTAAAATGTTAACAGATTTGTTTAACAAGAGTTTATAGAGTTGATGAAGAAAGTCTAACAAGAAGGTATAAATAATAACCAGTATTTGAAAAAACCTTATATATTTACAGGAAGTTGGTTGGAAGGATTGAAGAGTTTAGAAGATCTTTTTATTAGGATCAAATAAATATAATCTCCTTAAGATGCATGTCTCAGAGTCTTTAATGTGCTTTTACCTTATTAGGGCAAAATTATCATGAATAGAAGTATTAATAATTAAGAATAAGAGTAAGTTGATAATTTCTATGGAGATTTCTGGTATTCTGATTAATTCAATAAATCTGGTTTAAATACTCATGACGTTGATTTAATTCATGAAAATCAGAGATAAGCCTTTCTACTTCAATAAAAAAAAGATTAAGAATAAATAGATACATTAACTAAATAAAATTCAACTTTTAAATCTTAAATAATTTAATTTTAAACTTAAATCTAATCATTAGAAAGTTAAATATAAAATTATGAATAATAAATAAAAATAGAACCTGAAGAAGTTGAATAGTTAAATTAAGAAATTTTTTAATTATAAAAGTAAAACTAAGATTATTTATAAAAAATAGATGAAATAAACAAAAACATTAATAATTTTAATAAAAAACACAAATTTGAAATAAATTAAAAATTATTAGAAATTCAATAATTATAAGAAAATTTAAATTAAGAAAAATAGAAAAATGAAGAATTAAATATATTTTTTTCAGAATTTAAAGAATAACAATAATAATTAAGATAAAAAGAAAGAGAAATAAGATAAAAATAAGGTTAATTATTTCTAAAAGTGATAGAAAAATATAAAAATAGTAATGTTAATATGAACAAAAATAATGTAAAAATAGATGAAAATATTTAGAACTTTTAAGATGATGAAGCTATTATAAGATTATTTTAATAACTATAATATAATTCTCCTCCAGGATTAATACAAAGATTAGAAGAAGAAGATAAAAACAGTGATGGATATTTATTATAAAGTGAGTTTATATAGTTTTTAGTGAAATTATAATTAAATGAGAGTGAACAATAAAGTATAATAAGAGTGGCAGGTTTGACAGAAAACAGCAATAAATTGGGAATCCAAGAATTCATCAGTATTTTAGAATAAAGGCCAAAAATGAGAGAAATATGGGAAAAACAGCTGTTTAGCAAATTAATTCATTAAATCAAAGACAAAGGTTTGGACAATTCCCGGTTCTTTGATTTATTAGATGTAAATAATGATAATCAATTATCAATAGCGGAATTTAGGGAGGGATTATAAGCAATTAAAATTATTCTTAATAATTAGGACTTTTCTAACTTATTTGCTATTTTTGATAAGGATAAAAGTGGATATATCAATCTCAATGAGTTTAAATCAACTGTTGATTTTTATGAAGATTTACTTTTAAAGGATTAACATAAATATGAAAATTAAAATAATGAATATAATGATCTGGAAAGCATAGATGTAACTAAAAACAATAATAACAATAACAATAATAACAATAATAATAATAATAATATCAATAATAATATATCAGAATTCAGTGGAGAATTAAAACTATAAATTCCATATGGAAAAGGTTTACCAAATTATGATAAGTTAAAATAAGTAGTAATAAGAATAACAATAAGGGGATTGACTGATAATAATGAAATATCGAAAGTGTTGTTATTGATAGACAAAAACAGATGGAATGTGGCATTGAGAATCCCGATAATATAAAAAATGGTGGAAAATATAGACGATATTTTAAAGATAGAATTGTTTAAAGATATAGAATTCAATAACAGTAATAGTTTCATAGGTGAAGCCAATATATATTGGAAATAAAGCATTGAAGCTGAAGAACAATGGAAGCCTAATTGTGAAGTAAAATTAGAAAGTAAATAACAAGAATTAAGAGGAATCATAGCTATTCAAGTGAAATTTATAAGTTCAGAAAGCAAGAATTTCAAATCCCAAATAGATCCATTATTAATTTTTCAAAAATACAATGATTAAATCTAATTCAAAAGCAATATAACTGAGATAGGTTGTTTAGAAATATAGTTGATTTAGATGTTATGTTATGATATAAAGAGAGAAGAAGAAATAAGCTGTAATATTTTATACGGAGATAGTGTATTAAAGGACTATTTAGATATTATGGGGAATATTGATAGTAGTATGAATTGTTGTTGGTACCAAAGTTATTACTAAGAAATAGCTTTGGAGTAGAACAAGTACACAAACAATGTGAAATTGTAGATTTATTCAAAAGAAGGTAAACAGAAAAGATAAATCGGAGAAAATATAATACTAGATTGGCAACAATGTATCAAATATCCAAACATTTACGATGTAAAAAAAGTGTACATATTAGAAAAGAAATACAAATTATATGTAAAAATGAGATGGGTCAACTGTCTCTCATACTAGAAAATCTATAATGTTGAAAAAATCTCTCAAATATAATCAAAACAACTATCATTTTTTGATAAGTCTGTTAAGTTAAAAGCATTCATCATTAGAGCTTCTAACATTCCTAAATCAAGTCCATTTATATAATTGTCAATTGAAGATACTTTCAATACCCAAACTATCAAAACTTTTACCAAAAAAAACACAATAAATCCCGAGTATGGATAACAATTCCTTATTGATTTTAAGTATAAATAAGGTGGTCCTTACAGTAATATCAAAATATCTATAATAAATGAGTGCTTATTGAAAAATGAAACAATAGCAACTGGCTTCATAGATAGCAAAATATTAATTAATAATATAAATAAATGGGTTATCAATGGATATTTAGATATGACTGGCTCCAATTAAATTTATGATAATAAAGAGCAGATAAAAGGCAAAATGAATGTTTATGTGGCGATGAAGTTAATAGAGTAGGAAGATGATAATGATCACATTTAAGATAAGGAGTGTAAAATTGATTTGAATATTAATAATACCAAGTTATTAGGTTAATTGATTGTTGAGGTTATGCATGCTAAGGAGCTTATCAATCTTGATATCAATGGAGTTTCCGATCCTTATGTTAAGATCACCTTTCCAGATGGACTAACTAAAAGAACTAAGGAGATTAACGGTATCTAATCATTATAAATTAACAATAATAATAATATAATAAATAAATGTATTATTATAACATAATTTGAATATAATGTAAGGGAGTTTGAACCCAGTATGGCAAGAGAGAATTATAAAAGACATGAACATGGACTTTGACAACTCTCTAGAACTATTGGTCTAAGTATACGACTCAGATATAGCCTCAGACCAATTGATGGGTCTAGTCCATATCTCTCTCAATGAAATCTTCCTCCAAAAGGGCAAATACGGTTACAACTCCATCGTGAAACTCGAAGGAACTCCATAAATGATTTCCCAATACAACACTTCAAACTTCGGCTACATTTACCTCATTATCAAGTACCTTCCTCTCAACATGCCTGATCCTAACCAATAACCCCTCATCCTTGAAAATCTACATGCTATTCTAAGTGAATAATAGGGATTGTTTTAAGGCAATCTAAGAATCAATCTTAAACATTTTAAAAATCTTTATATCAATATTGATAATCCTACTATCAAAATCAAGGTCCCTAATTCTTAGCAGCTTTAGCTAAAAGCTGAAGCCAAAAACGTTAATTATCATGTTTATAATCTTACATAAGATCTTACTGTTTCTACCAGTAGATAAATTGTCCCACCTTTGAGGATAGAACTCTATGATTCTGGATTTATTACTGACTCATTAGTCGCTTTTGCTAATATTAAAATAGAAGATTGTTATCTCAACAATAATATTTATATTATCAATCATATTGTACCTTTTCAAATCGATTAAACTATCATGTAAAAAAACTAGAAGTTCTTTTAAAATTTTAAAGCAAATACCTACGGAGATATTTATCTTTAAATTTAATTCACAAATAAAGGAGATTAAATCAATAGTTAATTGCCTTAAATTATTGAAAATTATTAATCAGTAATAGATCAACAAATTAAAAAGGATTAAAAAGTAATTAAAGGGATTTTAAATTTTAATTTAATTTTTTTAAGAGGTCTAGAATAATAAATGAAGGAAATAGAAAAAATATATGCAAAAGTTTACTTGCCTTAAAAGGATAACAAGTACACAGAAATAGAATCTAGTAAGAGTGACAAGAATGGAATTTTTGAGTTCCATTATCCTTAAGAAATAGAAATTATTGAAAAAGAATACCAAAACATAAAAGTAGAAATAAAAGAAGACTTATTAATCGATAAATGTTTAGGAAAACTAGAAATAAACTGGAAAGAGTGTTACGAAAAGGAAAATATTAACTAATATTTTATAAATAAAGTATTAGAAATAGAACCAATGGGTTAAGTGTATTGCCAAATAATGTTTGCAGATTCTTAACAGCCAGATTGTGCTACTATAAATACTCTAATTAATGATTATGGATTAATCAGTGGAGTATTAAGTGTTAATATTTTAAAATGTTTAAATATTAAAGACAATTTGTTATCCAAGCCTGATGTTTATGTTAAAATGTATTTGAAGTATGATTCATAGCAAGTCATTAAGACAAAAACTATTTAGAATGATTTAAATCCAATATTTAATCATTAAGCTCAACTTAATATTCATCGCAGATAAATCCAATTAACAAACGATCAAATAGTAGTGGAAGTATATGATCAAAATATCTTAAAAGATTCATTGATAAAGCAAATTTATATTAATTTATATCAATTTGTGAAACAGTAGTATTAACAAATAACAATAGAGGGAGATATTGATATCAAAACTGAAAGCAAAGTATTAATAATGTTTGAATTTAAAACAGATTTAAACAAAAGTGAATTAAAGGTAGAAGAAGTTCTAGAAACTCGAATAGAAGGTCAATTATTTGTGAGCATCTTAAATGCAAGATAACTTTAAAAAATGGATATGATGGATGATACCGATTGCTATTGTCAATATTATTTATCGACAGATTTGAAGAAGCAACAAGTAAAAAGCACTAAAGTTATAGAAAATAGTCTCAATCCAGATTTCAATGAGGAACAGATATTAGACCTTAAACTATTAGAGAGAGAGACTAAAGTCTGTAAATTATGTATTGTTGTAAAAGACAAAGATGTTATGGTTGATGAAGATATTGGTTTCATTTATATTGATCTCTTATCCATATTTTAAGATTCAACTCTCTTTATTAATAATTATTATCCTATCACTAATGCAAATAATCTCAACGGTTATCTTTATGTGTAACTAGAATTTGTTGAGAAAAATGGCTATAGGAAGCCAAAGCCCAAACTCATTACTATTGAATAATATTTATCTAAATAGCTTTAACTTATTTAAGGTTCTATTTTCATCAATTGTGTTGCAGCAAGATAGTTGAAGAAGCCCTTCTTAGGTGAAACTGACAGTTATCTTCAAATCTATCTAAATGAATAGGAAATCAAAGATCAAAAAGTTTAAACCAAAGTTATTGAAAACCAACAGAATCCATTTTATAATTATTCTGATCATCTCAAATTTATTATAAAACAAGAAAAAGCCAATCAGAACTTTTATTATCTTATTGTAAATGTCAAAGATTTTGATAATTCACTTATGAGCGGGCAAATAGGACTTGCTTAAATACAAATAATGAATTTTATTTAAAGTAAGGAGTGGTTTAATCAAATAGTTGATATTTTTGATTAAAAAGGAAATTTTGCGGGTCAAGTTTATATTTAATTTTAAATCAGACTTGATTAAGTTTAGTATACTAATATTTAATTGCCTATCAATATTCTTCAAAAAATTATTGATGAACAAGCCTAAAAGAAACAACTCGCTGAATAAGCTTAATAGTAACAAGAAAAATTGTTATAGAAAGCTACAATTATTATAAATGTTATAAAATGTATTAATTTATCATTAGATAATTCAGATAATATTAATTCTATTGTTAAAATCAGATTAAATATAGGGAGTAAACAAATAATACAGTCTAAAAAAATTAGTAAAAGTTTGGACCCAGATTACAATTTTAAATCTGTTCTTTTAATAGAAAATGAGCAAAATAACTATGATATAAAATTATTGATTGATGTTATTGATTAAGGAATTTTATTTGATAATAATATTGGAAATACAGTCATAAGTTTAGAATAAATTGTGCAACAAAATATAAAGGATATTAATTAAAATAAATATTAATGGATAAACGAGTATTTCTAATTAAAAAATAAAAAAGGATAACTTATATAATCTCAAATTTATATTTAAGTATTATATATTCCTAATTAGAATTTTGAGATTGAAAAATTATAATATCCTTAATTAATATAACCTTATCATAATCAGAAGATAATTAAAGGATTTTTTTAATTCAATATTATTTCTGCTAAAAATTTATAAAATAAAGATACTTTTGGATCTAGTGATCCTTTTGTGATTGTTTTATTAAACAAATAAAATATATATGATAATGAAAACAAACCTAAAAATATTTTAACTTAAATTAAAACAAAAGTTGTAGAAAATAATTTAAATCCTGTTTGGAATTTTATTGAAAATTTAGAAATATCAATTTTAGAAAATTAAATATAATATTTGAATGCTACTTTATAAGTTTTTGATGATGATGATTTTGGAAAAAAGGAAGATTTAGGATAAGTTGTAATCAATTTATATGAAGTTTATTAAAAACCAGAATAAATTTTTAATAAAGATTTATCGTTGATGGATGAATAAGGATTGCCTATTAATAATGAAGGATCTTTGTAATTCTCAGTAAAATATTATGATTATTAATAATTCTTATCATAATAGGAGTAACAAAAAAAAAATATAAAATAATAAACAAATTTATAATTAGAAAAGCAATCAAATCAAAACTAAGAATAAATAAAAGAGTAATAATAATATTAATAATAATAGTAAATATAATAGTAATAATAATATTAATAATAATAAATAAATACTAAAATTGATGGAAAATTATTTATCAACATATTAAAAGCTTAAAATTTGAAAAATGAAGATATGATGGGAAAATCTGATCCTTATGCTGAGTACTAATTGATTTTAAATAATATCAAATTAAAATTAATAAAAACTAAAGTGATAGATGAAAATATAAATCCAGTTTGGGAACATAAAGTACTAAATGAATATAAATAAATATATTCCCTTAATATAAATTTAATAAATAATTTTTAGGAAGAAATTGAATTAAAATAAATAGATTTAGCTTAATTGGATAAACTTAATCATATTTTATCAATTTATGATTATGACAATGCTTTAAAAAGTGATAAATTATGCGAAAAAAGTAATCCTTTTGATCTTCAATAAATAATAAGAAATCCTGGAACTTGGTTTAATAATTGGATAAAACTAGATAATTAGTAATAATGTTATTTGTAAGCTTAATTCAGGCCTAATGATTAAAATGTAGATATATCAACGCCATAAATTATATGAAATAAATATATAAAAATATATCTTTAAAATTAATTTTCATAAATATAAAATAATAAAATTAAAATAAATTTAATAATACAATATAAAATGAGTGAAAATTATTTAAATAGACATATTATTAATTAATTTGCTATTATAGGACCTGATTTAAATAAAATTATACATTCAGATGGTAATATTAATATAAAATTCAAGAAAAATAGCTAACTAATATTCAACTTATTAAATCTAATAAAGTTTAAGAAGATTCTTTAAATATTAAATATTTAGTATTAAATTAAAATTTTCAAATATATTTAAAATTAATATTCAACCAAAAACTTACCCCTTTAACTTATATAGATTTTTATTATTTAGATTAGAAAGAAGATACTATAGTATTTATTTTATATTATAAAAGAAAATTATGATTGAAGATAAAATTACTCCTGTTAAAATAATTTAAGATACAGAAAATATGAATGATTATTCTGATAATAATGATATTATAGTTAATGATATTGTAGATGATTATATTTAATACAAAGGGAATTACAATTTAAGAAAAATTTTGAATTTCAACTCATATAATTAATAATCAAAAGCTATTGTTTTATGTTATAAACGACACGATCTTAATTAAAATAAATAAGTAATAAACAATATAGAGATTTTTCAAGAACAAAATTTATTCAGTTAAAAAATAATAAATTATAATATTTAAAATTATCATAAAAATGTTATAATTGATAAACCATTCGGTTATGAAAAGAACACTTATCTTAAGATTCACTACAGTATTATATTAAAATAATATTAAATATAAATTAACTAAATAAAAATAATAAATAGAAGAAAATATAATTGGATAAGACTAGAAAGTTGTTTTTCATAGTTTATATCCTGACAATCTAAAATAAGAAGAAAAAGAATAATTATAATAAAGTGTTAGTATTTTAACCTTTCCTCATGGCTGTAAATTATTAACATAAAAAAATTTCAATGATGATGACTATTAAAATTTTGGATTTATTGTAACTTAGAATAATGGCGAAAGAAATTATTGTCAATCCATAACTTTTTATGAAGAAATAAGTAAGAATCTTATACATTAACATTAAATTTTTGAATTGATGGCTAAGAAAACTACATGCTATTATCCTATTTCTGTTATTTTAATTAGCAAATTTCCATTTTTATATTAATTTGAATAGATTTTATTAATGATATATAATTTTTATTTAAAATAAAAATCAAAATAAGATTAGAATAAAAAATATTATGAAAACTCTTTCATATCAGTTGAATAGATAATAAAAAAGATAAAAGATGAATTAAAAATAATGCAAATAAATACTTGTTTAAACAGTGAAAGAATAATATACAAAATAAGCAATATAGACATCGAAATAGATTTCAACAAATGTGATGATAATATAGGGTTTATCCAGAACTACTCATTGAAAATCCTGTTTTGATTTATAAATGTAGACAATATCTACTTACTCTACCGTGCAATTCTACTCGAAAGAAGAATAATAATCTATAGCAGCTGTATCTGGGTCCTCAACTTCATAATTGACGGTTTATTGAAATTGATGTACCCTTTCGAGTGGATGCATGTACTCATTTCAGTTCTACCTGATCAGCTTTAAGATTACCTTAATGCACCTTTTCCTTATATTATAGGCATTAATTAACAAATTCATACTTAATAATTTCAATCTTTTAAGTTAAATTCTCATATTTAAGCTATTCACTTTTTTCTTGATTATGATTCTGTTATTAATCATGATTAACCTATTCCATTCTTTCCTAATAAAGAACATAAGAGGGTTATTAATTATTTAAAAAAATTCAATGATTTTAAAAGGATTAATCTACCTTAGAACCTTTCTTATCATTAAAAAATTAATCAGGAAAATTCATAAGCATATTATTATTAAACTTTTCCTATTGATCTTATTAAAAATTGTTTTATTGAAGCTAATTATTCTTTTATTAAAAAAATGTATAATCATATTGTTTAACTTGACATAAACTAAGAATTTGATTTT
>Ga0315908_10003075_pt1 | contig 12082 bp, 11 predicted proteins | sample LakEriMetagenome_12_FD_203520 | JGI IMG/M metagenome (GOLD analysis project Ga0315908, IMG submission 203520) | Freshwater fungal communities from buoy surface, Lake Erie, Ohio, United States - Buoy 4 MA124 | ecosystem: Environmental > Aquatic > Freshwater > Lake > Lake biofilm | place: USA...
ACACTTTTTACATCAAGCTGTATAAAAAATTCTCTATACCAAGTCAACCCATTTACCTCTATGCTGACAAAACATACCACGAACTCAGTAAAAAAGACGAACGTGAATACGGAATGATTTTTGGAATCATTGGTATGTTAATAGTTATGGGACTTTTAACAGGAATGATATTCCGCCTAAAAATCTATTTTTATTATGCTTTTTACATGATTTCTTTGGGAGGTATTCTATTCATCTCCAATGGTTTATTCAGGAACTATACGCCTCATTCTATTTTAGTTGAAATGTATTTTACGTTGTATTATTACATCTTAATTACATTTATTTCACTCTACCTAATCCTCTACAAATTATTTGATATTCGGAAAGAATTCCCAAAACTACATCGTATCATTCCGTGGAAAATTATCGCAAGTAGTATTAACATGGCCATCAGTCAAACTGCTTTTTTCTATTGGCCAAATTACCCTTTGAAATTGTATGAAATCGCAAATCTGTTAATTATCATCTACCCTGTATTTCTTTTTGGTATTTGTTTTGTAATGTATAGACGATATCGCTCTGAAAAAGCTTTGTATTTCTTAATTCTATTCACCTTCACGCTCCTGTTCACCGTGTTTTTTTCATTACTCCCTTTTTCGCTTGTTTCTCACAATCAATTAATGACTTTTCGATGGGTTATTATTTTTGAAGGGATTGCTGTCTTATTGATCTTACACCGAGATTTATACCGCTCAAAAATTGATGCGATAGAATTGCAAAAGAACCTTCTTATTGAAGAAAAAAAATCGATGGAAAATTACTTGAACGGGTTGTTAGATGAAAGAAATAGAATTGCTGTAGAGTTACACGACTCAGTGAGTGCAAACTTAACCGCATTGGGATTGAAAATGAAAAACAATCCTTCAAATGAAACAAATTCATTTTATTTTGACGAATTGAAAAAAATTCAAGAGGATGTTCGGAAAACTTCACACGATCTCCATCCCATCACACTTCATAACAATGCGTTAATCCCTGCTATTCAATCAGAAATTGCACGTTTAGAAAATTATTTTGAAGACATCACATTTGATTTTTCTTACACCAATGAATTAGAGATAAATCTTCTGAATCAGCAATTGAAAGAAATAGTTTACTTCACCTGCTGCGAATTAATGCAAAATGTGTTGAAACATGCCAACGCAACTGAAATCACTATTGGATTAGTGATAGAAAACAAATCGCTTACATTAATTGTATCCGACAATGGAATCGGTTACAAAGTCATACAGATTTCTAAAGGCTTAGGGCTTACTACGATCGAAAAAAGAGCTGTTTTATTAAATGGAAGTTTTACCATTGAACCAAAGGAAATAGGGATGGTTCATAGGTTTGCGCTTTCGACATAAAACTAAATATTTCATTCGTATATACCCACAATGGGTTAGATAAAATAAAATAGCTATTGATAATTTTGTACTAACAAATGAAATATTTATGATTAATAATGTCAGTAATTATTTAGTTCTACTAGTGCCATTTCTACTATTCAATTCGATTATAAATGCACAATCGAGTTTTGTAAACGCTGGAGGTGATATTACAAATTCTTCTGGGAGTATTAGTTATAGTATTGGACAGTTATTTACTTCAGCAGTAAGCAATGAATCTGGAGAATTTAATGAAGGTGTGCAGCAAATTAGTTCAATTAGAGCTACTTCAATCATAGAAAATGAATTTAATAATCTTAGTGTATTTCCAAATCCAACAAAAGACATAATACATATTAAAACTTCTTCATTAAGTGGAGTGTCCGATTATTTTATTTCGATTACTGATCTTCTTGGAAAAATACTTTATACTGAAAAAATTCATGAAAATGAAACAACAATTAATCTAAATCAACTTGGAGAACAAGGTATTTATTTGATAAATTTTTACAACTCTACACAAGAAGTTATGACTACCAAACGAATCTTATTCATTGATTAAACTATAGCTAGTTATCAATATGAAATCAATTAAACACAAAATAATGGCGACTAAATATTTTTTATTTTATTTATTACTGTTTTATTTATTAGATACTCAAGCCCAAGCTCCAAAAAAATTTGATTATCAGATAATTGTTTCAAACAGCAAAGGAGAATACCTATCTAACCAAGCAATTAATGCAAGAATCACAATTTTACAATCGGACACAAAAACCAATGAAAGATTACCTCTGTTTACTGAAACACACGCTACTAAGTCTAATGAATTCGGACTTGTAAAATTGGAAATCGGAAAAGGAAAAGTAGTTACCGGAAACTTTTTAGCAATTGATTGGTTAAAAGACACCAACTACATTAAAACAGAAATAGATTTCAAAGGAAATGGAAGTTATAGTCTCATATCAACAAAAGAACTTGTAGATGCTCCCTTTGTTTTATATGCCAACAATGGTCTACCTTATACAAAACCTAACAATTTTACACATGAAAAAAATCTTCGAAATTGCAATGGAGTATTGGATTGGGAATGTCAAGCAAAATATTACGTCAACTGTAAAGGAATAACTTACGAAAAGCTCATAAATTTAACTGTTCCAGTTGAAGTTGGTCCATGGGATATGGATAAAGAATATATTTATTACCCAGCATATGGAAATATACCAGTAAACTTAATTGAGGAAGGTATTGTTTACGAACAAAATTTCTCTATAAACAACGTAAACGTATTTATTCCAAAACAAGATTTGTACAGAGGTAAAAAAGAGTTTATTTCCATTGAATTAACAGGACCACCGATTAAAGGATCTTTCACAATTCCTTTAAAATTAGGAACACAAACATGTGAACTTAAATTCAAATTAGGATAGATTTTTACATAAAATTGACATTACAATGAAAAATTTGAATTTTTACAAAAAAATACCCTTAGCATTTCAACTAAAAAACTTTCTATTTTTATTTTTTTTATTTGATTATTTATCGAATATAAACGCACAAAACATTGGTTACACAAATTATCAAATTGTTGTTCGAAATGAGAACAATGAAGTATTAGTGGAGAAATTTATTGATTTAAAAATTAGTTTAGTAGATTTAAATGAAGTCAAATTTGAAGAAAGCCATTCAGTAAAAACAAATAAAAATGGGCTTGTTTCTATTATAATTGGAAATGGTAAAATAAGTTTCGGTTCATTAGAGAATATTTCATTGGGCGCAAGCACCTACTTTGTTAAATCTGAATATAAGCTTGAATCTGAATCAACTTTTAAACATATTGAAACTAGTCAATTAATGACCGTTCCAAGTGCAAAATTTGCTTTTAACGGTATTCCTGAAGGTGCACAAAACGGACAAATTCTTACCAATTGCGAAGGAATAGTTAGGTGGACAAACTATGGAACAGAATGCCCACCAATATTCGATCAAAGTGATTGTCCAAGTAAATTAAGCAATGGAACCTTGTTTGTTGGAGAAGAAAGTAATGATGCTGTATTTACCGTAAAAACAAAAAATAAATTCAACTATACTTATCCAATGTATTCTGTCACTTCATTTAATGACACCAACCTCGTGGCAAAAACTGAAAAATTAGATAATTCTTCGAACTTAACATTTAAAATCTATGGCAAACCAAAGTTTGAAGGAACAATTGGCTTTAAAATTGAAATGGGTGAACATAGTTGTTTCGTAAATTTAAAAGTTACAAATCCTGACAGCTTATTAAAAATTGGTGGAGGAATCACTGATAAATTTGGCAATTTCTATAATACCTTAATAATAGACAAAGATGAATGGATGGCGCAAAATCTAATTGTATCTAACTACACAAACAACTTTGAATACCCAGAACACATTCGCTCAATAAAATTAGATACAACTATAGATGATTGCATCAGGAAAATAACTTCTAATTTAATCAATGTGTGTCCAACTGGATGGCATGTCCCTAGCAATAACGATTGGTTAAATTTGAAATTGTATTTAGGACATTATTTTAACGACCCAAAATTTTCATTTGACCCAAAAGGTAAGTTATTCGATTACACGTTTACAACTTTTGAAAGGGACACAAATTGGAATTACATTTCAACAAAAAATCAAATACGAAATTTTGTTGAACCAGAAAATGGCTACTGGTGGAGCTCTGATTTTAGTTGGAGTAATAAAATTATTGATAATGGTGACTGGATGTATTCTTATAAAGTTGAAATTAACTACGTGAAACAGGAAAAAAATAATAATGTTTTACAGATTCTTCAAGAAAAAATTGAAGATATAAACTATTACTGTTTGGATTATTTTGACAATGAATTACAATCAAAATTAGCAGGAATGCATGCAAACGTTAGGTGTATAAAAAACAAATAGTTTATCGACAAAAATCATGAACAAAACTAAACTAATTAAAACACTAGTTTTTATCACTATTGTATTTAAATTCAATCTATTAAATGCCCAAGCATTTTCATTTCAAGCAACCGTTAGAGACGGGAATCAAAACATATTAAAAAACCAAGAAATTGGATTTAAAATTTCAATTTTAAGTGATTCTAATTTTCGAACACTTTATTCAGAAAATCACCAGTTAAAAAGTTCAAGAAAAGGGATTGCAACATTGATGATAGGTAAAGGAAAACCGAATTATGGGGATTTTAACACTGTCATTAAATCAAATAATAGATTCTATTTAAAAATTGAAAGTGATTTATTAGGTGGCACAAATTATACTCTGATAGATACTGTTCCAATTACACCACTCCCTTATGCACTACAAGCCGAAAACGGGGCTCCTTTACCCGAAATTGGTTCAGATCAAGTACTCGCATATTGTGACAATCAACTTACATGGGTGAAACATGGTTGTCCTCCTAATGTTGATTCTCTAAAATGTGGAACAAATTTTAATTTTCGAACAAACCAGGACAATAGTATTGAAATTAATTATTCGAATGGAAACAAAGGTTATCTAGAACCTACAAAATTTGAATCTATAAACTTCAAAAACATTGAATTGTGGACAACAGGTCAATTCTTAAAAAAAGAAGGGGGAGAAATAACATTGAATTTTTATGACAACAGCGGCATAAATAAGAATAAGAAAAATATCCAATTCAATGTGTTAATCGGTGAGAAAAAATGCTCCATTTCTATAAACACAACAGTTGACTCAGAAAAAAATGGAAAAATAGGCAATGGTGTTACAGATAAATTTGGAAATAAATATAAAACAGTAATCATCAATGAAAATGAATGGATGGCTGAAAATTTAATTGTGTCAAAATACACCAATGATTTAATGTACCCCGAGCATATTGATTGGTATCATTCCACATCAACTATTTGTCCTAATGGATGGAGAATTCCAAGTAAGAGTGACTGGGAAAATTTGTCTAGCTTTTTAGGTCCACATGCAGGTAGCATGCTAAAGGAAAATGGTACTATCAATTGGTATTCACCAAACTATGCAAACAATCAAAGTTTGTTTAATGCCTTGCCCAAAGGAACTTTAATTAAATATACAGACTACAAAAAAATAAACAATGCTTTTGTTCCTAAAGACACCATTGAACATGTGGGAAAAGGAACTCACTGTGATTGGTGGGCTTCCGATTGGGAATACTTTGATGATTGGGAAATGTCAAAGTATATGTATGAAGGTATTTACTATACTACTATTAGTAATTCTGCCACTGATTTTAAAATTGAGTACACAGGTATTTCTCAAAATGGAAATCCTGGGTATGAACAACCATCTGATAAATACTATAATTACGAACAATACGCACAAATAAAATTATATGGAATATATAAAACTGTACGTTGTATTAAAAACAAATAAATCTTTAATTACGATACTCTTGAAAGAACAATGTTTTTAGTTGCAACTAAAGCAAACGATACTGATTTATAACAGCGATCAAATCTGCTGAGTCAACAATTGAAAGAAATAGTTTACTTCACCTGCTGCGAATTAATGCAAAATGTATTGAAACATGCCAACGCAACTGAAATCACTATTGGATTAGTGAATGAAAATAAATCGCTTTCATTAATTGTATCCGACAATGGAATCGGTTACAAAGTCGAACAGATTTCTAAAGGCTTAGGGCTTACTACGATTGAAAAAAGAGCTGTTTTATTAAATGGAAGTTTTAGCATCGAAGCGAAAGAAATAGGGATGGTTCATAGGTTTGCGATTTCGACATAAAACTAAATATTTCATTCGTATATACCCACAATGGGTTAGATAAAATAAAATAGCTATTGATAATTTTGTACTAACAAATGAAATATTTATGAAAAACTATTTCCTTAATAAAAGTATTCTGTTCTTAGTATTTTTGTTAGTTCATTCTATTACATATGCACAATCTGGCTTTGTTAATGCAGGTGGAGATATGTCTAATACATTTGGAAGTGTTAACTACAGTATTGGACAATTATTTACTACTGAAATAATCAATGAATCAGGTGCACTGTGTGAGGGAGTGCAACAAGTTAACAACAATAGAGTTACAGCAATCAACGAAATCGAAAGTCCTGATTTTAGCATCTATCCTAACCCCACAAACGGTAAGATTACACTTAAACATCCTTCATTTGTAACTGAAAACAATTATTTTATTTCTGTGACAGATATTTTAGGAAAAAAGCTGCATTCTCAAAAAATGAACCAAAACGAAACTACAATAAACTTAAACGAACTTGGCGCTAATGGTATCTATCTAATATCCGTACATAGCCAAGAGAGGAATTATTTAATTTCAAAACGCGTATTACTTACTGATTAAAAATTTAGTTCAGAACAAATTTAATCCTCATATTCATGAAAGAAACGTTTAACAACATTCTTTTAATTTTTCTAGTTTTATTTTCAAAAAATTTACTAGCTCAAGCGCCTAAAAAATTTGATTACCAGACTATTTTAGCAAATAATAAAGGTGAAAACTTAATAGATAAAACAACCAATACAAAAATCACCATTCTACAATTTGATGCTTCAAGCAAGAAAAGACAAGAAATTTATACTGAAACTCATGTCAAAAAAACAAATAAATTTGGGCTGTTAAAACTTGAAATAGGTACTGGTAAAGTTGTTAACGGAAATTTTTCTAATATAGATTGGCTCAAAGATACTTGTTTTATAAAAACTGAAATTGACATAACAGGTAATGGGGTTTATACGCTTACTTCAACCAAAGAAGTTATTTGCAACCCAATAGCTTCATTCGCAAACAATGGCATCCCATTAATAATCACCACTGAGATTGATAACTTAAAACAACTTCAAGGGAAACACCTTCAAAATTGCAATGGCAAACTTAGTTGGGGTTGTGATTCAGACAATGCAAAATTTATCATCGATTGTAAAAACGTACTATTTAGCGATTTAGAAAATTTAACAACTCCAAAATATGAGATACGTTTGGATGATATGGGTGAGGAGTATGTGTATGAATATTATTTACCAGCTTATGCAAAAATCCCGATTGTACTAATCGAAAGTGGAACTATAATTAGCCAAGGATACAAACCTGTTAATGGTAAAGGGCTAAGAGTTTATATACCACAGCAAGAATTGACTAAAAATGGTGAAAATTATATAACGATTGAGTTAAATGGACCAATAAATGGTAGCGGAGAATTACGTATACCAATCTTACTCGGAGAACAAAACTGCGAACTAAAATTGATAATTGAATAACAATCGGCATACATATCAACTATTTACCAGAATTAAATAAAAATAAATGAAAATCATAAAAATATTCTTTCTATTATTTTGTTTGAGCTATTTGCTTCAAATTAACGCACAATATTTGGGTAATTCGTCCTACCAAATCGTACTTAGAGATGAAAAGAATCAATTGTTAACAAACGATAGCGTCGATTTAAAAATAACAATTCTAAATGCGAATATCATAAAATTTGAAGAACTACATAGTATTAAAACGAACACAAATGGACTAGCATCACTTACTTTGGGAAAAGGCATGGTAATTTATGGAGGATTGGAAAATATAAATTTAGGAAATGGAAACTTTTTTGTTAAATCTGAATACAAACGAAAAACCGATACCACTTATAAAATAATTGAAAACAATCAATTAATGAGTGTTCCAAGTGCAATTTATGCTAATAATGGCATACCAAATGGTGCTACTAACGGACAAATTTTAACTTTTTGTGAAGGTAAACCACAATGGTGTGATTATGGTCAATGCCCAACCAATTTGAAAATAACAGAATGTCCAACAAATCTTGATAACGGAGAGAATTTAATTATTGGATCTGACAGTGAAGGTCTTTCATTTAAAATTTATTTTGACAAAAACGAATACGAGGATTGGCCAATTTGGCCTGAAATTAAACTCATTTCTACCACCGATTCAAATTTAATTGCTACAAGCGGGTATGGAGGATACGGATTTGTTCAACAATTTAACCTTAGTGGTACACCTACTACTAAAGGTCAAGATTCTACAAGTTTTATTTTCAAATTTAAAGAATTAACATGTAAAGCAACTTTTGCTATTATAGATCCTGAAAACTTAATAAAGCCTGGAAATGGAGTGACAGATAAATTCGGTAACATATACAAAACAATGATTGTTGGAAAAAATGAATGGATGGCTGAAAATTTAATCGTTTCAAAATACACAAATGATCAAGAGTTTCCAGAACATATTAACGCTTTTATTATTGACACTTTAGAACACTATTCTTATAATACTTGGATAGTAAAATATAATTTAGATAATGTTTGTCCAAACGGATGGAGCATTCCAAATGAGGAAGACTGGGCAAAATTATCCGACCATTTTGGTAAATTGATCAAAAATAAAATATATGGCTTTATTCCTAAAGGAATTTTAAATAAATACATAAGTATTGAAACAGGAGAAATAGATACAGTAATCTATACCTCTGAGATTGTAGAACAAGAATCAGGCTTTTGGTGGACTTCAAATAAAAAAATAAAGGTCGCAGATTACTATTATGACGAATACGGAGATAGTTATTTTAATTTACTTACTTATAATAGTAATGCAGTTATGTATAATGGAGGTAGTATATATTCCACTAGTAGATACTGCTACCTTAATGATTATGATGATTATTCAGAATATTACGGAAATTTTAACGACTACCAAAAAAGAATTGTTGCTCCACGTGCCAATGTTCGGTGTATAAAAAATAAATAAGAGTTAATAAAATTATGAAATCAAAATCCATCTTTTTCGCCCTAAATTTAGTCTTTATATTAAATTTTGGAAAACCAATAATTGCACAATATTTTCCTTATCAATCGATTGTAAAAGACAACAAGGGAAATAGTATTAAAAATAAAAACATAGGGTTTAGAATTACAATTTTATTAGATAAATGGAATACTAAATTATACTCAGAAAGTCACACAGTTATGAGCTCGGATCAAGGCAAAGTAACATTGATGATAGGTAAAGGGAAAAGAATTGATGGGATTTTTGAGAAAATTTATTGGTCAAACACACCGTTTCAATTAAAAATTGAAACTGATTTACAGGGGGGAGAAAACTATAAAATTACTGACACAAAAATTCTTAATCCCCTTCCATACGTAATTCAGGCACAAAATGGCGCGCCTTTTTTCGACGAAAAAGACACAAACAAAATTCTAGCTTATTGTGACAATGAATTGAAATGGGTTAAAAATGGGTGTCCCCCAAAAGTAGAAGCGCTTATTTGTAATTCCGAATACAGCTATGATAAAGAAATTTTTATTAAATACGACAAAGGTAACAAAGGATACCTCGATTCAGTAAAAATAAAAGCTGAAAATTACACAGACGTATTTATCTCAAGTGAAGGTCAATTTTTATTTAACGAGGGGGGAGGTATTAAACTAAAATTAGAAGGTTACACCAACTATACATTAAAACAATTAAACGAAAAACCTATGACGTTCAATTATTCATTAAATGAAAAAAAATGTTCTTTTTCAATAAAATTTAAATGAGTTAAAGAAAGTTTATCGACAAATCAAACTAACCTGTAATGATTTACAACAGCGATCAAATCTGCCACTCCTTCAACGTGTAACTTTGCTTTGATATTTTTTCGATGGGTTTGTACTGTGTAAATACTGATCGATAATTCCTCCGCAATTTGTTGGTTTGTTTTTCCATTGATCAACAAACGCATAATTTCACGCTCTCTTGGTGTAATTTCTTGAATCATCTCTTGAGAAAGTTGAAACTTTCCCCAGTAATCGCCTCCATTCAATACACTCAAACAAGCACTCCTCAATTCTTCCAATGTAGCACTTTTGCCTATTAAACCATCTACTTGAAATTTTCGTGCTTCCAAAATAACATCCGACAATTCATAATTTGTAAGCAATAAGATTTTTAAATCAGGAAAAGCTGATTTAATCTTTCCCAAAAATTCAAAAACGGTGACCCCTTTGAAAGAAACATCCAATAACAATAAATCGATGGATGACGTTTCCAAAGCTAACATCAACTCATCAATATGATGAGATACGCTGACAGACTGAACAAATGTTTCCTTACCCAAGAATTCCGCTAACGAACAGGTTAAAATTGGATGGTCGTCACACAAGTGGAGTGTATATGTTTTCATACCTAAAATTAAGCTAAAAATTTATAGATTTCTAATTTATAGATATTACCAATTAATAGTTACATAAAAAGTGTATTGTCCCTTTTTTTATAGTATTATTTTAAACTTTTTTGAATTTAAACATGGTGAAACTTTTGTTTTGGACGCTATTTAACCTTTTAAAACACAATTAACAATGCAATTTTTAAGATCTTTATCTGTTTGAAGTATAACATTATTAAGAGTTGCTGTTATTTCGGTTCCATTAACAGTAACTTCTACAACTGATCCATTAGAAATACTTGTATATATACCTTCTAATGAAATTTTAGCAGTATTCTTATCTAATGGTGAAATAGAACCAAAACCATATGAATCAATATTAAAAACCTGGCTAACAGTAGGTTTATGACTCAAAGAAATTATGATTTCTATTTTATTTCCATAAAAATTCGTTTCTCCTACCATCTGATAATGACAGTTTGTTTGACTTGTATGATTGAGTGGCATGAACAATCTTGATCTAACTTGATAATCTTCAAAATCGCGATCCCCCCTCCAATAATCTTTTAATGAGACAATATTGTTATAAGTTAACTTGGAAATTGTATCACAAGTGACAGGTTGATTTATATTTGGATCTACAGGGGTAATTGGCACATAATTATCAGGTTTTTTTATCCATGTTTTAGAATTTTTATCTGCAACAGAAAATGTAAGTATTTCGTTACCTATTGAATTAGTTGACAAAGTAATTTTAGTATTTTGATAAGAAAAATCATTCAACTTACCTTTTGAATCATAGGAGGGTATAATAATCTCTCCACTCCAAGTTTCACTATTGATTCTAGTTATATTTTTAATGTAGGGAATTGTTCGATTAAATACATTGGAATTACTACCTAAATTAGAATTACCAAAATCCACGACATAAGCCTCATCATTATCTACTTTTATTGTGAGATTATCTACATCAGACCAATAAGCATTAATAATTTTGTCTTTTATAGCTACAACTGTATTTTTAACTTTATTACATGAATAGAAGAATAAAAATAATATGGAAGAAGCTACTAATAAATGTTTTCTCATTGTTTGTTCAAATTTTAAAAAGTTCTGTTTGTAAATTAATTAACGTAAACTTAGTGATTACTATAATAGTCTTACTACCCATCAATGGGTAGTAAGACTGAAAAAAATCATCTTATTTTTCAAAAGGGAATCAAATAACTGATAATGTTGAAATCTATGTTATTATTGAAAATAATATAAAAGACACATCAAAAAACACGAAATAAAATGAGGCTTAGATTCACACTTCTGTATTCACTTGTTCCAATCGCTGCACGCAATACAAATCCAAACGGCGGTCTTTTAGATTGTTGACACTTCCGTAGTTTCTTAATTCATCCAATAAAGTTAAATCCACATCGCAAATCAATATCATTTCTGTATTCGGCGTAGCTTCTGCTTTCACTCCGTTGGTTGGAAAAGAAAAATCA
>Ga0315908_10003077_pt1 | contig 12080 bp, 3 predicted proteins | sample LakEriMetagenome_12_FD_203520 | JGI IMG/M metagenome (GOLD analysis project Ga0315908, IMG submission 203520) | Freshwater fungal communities from buoy surface, Lake Erie, Ohio, United States - Buoy 4 MA124 | ecosystem: Environmental > Aquatic > Freshwater > Lake > Lake biofilm | place: USA...
GGTGGGGAGACCGATGGTGCCAGTGCCTGTTTTGGTGAGGCCGACGCGTCCGGTGCCGCCGTTGGTGTTGTCAGCGATTCGGCCATTCTGGCCGCCGCCGCCGGTGGGCCATGCGGTATTGCTGAGGTTGGCTCCTCCGACGGTGAGAATGGAGAGAGTGTCGTCCCGGTTATTGGCGAAGACGCCGCCATTGCCGCTGAGGCCACCTGTGATCTGGCTGGTGCCATTGAAGTCGACGCGGAGGTCACCGAGGTTTCCGTTGCAGATGATCGAGCCGGTGGGACTGCTCGTGATGGGATCGCCGGTGTTCACTGGGACGCCCCAGCGGCCGCGGCTGGTGAAGGTGAGCAGGCCCGAGCCGATGCGGGTGAATCCGGAGTATGTGTTCGCATTATCGAGGACAAAGGTGGCCGAGGCGTCCATGGCGGCGAGGTCGATGTCCGTGCGGTATCCTTGTTTCTGGGCCGTGGCGCTGGCGGGGACCACGCTGACCACCATGTTTCCATTGTTGCCGTTCTGGATGATGCCCGAGAAGGTGGTGACCGATCCCGCCGGGGCTCCTATTTTGAGGACGGCGCGGGCCAGTGGCGAATTGTTGGTGATGATGCCTGTGCCGGAGGGAGCCGGCATCTGATTCTGATTGTCGTCGCCATTGAGGTCGAACGTGCCGCCCGTCATGACGAGACGGCTGTAGCGGTACAGCTGGCCATTGGGGCTGCGCAGATTACTGTTCGTGGTGTAGGGCAGGGCGGGGTCGAGGGCATTGAAGTAGCGGAGCGTGGCCCCTGGTTCGATGGCATCGACGGCATCGATGGCGAACGGCCCGGCATTGTTGCCTGTGGTGGGCGACTTCATGGTGACCGTGCCGCTGAGGATGCGGGTGCCGCCCGAGTAGGTATTGAGGCCTGCGAGCATCAGATCCGCGGAACCCCGCAGGGACAATCCGTCCGATCCGGCGATTTCCAGCGCAATGGTCGCCGGGGCGTGGCAGGAAATGACGGGGTCGCGTCCTTCCGCCGGTTCCGAGAGAAGGAGCGAACTGCCATTGGTCGACGAGAGCGAGTACCCCGGAGCTGCGAAAAAGAGATCGCGCGCCGTCACGGGAGCATCGACCACGATGGGTCCCGCGCCGGTTTCCGTGAAGATGGCATCCGATCCATCCGTCCAGAGGCCTGGTGCGAGCCAGTTCGGGCTCGACTGATTCCAGAGGAAATTGGCGGCGGGCTGATTCGTCCAGCGGTTTGGTCCGGCGGGTGGCTGGGCGATGGCGTGCTGAACCGCCTTGAGGAACATCTGCTGTCCGGTGGCGGTGAGGTCGAGGGCACCGGCCTGAGGATTCGGGGCGGACGTCACCGAGCCACTGGCGTCGCGGGTTCCGCAGGAGAAGAGCATGCGGTATCCGGCGAGAATATCGGCGGCCTGGGTGGTGCGGACCGTGATGCCCGCGGGCCACTCGGCGATTCCGTAGCCGCGCGCTTCATAGCGGTCCGTGGGATGGAGCGCCGGGGTTTGTCCGGCTGGAATATTGACGCCGGGGTCGAGCGGATTGAAGTCGAGTGTGGCGAGATTGACGCCGCCGGGTTCGAGGATGTTGCTGATGCCCTGGTCCGCGCCATTGATGCTGAGCTGGTAGAACTGGACGGAAGTCCCGCGGTTATTCGGCGGGTTGGCGATGCGGATGCCGCAGAAGTCATTCATGACGCGGCCGCCGGCTGTTTCCGTGGTGGGGATCCCAGCGAAGACCGGGTGGGAAGGGACGTGGAAGGTGAGTTTCCCGGAAGCCGTGCGCGCGGGGTCGTCGGCTGCCGAATCGTATTCCGTGGCCGTGGTGGCCGCCTGGAGGAGACCGAGCCGGTTGGCCCGCACGAGGGTGGATTTGGTGATGAGCATGGGGGCACGGATGTCCGTGTTCCATTTGCTGCCCTGGGCGAGGAGATTGAACGGCCCGCTGTTCAGGGCAGAACCGAGAATGACGAGATCGTAGGAATTGAGCAGCGGGACATCATCGATCGAGAGCTTGCCCGACGGAGGATTGAAGCGCTGGACGACATGGCCGGCAGAGGTCAGGAGGCCGATGAAGCCCTGGTCGACATATGGCGTTGCCGGTGAGGTGGCGGCGTGCCATGCGCCGCGCACCACGCCGTCGCTGCCGAGGCCTGTGGTGGCTGCTGATCCTTCCGCTCCATTGTCGCTGACCCATGCAATGCGGGCGGCGTGCAGGTGGGGTGCGGTGGCGAGGAGGGCAACGAGAGGAAGAAGGCGTGGCTGGTTCATGGCGGCAGACGCTGAACAAAAGCCGGCGGCATGACGATACCGCTTTCGCGGATATCCAGAGCATGTCCGGTCGGCTCGCTGCCGGAAATTGCGGACGGTGGATCCGCCATGCTGGGCGGGGTGCCGTCAGGGCACCGCGGCAGCGCGGAGCCGGACGAAGGATCGGGCGGAATCCTCTGCTGGGACGGGCTGTGCCACGACCGTGCGGATGTCGCCGGAGATGGTGGTGCTGAGGATTCTGATGGCCCGTGGGCCTGCCAGCCATGTCACGAGGTTGTCCGACGTTTCTGCGGTGATGCCGAGGCTGGGGGCGCCGGCGGGCGATTGCCATGTGATGGCGAGCGGACCGTAGTCCGGAGCCGGAAGGAAGCCAGGTCCGGATTCCGGGGTGGCTGGGTCGCGTCCGAGGGCGAGTTCCACAAGGTTGGAGAGTCCGTCGCGGTCGTCGTCGCCTTCATCCGTGACCGGGTCCGTGACCGCGAGTGGGAACGAATGGCTGGGAGATCCGGGATTGCTGCCGCGGCGGAGGGTGACCGCGTAGCGGCCTGCGGGAGCGCTGACCGATCCGGAGACGAGGCCGGATTCCGGCGCAATCATCAGGCCGGCCGGGAGGCCGGCAGCTGAGAACGACGGGGGCGAGCGGAGGGCTGAGATCATGGTGGCATTGCTGCCGCCATTCGGTAGGCCCGGAGAAACCTGCGGGGTGGCCGCCGAGGCCGTGAGGAGCCAGAACGAAGCGGATTCCGCCTCCGTTTCCGAGCCACCTGTGAAACGGAACGCGCGGTTTGCCGGGAGCGATCCGAGCACCGGAGTGTACGCGGTATTTCCATTGAACGAGACCCCGTCGATGAGTTGTCCCGCTGCGTCCGCGAGGTTCACGTTTTCCGGGTTTGTGCTGCTCAGGCCTGTCCAGTTGCCCGGGACGAAGAGGGCGGTGTTGCTGTGGGCCGCGATGACCGAGAGCGTGGCGGGGTCGCTCTGCGACGGGGGCAGCGCCGTGTCCCGGTCGGCCCCATTGTGAATGACGATGAGGGTGCCCGCCCGGACCTGCGACCAGATCGCGACGTCTGCAAAGGTCGTGTAGAGATTGAGCCGGTCCGAGAGCCGCCAGCCCCGGAGATCGGTGTCGCGGGTCACGAGAATCTCGACCCATTCCTTTGTGCCCGAGGCCCCCTGACTGATTTCGTTGATGAGGGCCGGGCGTGAGAAGGGGGAATTGCTCTGCGGATTCCAGAGGGCCGATTGGTAGGCATACGGCTGCAGGCGGATGGCGTGCTGGAGAGGGCGGCGGTTGATCGGGCGGGCCTCGCTGATCCATGGGGTGCCTGCGGCCGAGGCATCCGATGGCGTGAGGACGGCGCGGACGAGCCGTCCGGGCGTGAGGAGGGCGGGCGGCAGAGTTGCCGACGTGGCGGCCCGAAGGTTGAGCCATGACAAACCGTCCGCGGATTCCTGCCATTGGATGGCGGTGGTGACTGCATCGTTTTCGGCATCGCTGGTGACAATGCCTGTGATCGTGATGGGCCGGTCGCTGTAGGAATGTCCGGCGGCATCGGGGGCCGGGAGGGATGCGCTGGTGATGGCGGGCGGCTGATTGCGCAGCGAGCCGTGCAGCGAGAGCGTGGCTGACTGCAGTGAACCGACCGTGGACGAAAGCGTTGAGCGGTCCGCGACCCGGAGTGTCCATGTGCCATTGGCTTCCTCGCCCCAGTGCCGGACCGACGAGAACGTCCATGCCTGGTAATTGGCTCCGGTATCGGCGTGGGTGGACATGAGGCGGCTGACCATGCCCGACGGTGATGTGAGGGTGACTTCCAGTTCGCCGCGGTTCGGGTGAGTGGCCGTCAGGGTGAGTTGGACGTGTTCGAGGGCGAGGGCGGGTCCGGTGCGGGAGAACGTGACGGTCGTTCCGGCGCTGCTGTTGTCGGGGATGGGGAGACCGAGGCTGGTGCGTTCGATTGATTCCGAGCGCATGGGTGGCAGGGGTTGCCATGTCCTTGCGAGGCTGACGGCATCCGAGGCATTGACGAGGCCGGCACCGAGTTTCTCATGGAAGCGGAGACCTGCGCTGTTGGTCGTCCATGTTCCCGCCGATTCGACGGGGGTGGCTGACTTCATGAGGACGGCTTTGACATCGCGCCATGAAAGCGAGGGATTGGTGGACAGCACGAGGGCGGCGACGCCGGCAACGACGGGAGTGGCGGCTGAAGTTCCGCCGAAGCTGCCGGTGTAGCTGAGGTCTGCGGGTTCCGAGGCACCGGGGTCGGCATTGTTGTATCCGGCCGAGCCGGTGAGGTCGGTTGTGGTGATGCCGAGTCCGCCATTTGACGGTGCGCAGACGGCGACATTGCTGCCGGTTTCCGAGTAGCCTGCGGCGGCACGGTTGCTGGTGACGGCACCGACCGTAATGACATGGATTGAATTCGCGTAGCCATCCTTGTTGGAATCGTCGCCCACGCTGCCGCCATTGCCGGCTGCCCAGACAAAGACCGAGCCGAGTCCGCCGCGTCCGTTCGTGGTGCCGCTGCGGAGGGCGGCGAGGGTGGCTGGGCCGGGCCCTTCGAGGGTCTGGGCGTCGTCGAATGGTCCCCATGAATTGCTGAAGATGGCGATGTCCTGATTGCGCCATGTGAGGGCCGCGGCTTCATCGGCGTCGTCGACGGCATCGGCGATGAGGCGGAGACCGACGAGGGTGGCGGCGGGAGCGGAGCCGGTGATGCCGATGCCATTGTTGCCGCGGGCGGCCGCCAGTCCGGCGCAGGCGGTGCCGTGGAAATCGAAGGCTGTATTGGGTTCCGGGGAATCCGGAGTGGCATCATTCCAGTCGTGGTCGAGGGCGGTATCCGTATTCGGGGCAAGGTCCGGATGGTTCGTCTGGAGACCGTCGTCGACGATGGCGATGCGGATGCCTGAGCCAAGCGTGGCATCCCATGCGGTGCCTGGGTTGATGGAGATGCTGCTGCTGCTGAGGTGCCACTGCGAAGCGAAGAATGGGTCGTTGGGAACAAAGCGGTGGAAGCGCCGGCGCGACGTCAGCAGGGCGGTGGCAGTGACTCCTTTCCATGCGGAGGCAAGGCTGGCGGCAGCTGCGGCCCCGTCCGGCTGCGGGGTCCGGTAGACGTGCCAGCCATCCGGGAGCGATAGTTCGTGCACAAGTCCGGCCGCGGCCGCGAGCGAAGGATCCGGCCGCTGCGGCGACTGGACGAGGAAGCGTCCGCGCAGTTCCCGGACGACGGTCCGGCCATCCGGGCGGAGGCAGCGCACTTCAAGGGCCGTGGACGTTCCCGTGGCCCGGGGAGCCGAGCGCGCGCGGCCCGTGGGCACGAATTCGAGTGTGCCCTCCGCTTCGTGGGATCGGATGGGTGGCGGGGCTGCCGGGACGTCTGCGGCGAGCAGGACGAAAGCCGCAGCAGTGAGCGGAAACCAGCGCCAGTTCATGGAGCGAGCCTGTCAGGAATCGTCGGCTGAGCCCAGCGAATTCGGCGAACTTCCGCTGGTGAGGATGCGTTTCGTGGGGTCGATGAACGCCCATGCGAGGGCGGCGAGGAGGTAGCAGAACGCCATGGAGAGGAGGGCTGGAGTCCATGACCCCGTGCCGGCGCGGCTGTATCCGGTGACGATGGGAATGAGGGCACCGCCAAGATTTCCGAACATGTTCATCGAGCCGCTCACGGTGCCCGCGTATTCGCGTCCGATGTCGAGGCAGACGGCCCAGCCCGGGGCGACGCCGAGGGCCGAGCAGAAGGCGGCAGCCGTCATGCACCAGACCGCTGCCGGGTTCGCTCCGTTCTGCCATGCGAGGAGGAGGAAGGCGGCGGCTGCCGGGAGACCGCAGAGTCCCGGGAGGCGGCGGCCGCGGCGGAGGCCCATGCGAGGGACGAGGAAATCGGTGAGGATACCGCCGCAGAAGACGCCGGCACCGAGGCCGAGCATGGGCAGGCCCGAGAGCCATGCGCGTTGTTCACCGGTGCCGATCTGGGCGGCGTCGACGAACTGGCGGAGCCACTGCAGGTAGAAGTACCATCCGTAGATGATGCCGAAATACATGAGCCAGAGCCACCAGACATTCGGGGATCCGATGAGTTTCCGCCATGGGATGTCCGGATGCGCCGCGATGTCCTGGTCATGAGCGAGGAGCCGTTTTTCGGCTTCGTTGACTCCACGGTGGTCGGCCGGATCGTCGCGGAACCAGAGGAACCAGACGGCGGCCCATGCGATGCCCGGGAGGGCGCAGAGGGCGAAGACCCAGCGCCATGAGAAATGGTGCATGAGGGCGGAGACAAGTGGTTGCGTAAGAAAACCGGCCCATGTGCCAGCGAGGAGGACGATGCCGAAGCCGCGTCCGTGGGCCATGTTGGGCATCCAGCGGTCGAAGACGCGGGCGACTCCCGGGAAGGATCCGGCTTCTCCGAGTCCGAAGAGGAAGCGGATGACGAGAAGTGAAACGAGCCCGGTGGCAAGGCCTGTGGCAGCGGTGAGAAGCGACCACCAGAGGACGATGCGCGCCAGCATCCAGCGGGGGCCAAAGCGGTCGATGAGCCAGCCACTGGGAACTTCGAAGAGCGCGTAGGCAATGCTGAAGGCACTGAAGACGAGGCCCATGCCGCGGTCGTCGAGGCCGAGGTCCGCCCGGATGGGGGCCGCCATCTGCGCAATGCAGACGCGGTCCATGTAGGTGACCGCTGCAAGGAGCAGCAGGAGCGCGTTGACCTTGTGACGGACTATGGTCGGGCGTTCCTGCGGAGAGTTCATGGGAACTCAGCTGTGTGATGGGGAATCCTTGGCCGCCTGAACGAGCGGAGCCACGAAATCGTGCAGGTGACGGTGGAGTTCCGCACTCTGACCATGTTCGGCAATGACCCGGACAATGGCACTGCCGACCACCACGCCGTCTGCGCTGGCCGCGACCGCGCGCGACTGATCCGGCGTCGAGATTCCAAAGCCCACGCAGACTGGCGTGGCTGAGCCCCCGGCCTTGATGGCGGTGACCTGCGAAGCAATGTTATCCGCGAGCGTGGTCTGGGCACCCGTGACTCCTTCGCGGCTGATGTAGTAGATGAAGCCATCGCTGGAAGCCGCAATCTGCTGCATGCGGTCGGGCGGCGTCGTGGGAGCGATCAGGCGGATGCGCTGGAGCGATGATCCCGCGGCCGAGAGTTCCTCATTGAGTGCTGCTTCGTCGGGCGGCAGGTCGAGCAGGAGAATGCCATCGGCTCCGGCAGCGGCGGCATCCGCATGGAAGCGGTCGAATCCGTAGGCGTACACCGGATTGAGGTAGGTAAAGAGAACGATGGGGATCTGGGAGAAGCCGCGGATTTTCCTGATGAGTTCGAGGGCACCGGCGGTGGTGGTGCCCGATGCGATGGCGCGTCCTGCGGCCATCTGATTGACGATGCCGTCGGCGAGCGGATCCGAGAAGGGGAGACCGAGTTCGATGATGTCGACGCCGCTCGATTCGAGCGTGCGGACGATTTCGAGAGTGGTGTCGAGGTCGGGGTCGCCTGCGCAGATGTAGGCCACGAAGGCTTTCGAGCCGGACTGGCGGAGGCGGGCGAAGGTGTCGTCGATGCGGGAACTCATGGGAAAGGGAAGTGCGGACCGGATGGCGGGAGCGGGCCGATTGGATAATCCCGAACCCGGCGCGGGCAAGGTGGAAAGCGCGGGCGGTTCAGGGCAGGGAAGCGCGGAGGCGCAGGCTGCCGCGGGGAGCCTGGGCGGTGGGGAGGCGGTGATGCCAGCGGAGGAATTCCATGGATCCTCCGGCCGGGGCGGCGGGCAATGCCGCGGCATGGTCCGGGGAGAATTGTCCTGCTGGGTCCGATCCTTCGGCGGAAAGCGTCAGCCCCGGGCGGTCGCGCCGCACCGTGGCCGACAGTGTCAGGTACAGGCCTGCTGCGGCAGGACCGCTGAGGCCGAGGTCCGTTCCCGTTGCCAGGCTTGCGGTGAGCGGGGGCTGCGAACCAGCGGCGAGCGGGTGAGTGGCGGCAAGGAATTCAAAGACATTGGCGGCTCCGTCGCTGTCCGGGTCGTCCGCCGGTCCATTCCGTCCGGCCGGGAAGGCGAATCCGGTCGTCCAGCCCGGGTAATCGAGGGCGACGGCGGCCGCCGGGAGGGGTCGGGCCAGGGCGGCGATTTCCGTGGCTGGGAGGGCGCGGCGGTAGATGCGGAAATCGTCCACCGTGCCATGGAGGAAGCGGTTTCCGGTCGCCTGGGAATCGCCCAGCCAGCAGAGTGTCTGCGGGATGGCGGCGGGGTCGATGCTGATGGTGCCTGTGGCCACCGGCGATCCATTGAGGTAGAGTGTGGCCGTGTTGCCGGAGAGTGTGACGGCGAGGTGGGACCATTCGTTTTCCGGGAGGGCGATGGGTGACGAGAGCCGCTGCACGGTGCCGGCGGCTGAGCGGATGGCGAACTGTGGTGTGCCGGTGTCCGCGGAAGGCGAGAGCATGAGGTAATCGTTTTCCCCGGAACCGAAATCGAAGATCCTTTGCCAGTCGGCCCCGCCATGCCAGCGGAGGCGGACGGCGAAGGTGGCGTCGCCGAGCCCGGCGGCGGCATTTGGACTGAGGGCGACGCGGTCATTGGTGCCATCGAAGGCGAGGGCGCGGTCGAAGAGGCCGGCCGTGAAGACCGGGCTGCCGCTGGCGGTGCCTGCCGGGGCATTGCCCGCAGCGGTGGCGAACGACCCATCGAATTGGTAATGCGCCACGAGGTCGGGCGTTGGTGTGACCACGATGCGGAGTTCGGCGTCGGCGGAATACAGGGAGGGATCCGTGACACGGACCCGGAAGACATTGGTGCCTGCGTCGGCCGCCGAGGGCAGGCCCGAGATGCGGCCATCGGGGACGACCGTGAGCCATGCCGGGCCACTGACCTTGGCGAAGGAGAAGACGGTGCCTGCCGTCGGGTCCGCAGCGCTCAGGGCGAGCGAATGATTGTACGGCTGGCCGGGCACGGCGTCGGGCCGTGTGAGAGAGCCATCCGTTGTGAAGCGCGGAGGCAAGCCTGCGCGGAGCGCGGTGATGGCGGATTGCGTGAGGATTTCCGGGTAGATGCAGAATTCGTCGATGCGGCCATCGAAGAAGGGATCGGCGGAGAACTGGCTGCGGCCGAGGAAGCAGATGGCCGGGTCGATGGCGAGGGGGGTAAGCGTGGTGCCTGCGGTGGCGGCGCGGCTGCCATTGACGAAGAGGGAAGCCGATCCGTTGCCGATGGTGACGGCGAGGTGCATCCATGCGCCGACCGGTGGTGCGGTAGTTTCGAGGGTACAGGCATCCTCGCGATTGCGGATCGTGAACTGCAGCGTGCCCGCTGCCGATTTGGGCGTCAGGAAAAGGCCTTCGTCGCCCCCATTGCCGAAGTCGAAGATGCGCTGCCAGTTGCCGCCCCCGTCCCATTGGATCCATGTGGCGATCGTGCAGGTGGCCAGCGAGGCCGGGCCTGCGGGAACGCGCAGATGGTCGTCGGTTCCATCGAGATTGATGGCCTGGCCGGATCGTCCGGCGGTGTACGACGGATTCCCAGTGGCGGTGGCGTCGGCGGTTCCCGCGGATGCCCGGGCATGGCCATCGAAGCCATACCGGAGCGACGAACCCTGGGGATCCTCGACCGGAATGTTCAGGAAGGCGGCATGGATCGCTCCATTGGCATCGGTGACGCGGAGCGAGGCACGGCAGAGTTGGGTATCGCCGCTCGTGGGAACACCCGAGAGCGATCCATCCGGGCTGACCGTGAGCCATGCTGGACCGCTCATTTTGCTGAAGGTGCGCGTTCCGGCTCCGCCGCTGGCGTCGCCTGCGACCGATCCTGCGTACGGCTGACCTCGCAGCGCAGTGGGCTTGCTGAGATTCGTGGTGGTGAAGCGCGGGGGGGCCGTGTCTACGATGGCCTTCACCTGGGCATCGCTGAGGGCGGAACTGACGATGCGCACGTCATCGAGTCGGCCATTGAAGAGAGGGTCTGCGGAAAACTGGCTGCGGCCGAGGAAATTGAAGCGGGTGCCGACATCGACCGGGTTGATGGTCATGGTCGTGTTGGTGTTCACGGGCAGGCCATTCACGAAGAGCTTGCCGGTGTCGCCATTGATGGTGACGGCGATATGCGTCCACGTTCCGGTGGCGAGCGCAGGGGCATTGAGCTGCTGTTCCGGGCCGCCGTTGCGCATGAGGAAGCGGAGGCCGCCGGCCGATCCCGCCTTCGGGGTCAGGGCGAGGTAATTCGAGGTATCGGCTCCGAAGTCGAAGATGCGCTGCCAGTTGCCGCCGCCATTCCAGAGGACCCATGCCGCGAAGGTGAAATTGGTGGTATCGGCAATGCGCGGCGAGAGCTGCAGGTAGTCGTCGCCATCGAGCAGGATGGCCTGACCCGAGCGTCCGCTGGTGAAGGTGGGAGCCCCGGCCATCATGGCGTCCTGACCATGACCCCATGAATCGTGGGCGTCGCCATCGAAATCGTAGCGCGCGGAATTCCCCGTCCCGGCATCCGCCATTTCCTGACGGTACGAAAGGGGCGACGCCTTGTCGCGGTAGACTTCGCCTGCTGCGGTGGGCCAGCCGTCATCCCAGACCACGCGGCGCACGTCCTCGACCCAGTTGTAGATCGCGTAGCGTTCCACAAACGGCGTGCTGTCGAGCATTTCGATCATTTTGCCGACGGTAGCCGCCTGCTGCGCGTAGGTGGGATCCGGTCCGCTCGTCCAGTTCGCGCCGTTATTGAATTCCGTGATCCAGAGCGGGCGCTTCACGGTATCGTAGATGTCCTTCAGGAAATTGTAGAACTGGGTGGTCGCTCCGTCAGGGTCTGCCGCCGTCCAGTAGCTGCGGTAGTAATGCACGGGCACGAAATCGACCCGCAGGCCGGCTGCATTGGCGCGCGACATGAAATCGGTGAGCCATGCCTTGCCGCCATCCGTGATGGCCGGGGCCCCGACGCGCAGGCCCGTGCCAAGGAGGTCGGGCCAGCCTGCGATGGCTTCGCTCACGGAAAGATTCGCCTGGTCCGGGTGGTCGGGTTCGTTGTAGCCGAGCAGGTGATTGATGCCCCGGGTTTTCCAGTTCTGATCGAGGCCGGGCCACCAACGGGTCTGGCGGATGGCGACGTACTCGCGGTTGAGCGATGAATTCTGGTCGAGGTTCCAGTTGTACCACCATGCGGGGCGGAGGTTGCCTCCGATGTTGCCCGCGAATCCCTTTTTGCTGACCCAGCGCCATGGGAAGATGCGCACGAAGCGGATGGCATTCTCGAGGGAATCGGGCAGTCGTCCGACTTCGAGGTCGCCATCCTGAGCGATGTAGACGCGGCTGGTGCCCGTGCCATTCTCTGCGGTCGCCACCGTCGCCATGTATCCGCGGCGGAGCCGGAACGACTGGATGGCGGCATCCATGCGGCCGAGCGACGTGCCATCGTATTCCGCGTAAGGATACAGCAGCTTGCGGCTGCCCGCAAAGGAGCGCGCGTCAAAGGCTTCGAAGGCCGGGAAATCGTCGCCGTGCGCCATCACTACGGCCCCCTGCGTGTGCTGGACAATCCGCAGATTCGTCCCGGGCACCGCGTTGGCCCCGCTGACACGGAAGCGGCTCAGCAGCGTGCTCTGCACCGCCGATGGCAGGACCGCCGGCAGGCGCAGCCATGCATCCGGCGAATTGAAATGCACCGTGCATCCCGGCAGAGGATCGCCGCTTCCCGTCACCAGCAGTTCTCCCCGGCCCGCCAGCGTGATGTTCGTGGCCGAGATGGTTTCGCGGATGACGACATCATCCTGCACGAGAAGCGTCTGTGCCGGCAGCACTGAACAGCAGGTCAGCACC
>Ga0315908_10003079_pt1 | contig 12077 bp, 9 predicted proteins | sample LakEriMetagenome_12_FD_203520 | JGI IMG/M metagenome (GOLD analysis project Ga0315908, IMG submission 203520) | Freshwater fungal communities from buoy surface, Lake Erie, Ohio, United States - Buoy 4 MA124 | ecosystem: Environmental > Aquatic > Freshwater > Lake > Lake biofilm | place: USA...
GCCAGCTGCCCGATGGGTCTTATGCCTTGGAGCCAAATGCTCGATAAACCTTTTAAGCGGGAGGATGTGGCTCCCATTTGCTTACCCTTAAGTATTACACCAAATAGTGAAAACGGGCTGAATCGCCATGGAATACTTGAATTATGAGCATTGATACTAGCCAGAAAGCCCTTATCGGAGGCACTAAATCCCTTGCCTGGATGCTAATTGCTGGCGGGGTAATCGGATGGATCGGAGCTCTAGCTCTAACAATTGAACGGCTCCATGTTGCCGCCAATCCGGACGCGGTATTGAGCTGTGACATTAGCCCTTTCATTTCTTGCAAGTCCGTGATGCTCACCGAGCAGGCTTCTCTGCTGGGTTTTCCAAATTCCCTAATTGGGTTAGCTGTGTTCGTGGTACCAATCCTGATTGGTTTTGCAATTCTAGCCGGTGCCAAATTTGCTAAATGGTTCTGGTTGCTGTTCACCCTTGGCATGGTTGGCGGATTCTTGTTTGTAGCTTGGCTGTTTAGTCAAAGCCTGTTCGTCATTGGAGCATTGTGTCCATATTGCATGGTGGCCTGGACGGGAATGATTCCAATGTTCTGGAAGCAACTATTGTTTTCGACCAGAGAGGGAATTGTTCCAGTTCCTCTAAAGACAGTTGGTTTCTTTGTCGCGGCCTATGACTGGCACTGGCTGTATACCTTTGCGACCTTCGGTGCTATGTTCACTGTAACTATTTGGCGCTTCTGGGATTTGTGGCCGAGCCTGTTTTAGCCAAACCAGATTCCAAGCTCACGGCTGGCGGACTCGACCGAGTCTGAACCATGAACTAGGTTTTTCTGAACCTTCTCGCCCCAGTCACGACCTAAATCTCCCCTAATGGTTCCAGGTGCTGCAGTTGTTGGGTCGGTTGTTCCGGCCAATGCTCTGAATCCCTCTATAGCTCTTTCTCCCTCAACGCGCAGAGCAACTATTGGACCCGAAGACATGAACTCAATTAGAGGCGCATAGAAGGGCTTGCCTTCGTGCTCGGCGTAATGAGCGGAAAGTTGAGCTGGAGTTGGATCGAGCATTTTTAGACCAGTGACGAGATACCCTTTTTGCTCAATGCGAGAAATGATCTCTCCGGTGAGGGATCTTGCAACGCCATCTGGCTTTATCAGAACGAGTGTTTGCTCTTTCATTTTGTCCCGCCTTCCGAATCAAGTTTGGTCTTTGCTGCTCGAGCTTTATCAATTGTGGCACCGGCAATCATTCCCCAGGCCCACATTGCTAGAAAAACTGCCCCTAGCCCGAACATCAATGGCACCCAAATGCCCAAGGAAACCACTGCCCCTTGAAGAATCCAGCCGAGGGTGTAAGTTCCTGGCTTTCCCAAGAATGCAGGAAAGAGCATCAAAATAACGGCCAGGCCTAAACCGACTCCCCAGATCACCGCTGGCTCAGGATAAACCTGAAGACCAAAACCCACCAGGGTTGCAAAAAATACAACGACGGATTGAAAAACCATCACGAGCGAACCCAGAGTTGCCTTTGTGGATCTATTCCTCATCGGATTCCTCCTGGATTAGTTTGATGACGTCTCCTACTAAGGTAATCGACCCTGTGACCACAACCGTGCCATCAATTTCTAGAGCTCTCTGCTTGGCACGCTCAAGAGCCAATTTGAAATCTGAAATGCTCTCAGTTTCCTGGCCCAACCCATCTTTGGCTAGGGACTCTAAATCAGCGACCGGCATTGATCTAGGAGATGAAGACTGTGTTAGCACCACGCTCTCGAACACTCCGGCCAGATTTGAAAATAGGCCCGTAGCATCTTTATCGGCTAGAACAGCAATAACTCCAAACAACGGCTTCTCTGAGAACTCAGCGCGCAAGGCTTTCGCAAGAATCAGAGCTCCTGCCGGGTTGTGTGCCCCATCGAGCAAAAGATTTGGCACAGTTCTAATCAACTGGAGCCGGCCAGGCGATGACACATCCGATATTGCTGAGTGCAAGATATCATCAGCTATTTGAATCTCGCCACCACCTAGAAACGCTTCCACGGCTGCAACTGCAACAGCTAGATTCTGCCCCTGGTGTGAGCCAAAAACTGGAGCCTGATAAGGGCCATAGGAACCTGCCAGCCCAGAAATAGAAATTGATTGACCGGTTGAGCTAGGTGCAAACTCACTTACTGCAAAATCACGGCCCTCGAGCTTGAAAGCCTCCGCTTTTTGTTTCGCAGCATTTTCTAGAACAGCAAGTACGCCGCGTTCTTGGACTGAACTGACAACGACACTGCCTGGCTTGATTATTCCTGACTTGGTGTCAGCAATTTCTTCCAGAGTATTACCCAATCGGTCCATGTGATCAAGTCCTATTGGAGTAAAGACAGCAACGTCCCCATCTGCAACATTCGTTGAGTCCCAGGCTCCACCCATACCGACTTCAAGGACTAGAACATCAACCGGAGCATCAGCAAAGACTGCAAAACCAAGGACCGCTAGAGCTTCGAAGAAGGTTAGGGGGTTCTCACCTGCTCCAGCTAGCTCTTGATCCACAAACTCAAGGATTGGCTCGATGTCGGAGTAAACGTTGATCAGTTGTTCATCACTCACGGGCTCTCCATCCAGTGCCATGCGCTCGTTGAGTCGAACCAGATGAGGGGAAGTAAAAAGTCCAGTTCTTAGGCCGTGCTCGCGCAGCATGCGCTCAATGAATCTGGTGGTCGAGGTCTTTCCATTGGTGCCGGTAACGTGAATTACCCTGTAGGAACGCTGTGGGTCTCCAAGCAGCTCAACTGCGCGTCTGGTTGGTTCAAGACGGGGTCGAATTTTGTTTTCAGGAATGCGAAGCAGTAATTTTTCTAAAACTATGTCTGACTGTGATGCCCAATACTTGTCGTCTCTGGCTTCTTGACTCAAAGCTTTGTCACCGCAATTTGAACTTGCTGTGACTCACCAACTGTTACTGGGCTCGACAGGGAGTCCGACTTCACCAAGGAAAGCTCAAGTGTCAGTGTTTCGCTTTTTACAAGTACTTCGTGGGCTGAAATTGCTGCCACCACAAAGCTGTCGCCAGACAGAAAGGTTTTGATTCGATCAGAGACATTAAGGTCAGCATCCTTGCGGGCCTGCTGTATTGCGCGGATTACATCTCTTGCCAAACCTTCGGCAGCTAGCTCTTCAGTCACTACACGATTCAAAATCACAAAACCCCCGCCAGGCAAGATTCCAATTAGCTTCTCTTCGCTTGACTCATCCTTGGCAACCAGACTGATTTCGTATTCGCCCTGCTCAAGAGCTACGCCGTTGACGGAAACGCTGTCGCCATTAAGCTCCCAGTTACCAGCCTTAGCCGCTTGAATAATTTCCTGAACTTGCTTTCCAAGTCTTGGACCGAGTGCTCTTGAATTAACAGTGAGCTGTTTTTCAACGCCAAAGGCCTTTGTTGATTCAACAGCCAATTCAACAAGCTCAATGTCTTTCACGTTCAGCTCTTCAGCAATAATGCCTGCAAATTCGTTGAGCTTCGAAGCTCCAGTTGTTACGACAGTCAATTTAGAAAGCGGCAGACGAACGCGCAAGCCATTAGTCTTTCTAAGTCCAAGCGCTACTGAGCTGACGGTCCGAACCTGATCCATTGCTGTGACAAGGTCCTGATCGTAAGTCAGCTTGTTAGCATCTGGCCAAGCCTCAAGATGAACACTCTTGCCTCCAGTTAGTCCACGCCAAATCTCCTCTGAGACCATCGGGAGTAGCGGTGCAACCACTCTTGCTACCTGTTCTAGAACTGTGTAGAGGGTGTCGAAGGCCTCCTCATTTCCGGCCCAGAATCTGTCTCTTGAGCGGCGGACATACCAGTTAGTCAAAATATCGCTGAAATCACGCAGTCTCGCCGATGCGGCATAGGAGTCGAACTGATTCAAATCAGCTTCAACTTGGCTAATCAGATCGCGTGTTTTAGCAAGTAGGTAGCGATCAAGCACATCAGTGCTAGAAACCGAGTACTTGGCCTTGTAGTTCGATGCATTGGCATAAAGAGAGAAGAAGTACCAGGTGTTCCAGAGCGGAAGCAGAACCTGTCTAACCCCTTCGCGAATACCCTGTTCGGTGACAATCAAGTTTCCACCACGAAGGATTGGGCTGGACATCAAGAACCAGCGCATTGCATCTGAGCCGTCGCGATCGAAGACTTCGTATACATCCGGGTAGTTGCGAAGCGACTTGGACATCTTTTGCCCGTCGTTTCCGAGGACGATTCCGTGCGAAATGGCGGACTTGAAAGCTGGGCGATCAAACAGTGCTGTAGCTAAAACATGAAGCGTGTAGAACCAACCTCTAGTTTGTCCGACGTACTCAACAATGAAATCGCCCGGGTTATGAGTTTCAAACCAGTCACGATTCTCAAACGGGTAGTGCACCTGTGCAAAGGGCATTGAACCGGATTCAAACCAGCAGTCCAAAACTTCTGGAACTCGTCGCATGGTTGATTTGCCGTTTGGGTCATCCGGGTTTGGTCTGGTTAGTTGGTCAATAAATGGGCGGTGGAAATCCTTTGGGGCTTTTCCAAAATCCTTCTCGAGTTCTTCGAGAGAACCGTAAACGTCAATTCGCGGGTAGTTAGGGTCATCGGATTTCCAGACCGGAATCGGTGCTCCCCAGAATCGGTTTCGGCTAATCGCCCAATCGCGAACATTTTCCAGCCATTTTCCGAAAGAGCCATCTTTGGTGTGAGAGGGAGTCCACTCGATCTGCTGATTTAGCTCAAGCATGCGGTCTTTGACCTTTGTGGTTTCTACGAACCAGGACGAAACTGCCTTATAGATAAGTGGGTTCTTGCAGCGGTAGCAGTGCGGGTATGGATGTTCGTAGCTAGCCTGACGCAGCAACCTACTCTCAGCCTTTAGCTTCTGGGTAATTGGCTTGTTGGCATCAAAGACGTGCTGGCCTTCAAAGTCCGAAACAACAGAATTGAACTGACCACGTTCGTTCACAGAGACATAAACAGGTATTCCGGCTTCCTCGCAAAGCCTCTGGTCGTCTTCACCGTAGGCCGGAGCTTGGTGAACAATTCCTGTTCCTTCGTTATCAGCGACGTAGTCGCCAAGTAGAACTTGCCAGGCGTTCTTGGTGTCAAATTTTGTTTCGTCTGCGTAGTAATCAAAGATCCGGGTGTAGCGAATTCCACCTAAGTCTTTACCTAAAATTGTTTTCTCGGTTGCAGCAATAGCTGAATCAGCCTCCTCGTATCCCAAGTCCTTGGCGTATGCGCCTAATAGTGATGCTGCAATTAGATACTTGGTTTTGGAATCTCCGCCATCGGCTGCGCCGTTTGGTCCCGCAGCAACAACCGCATAAGAAATCTCTGGCCCTACCGCGAGCGCAAAGTTGGTTGGAAGAGTCCAAGGAGTAGTTGTCCAAGCCAGCATCCGAACTCCAGCGAGCTGGCCTTCGATGATAGGAAAGGTAACGGTTACAGATTGGTCTTGACGAGTTTTGTAAACCTCATCGTCCATTCGAAGTTCGTGGTTCGAAAGTGGAGTTTCGCATCTCCAGCAGTAGGCCAGAACTTTAAAACCTTCGTAGATCAAACCTTTTTTGTAAAGCTCTTTGAATGCCCAAATTACACTCTCGGTGTAGTTGGTATCTAGGGTTTTGTAATCGTTTTCGAAATCCACCCAGCGAGCCTGCCTTGTGACATAGGCTTTCCAGTCCTCGGTGTATTTCAGAACCGAGGTCTTGCAGTATGCGTTGAACTTATCTACCCCGTACTTCTCAATCTCCGGTCTGCCAGAAATGCCCAGCTGGCGCTCTGCTTCAACTTCGGCAGGAAGTCCATGGGTGTCCCAGCCAAAGCGGCGTTCAACGCGATAGCCCTGCATGGTTTTGAACCTGGGAACTAGGTCCTTGGTGTATCCAGTAAGAAGGTGTCCGTAATGAGGAAGACCGTTTGCGAAGGGTGGACCGTCATAGAAGACGAATTCCTCAGCCCCTTGAGCTTTTCGCTGATCAATGGATTCCTGAAAAGTGCCCTCTTTGTCCCAGTATTCGAGGATTTCCTTCTCAATTTCAGGAAAGCTTGGACTCGGGTTCACACCAACTGCCTTACCGGCCGAGTTCAGGGGATACATTTTTTAGCTTTCTGGGCTTATGCGTTGGGGAATCTCTGACAATGTTAACCTGTAACGACCCCCATTTATGGAGACTTTGACCTTTGAATAATCAGCAACTGCCCGGTGTGAGCTTTGTCCGCGCCGCAACCACTCCTGACAAGGTAGGGGTAGAGGGTCTCGAAGCTAAGTGGGGTCCAAGCTGGGATAGCGAAGGCATTTACAGCTTTAATAAATCTGCTGCCAAGACAAATATCTATTCAATTGACACTCCCCCTCCAACAGTTTCGGGATCCCTTCACGTAGGTCACGTCTTTAGCTATACCCACACCGATCTGATTGCTAGATACCAGCGCATGCTAGGTAAAGAGGTCTACTACCCGATGGGTTGGGACGACAACGGTTTACCTACCGAACGCCGCGTTCAAAACTTTTACGGAGTCCGCTGCGATCCAACTCTTGCCTACCAACAAGACTTTGTTCCACCCTTTGAGGGAGGCGATGGGAAATCCTCCAAGGCAGCCGACCAGATTCCAATTTCGAGAAGAAACTTCATTGCGCTTTGCGAAAAGCTCACCCTTGAGGACGAGAAGCACTTCGAGGCTCTTTGGAGACAGCTCGGACTCTCTATTGACTGGTCACAGACCTACCAAACTATTTCCCCAGATGCTCAAGCTGTTTCACAGAAAGCTTTTCTAAATAACCTTGCCCGCGGTGAGGCGTACCAAGCCATGGCCCCAACTTTATGGGATGTGACTTTCAGAACTGCTGTAGCTCAAGCCGAGCTTGAAGATCGTGACCAGCCAGGGGCTTACCACCGCATCGGGTTTGATGGCCCTGATGGAAAACTCTTTGTAGAAACTACCCGTCCTGAACTAATTCCTGCCTGTGTTGCCCTCGTTGCACACCCCGACGATGAGCGCTACCAGCCGATGTTTGGCAAGAGCGTAAAAACGCCGCTGTTTGGAGTTGAGGTTCCAGTTCTTGCTCACCACCTTGCCCAAAAAGACAAAGGCTCTGGGATTGCGATGATTTGTACATTCGGTGACGTCACCGACGTAATCTGGTGGCGCGAACTAGCTCTTCCCAACCGTGCAATCTTGGGCTGGGACGGCCGCATACTTTCCGAGGCACCAGATGTCATAAGCGATGCCAAAGGTAAAGAAGTATTCGCCCAGCTAGCTGGAAAGACTGTGTTCTCAGCAAAGCAGACCATCGTCGAGCTACTGCAGGCATCCGGTGACATGGTTGGCGATCCAAAGCCAATCACACATCCAGTGAAGTTCTTTGAAAAAGGCGACAAGCCGCTGGAGATTGTATCTACCCGCCAGTGGTACATCCGAAACGGAGGACGCGACCAAGCTCTGCGCGAGAAGCTCATTGAACTTGGAAAGACACTCAAGTTCCACCCTGATTTCATGCGAGTTCGTTTCGAGAACTGGGTCAACGGTCTTACCGGTGACTGGTTGATTTCAAGGCAGCGATTTTTTGGTGTTCCAATTCCGGTTTGGTACCAGCTTGATGCCGACGGAAACCCAGAATTCGAAAAAGTAATCACGCCTGAGATTCAGAGCTTGCCAGTTGACCCATCGAGCCAATCTCCAGCTGGCTTCAATGAAGATCAGCGCGGGAAGCCAAATGGTTTTATCGGAGAAGTTGACATCATGGATACCTGGGCTACTTCTTCTCTAACTCCGCAACTAGCCGGTGGTTGGATATCCGATCCAGAAAAGTATGCCAAAGTATTCCCATTTAATCTAAGGCCTCAGGGTCAAGACATCATTCGTACCTGGTTATTTTCAACTGTGCTTCGCTCTTTTCAAGAAGAAGGCGTGCTCCCCTGGTCAGACGCTGCGCTGTCAGGTTGGATTCTCGATCCAGACCGCAAAAAGATGTCTAAATCCAAAGGTAACGTCGTAGTGCCAAACGATCTGCTAGACGAGCACGGCTCTGACGCGGTTCGCTACTGGGCGGCCTCAGCAAGGCTCGGTACTGACGCCGCCTTTGACGTTGGACAGATGAAGGTCGGCAGGCGTCTTGCCATCAAAGTTCTAAACGCTGCGAAGTTCGTTCTCTCATTTGAGGCCACTTCAGACGCAAAAGAAGTGACCGAACCGATTGACCGCTCAATGCTGAGTGCTTTGTCAGAAATTGTTGCCCAATCTGGAAAAGCATTTGAATCTTACGACCACACCAAGGCACTAGAGATCGCGGAGACATTCTTCTGGAACTTCACCGATGACTACCTAGAACTTGTTAAGGAACGTGCCTACGGTAAAGAGACACTGCCCGAGGCTCAAGCGTCGGCAGTACTCGCTCTTCGAATTGCCCTGCATACCCAACTTCGTCTACTTGCGCCGTTCCTCCCTTTCGCAACTGAAGAGGCCTGGAGCTGGTGGCAGGAAGGCAGCATTCACCGATCCGACTGGCCCAAAGCTTCCGAACTCGAGGGCTTCACCCAGGGTCAATCCGCCACGATGCTGAAAACTGCTTCAGAGGCTCTGATGGGTGTGCGCAAGGCAAAGTCCGACCAGCAGCTATCGATGAAAGCAGAGGTAACCTCTCTAAAAATTAATGCTCCGGAAGAAAAACTCAAGGAACTCAAGCAACTTGAAGCGGATCTGCGCTCGGTCGGAAAGATTGAGAAGATTGATTTTGTAGTTGGAGAAGTACTGTCAATCGCAAACGTTTCTTTCAAACCAGAGAATTAGTTGGTAGGAGCTCCAGTGGAGCGGCCTAGCTTAGGAAGTGGCATTCGCTGCCAGCCAAGTACCAGCATCCCGGCCACCAAGGCCCAGAAGGCTCCACCTATTCCAAACACGCTAATCCCTGCAGCGCCAACCACGAACGTAATTGCTGCCGGCAAACGATTTTCTTTGTCCTCTAGGGAAACTCCAATTGCAGAGACAAAGCTCGGTAGCAACGCGATTCCAACCACAGCTAGCAATAGCTCGGTTGGAACTGCCAACACAAAGGCTGCAAAAAAGCCAGCTCCAATTGCAAATAGCCAGTAAACCAGTCCGCCAACAAAAGATGCGACCCATCTGCGAGAAGGATCCTTTGCGGCTTGCTCGTTAGCATTGATGGCAGCTGTGATGGCCGCAAGATTCATTCCGAATCCGCCAAAAAATGAAGCAACGACAGTTGCAATACCGGTCGATCCAATAACAGCACGTACTGGAATGATGTATCCAAAGCCTTTCATAATTGCCGTGCCAGGAAGATTCTGAGATGCCATCGTTATCAGATAAAGCGGAATTCCTATCGAGAACATCGGAACTAGTTCAAAGGAAGGAACAACAATATCAAAGCTTGGGAATAGACTCGCGTTTTCGAGCCATCCAGTGCCAACTTGAGCGTTGATAAGAACAAAGGCCAACACGATTGCAATCGGAGTAGCCCAGACTGGCCAAATTCTATTGAGCAGGAACCAAACAACAACAAAGGGTAATACCAGAAGTGGATAATCAACCGATGCCCGAACCGTATTGATTGCAAAAGTAAACAAGATTCCTGCAAGCATGGCTGATGCGATTGCGGAAGGAATCCGTTGCACTAATCTTGCAAGCGCCGGCCAAAAACCTGTGAGGGTTAGTAAGACACCCGAAAGCAAGAAACCGCCAACGGCTTGTTCAAATTCCAGGCCCAATCCAGCCGAAGCAGCCAGAAATGCTGCTCCAGGCGTGGACCAAACAATTGAAATTGGCATCTTGTATCGGTAGCTCAGCACCGTTGATAGCAGGCCATAACCAAATAGCAAAACAAAAATCGCAGTGAAGGTTTGCTCTCTGGTTGCACCCATCGCTAAGAGCCCAGCGATTGCGATTCCGAAAGTGGCGGCCGACCCTGAAACGGATGCGACAAATCCTGCAATTATTGGGGCTTTTAGTTCAGGCTTGGGCGTTGCCGCGAAGCTCATTTACTAAGCGGACTTTTCTTGGGCTGATTTCTTGAAGGCGACAATCTGCGCCTCTTTGTTGCCAAGCACAACGTCCTTTGTGATCTTGACAACTCCTTGAGTCTCCATAGTTGGAATCTCAAACATTATTGGACCCAAAATGTTTTCTAGAATTGCTCGAAGTCCTCGAGCTCCGGTTTCTCTCTCAATGGCCAAATCTGCCATCAATTCAAGAGCCGGTTTGTCAAACTCCAGCTCAAATCCATCTAGCTCAAACATTCTCTGGTACTGCTTGGTGAGTGCGTTTTTTGGCACAGTCAAAATCTCAATTAGGGCTACACGATCCAGTGGTTCAACGGTTGCGATAACGGGCAATCTTCCGATGAACTCAGGAATCAAACCAAATTTACGTAAGTCTTCTGACTGAACGTCATTGAAGATGTCTGGGTCGATGCCGTGAGCTCGGACTTCGTTTCCAAAGCCAATGCCGCGCTTTCCGGAACGGCTAGAAATAATCTCCTCAAGACCTGCAAAGGCACCTGCAACGATGAATAGGACGTTTGTAGTGTCAATCTGGATGAACTCCTGCTGAGGATGCTTTCGACCGCCCTGGGGTGGAACTGAAGCTACAGTACCCTCAAGAATCTTCAGGAGCGCCTGCTGGACACCTTCACCAGAGACATCTCTGGTGATGGAAGGGTTTTCAGCTTTGCGTGAGATCTTGTCAATTTCGTCAATGTAAATAATTCCCTGCTCAGCGCGCTTGACATCAAAATCAGCTGCTTGCAAAAGCTTCAAAAGAATGTTTTCTACGTCTTCTCCGACATAGCCTGCCTCCGTAAGTGCTGTTGCATCGGCTACGGCAAATGGCACATTTAGGCGCTTAGCTAAAGTCTGAGCCAGGTAAGTTTTACCGCAACCAGTGGGGCCAATCATCAGAATATTTGATTTGGCAATCTCAATTGCATCGTGCTCTTTGCCCGCCGCGGTTAGGGTTCCAACTGAGCGAATTCGCTTGTAGTGGTTGTAAACCGCAACAGAGAGAACCTTCTTGGCTTTGTCTTGACCGATAACATACTCGTCCAAGTAGCCGTAGATTTCCTTTGGCTTTGGGAGTTCAATGTCTTCAAAATCTTTAGTGGCGGCTGCGCCGAGTTCTTCTTCAATTATTTCGTTGCAAAGCTCGATGCACTCGTCGCAGATATAAACACCTGGACCGGCAATTAGCTTGCGAACCTGCTTTTGGCTCTTTCCGCAGAAAGAGCACTTGAGTAGGTCGCCAGACTCACTGAGTTTTGTCATAGGTAAAACCCTATTACCAAGCCCCGACAATCGAGGTTAGGTTGCCCCCAGTATTTACTTGACTGCTAGCGGATTCTTGCGAGAAGGAAGGACCTGGTCAATAAGTCCGTACTCAAGGGCCTCATCGGCCGTCAAAATCTTGTCGCGATCAATGTCCTTGTTTACTTCTGGAATGCTGCGGTTTGAGTGCTTGGACAAAGTTGCTTCAAGCCATTCGCGCAAGCGCATAATCTCTTTGGCCTGAATCTCGATGTCAGAGGCCTGCCCGCGGCCGGAGTCTCCGGTGGCTGGCTGGTGAATCAAGATTCGCGCGTTGGGAAGAGCAAGGCGCTTGCCAGGAGAACCTGCTGCAAGAAGTACGGCTGCCGCTGAGGCAGCTTGACCCAAGCAAACAGTCTGAATGTGCGGACGGATGTACTGCATGGTGTCGTAAATGGCTGTCATCGCAGTAAAGGATCCACCGGGTGAGTTGATGTACATGGTGATGTCGCGGTCTGGATCTTGGCTTTCTAGAACCAGTAGCTGTGCCATGACGTCATCAGCTGATGCGTCGTCAACCTGAACACCGAGGAAAACAATTCTGTCTTCAAACAGCTTGTTGTAAGGGTCCTGACGCTTGAAACCATAAGAAGTGCGCTCTTCGAAGCTTGGAAGAATGTAGCGAGCTTCTGGACTCAGCTTTGAAAGATCCATGGACATTTTGTTTCTCCCTACTTGGTTCCAACACCAGTGGCGATGCCAGCTGATGCCTGAATGTGGTCGATGAATCCGTATTCGAGAGCTTCGGCAGCTGTGA
>Ga0315908_10003082_pt1 | contig 12074 bp, 12 predicted proteins | sample LakEriMetagenome_12_FD_203520 | JGI IMG/M metagenome (GOLD analysis project Ga0315908, IMG submission 203520) | Freshwater fungal communities from buoy surface, Lake Erie, Ohio, United States - Buoy 4 MA124 | ecosystem: Environmental > Aquatic > Freshwater > Lake > Lake biofilm | place: USA...
GTGGCGCCGGTTTGGTGGTGGGCGTTGTGGCCTATTCGGCGTATCATTTATTCAATATGATGATTGACAGCTTCAGCTTGAAAGTCCAAAAACAGACCTTAGACATTATCAACACCATTCAAGAACCACAACATGGCCATTAAAAGAAACAAGCGTTTTCACGCCGAAATCCCAACGTCTTCGTTGAGCGACATCATGTTCTTTTTGTTTTTGTTTTTTTTGATTATTTCTACTTTGGCCAACCCCAACGTGATTAAACTGACTTTGCCCAAAGCCAAATCAAACGAAACGACAAACAAAGACCACGTGTCCATCTCGGTTACCGAGTCTGGCGTGTATTACATCAACAAAGAGGCGGTGCCTTTTGATCAATTGGAAACCGTATTGCTCCAAAAAACAACAGCAGCACAAGATAAAGTGGTGGTGCTTCGTGTACCTGCCGACAACAAAGTGCAAGATTTGGTTGATTTGATGCAAATTGGCGTAAAACTCAAACTCAATTTTGTAATTGCTACCTCCAAATGATACGGCCCATTTTACTTGTAGCGATTGGCGGCGCTTCAGGCAGTGTCTTGCGCTACTTGACCAGTGAATTTTTTAAAAAATATACTGCATCCTCTTTTCCAATAGGCACGTTTATTGCCAATATAGTGGGTTGTTTACTCATCGGTTTGTTAATTGGCCTATTGGATAAAACTGGCTCCGAAAACCCGCAACTCAAATGGCTTTTGATTACCGGATTTTGTGGCGGATACACTACTTTTTCTACTTTTAGTTACGAAAACCTCAGCTTATTCCAACATGGAAATTACGGCCTAGGTTTGCTCTACATGGGTAGCAGTATTCTCTTGGGACTTTTGGCGGTAGGCTTGGGACTTTTTCTGGTAAAGTAAATTGGTAAGAAGCTGTTAAAATCTTTCCTTTTTGGGAAAAAAATGTAACTTCGCAGCCGTATGAAAGCAGCCGATATTTTAGCGATACAAAGCCTTTTGGAAAGCCCAAAAAAGATTGTCATTATTCCCCACCGCAATCCCGATGGAGACGCCATGGGTTCCACCTTGGCTTTATACCATTATTTACAATTATACCATCACGAGGTTGTGGTGATTTCACCGAATGATTTTCCTGACTTTTTAGCATGGATGCCTGCGGCCAATGAAGTGCTGGTGTACGAAAAAAACAAAGCCCACTGCAGTGCAATTATTCAAGAGGCTGCGCTTATTTTTACCTTGGATTTCAATGCGCTATACCGCACCGGTGAAATGGAACAGGTATTACAAACTGCCAAAGCCCCCTTTATCCTGATTGATCACCACGAAAAACCGGATACCTACGCCCAGTTTACGTTTTCAGATACTTCCTACGGTTCTACTTGCGAAATGATCTATGACTTTATTGAAGTATTGGGAGACAAAGGCAAACTCAACACAAATATAGCCACCTGCATTTACACCGGAATCTTAACCGATTCGGGCTCCTTTCGCTTCCCTAAAACCACCGGCAGAACCCACCGCATTGTGGGTGAACTGATAGATTTGGGCGTAGAAAACAGCAAAATCCCAGAGTTGTTGTTTGACAACAGTTCGTTTGATCGCTTGCAACTGATGGGGCGCGCGTTTCAAAACATGAAAGTGTTTCCGGCTCAAAAAGCCACTTACACCTATTTGACCCAAGCCGACTTGGATGAATTTCATTACCAAAAAGGCGACACCGAAGGGATTGTGAATTATGGCTTGTCTATTCAAGGCATTGTGTTTACCGCTATTTTTATTGAACACCGCGACGAAAACCTGGTTAAAATCTCGTTCCGTTCACAAGGCGATTTTAATGTGAATGAATTTGCGCGAACACACTTTAGTGGAGGCGGACACATCAATGCGGCGGGTGGAAAATCGGAAGAAAGTCTTGCCCAAACGCTACAAAAATTTGAACAACTTCTAGCCCAACTCAATCCAGCTTAATCCCATGCAATACCTTAAAACACTATTATCAATCGCTGTTTGTCTGTTGTTGTTGACTGCTTGTTCACAACAAAAAGCACGCAATCCTATTTCGCAAAGCTCAGGTACTTTCATGAAGGAATCGATTGACCGCAATAAGAAATTAATTGCCGGTGAAGAGCTTAAAATTGATGCCTTGATTAAGCAAGATACCGTGAACAAGTATATCGCATCAAGCAAAGGCTATTGGTACCGCTACGACCAGAAAAATACCAGCGATACCTTGCGTCCTAAAAAAGGAGATGTTGCTCATTTTACCTACGAAATTAAAGACCTAGACGGCAATGTTGTGTATTCTGAATTGGAATTACGTCCTCAAACCTATCGCGTGGACAAAGAACAAAAAATGATCATTGGCCTGCGTCACGGATTGAAATTGATGCGCAAAAACGAGCGGGTTACCTTCCTATTTCCTTCGCATTTGGCCTACGGCTACCATGGCGACAACCGACGTATTCGTCAAAATGTTCCTTTGATTTACACCGTGAGTCTAACCGATTTTACTTCAGAAAATTCAACTACAACTAGCGAACAATAAGCATGAAAAAAATCATTTTCCTTAGTCTGTTTTCCTTCGTCCTGTTTGTGGGCTGTCAAAAAAAACACGCCAACTTACCCGACGGTTTATTTGCCGAAATTGAAACCAACAAAGGCAATATTATTGTCCAACTCGATACCGAACACGCTCCCATAACGGTGGCCAATTTTGTCTGTTTAATCGAAGGCACACATCCCTTTGTAACCGACGAGAAATTAAAAGGCAAACCCTTTTATGATGGTTTGACTTTTCACCGCGTGATTGCCGATTTCATGATTCAAGGAGGAGACCCTAATGGTGATGGATCGGGTGATGCCGGCTACCAGTTTACAGATGAAATTTCTGATTTACCCTTTGACAAAGGTGGAATATTAGCCATGGCCAATTCAGGACCAGCTACCAATAGCTCTCAATTTTTCATTACCCATACGGCTACCCCTTGGTTACAAGGCAAGCACACCATTTTTGGGCATGTGGTTGACAAAGGAATGGACGTAGTAAATGCGATTGCACAAGACGATGCCATTACAAAAATTAGTCTCATTCGTGTGGGAGGTGCTGCCGAAAAATTTGATGCACCTAAAATTTTCTCTTCGTATTTTACGGCTGAATTAGAGGATAAGAAAAAAGCAGCCGCGTTAGAAGCCGAAAACAAAAAAGCATACGACGCTAAATACAAAATAGTGAAGGACCAAAAAGTGGCTTATTTTACAGCATTAAAAAAGAAAGCGGCTGTGAGTGTATCCGGCTTACAGTTTTTTTTAGTAAAAAAAGGAAATGGAACAAAACCAAAAGCGGGAGAGCAAATACAAATTCATTATGCCGGATTTTTAGAATCGGGAGATTTGTTTGACACCAGTCTTGAAACGGTAGCCCGAACTTTTGGTAAATTTGATCCACAGCGCGCCGTCGCCAATCAATATACGCCTATTCCGTTTGAAGCCGGACGCAAAGACGGCATGATTCCTGGTTTTATTGAAGGATTAAATAAAATGAGTTATGGAGACAAAGCGGTTTTATTTATCCCATCCAATTTGGGCTATGGCGCTCAAGGTGCAGGTGGTGTAATTCCGCCCAATGCCAACATTATTTTTGAAGTTGAATTAATTAAATAAACCCCCAAGGGACTAAACCTGAAATCCCTGCCATTGCAAAATAAGTAAGGACTATTAACACCTGTAAAATGAAAACAAAACTAATTGTTTTATTACTCCTCACCTGCTCGATTGGATTTGCGCAAAAAGCCAAAAAACCAGTTGCTAAACCAATGTCTAAAACCGCGGTAAAACCGGCAGCCAAATCGCAAGACGGTCTATTTGTAGAATTTGAAACCGCCAAAGGTAAAATGGTGGTGCAATTGGAATACCAAAAAGCACCCATCACAGTTGCCAACTTTGTAGCTTTAGTTGAAGGGAATCACCCCAATGTGAGCGACGAAAAATTAAAAGGAAAACCCTTCTATAATGGACTTAAATTCCACCGCGTAATCAAAGATTTTATGATTCAAGGAGGTGACCCTGCTGGAAATGGTTCGGGTGGTCCGGGGTATAGTTTTAAAGATGAAATTGTACCTGAATTTAAATTTGACAAAGCCGGTATCTTAGCCATGGCCAATTCAGGTCCAGCCACCAACGGTTCTCAGTTTTTTATCACACACAAAGAAACACCATGGCTTACAGGCAAACACACCATTTTTGGGTATATAACAGTGGGTCAAGATGTAGTAAATGCCATCGCACAAGACGATGTGATGAACAAAGTAACCATTGTACGCAAAGGTGATGCAGCCAAAGCGTTTAATGCGGTAAAAACCTTCTCGGATTACTTTGCCAACAAAGCCGAAGACGATAAAAAAATGGCTGAAGAGCAAGCGAAAGCCAAAGCCAAACAAGCGGAAGAACAAGCCGCAGCAAAAAAAGCTTATGATGAAAAAATAGCCCCAGTTAAAGCTAAAAAAGTACTAATACATAATGAAGTTCGAAAAACTGCAACCGTATCCCCTACAGGCTTAGCCTTCAAATCAATGAGTCCTGGAAATGGAGTAAAACCAGCTGATGGAACCACTGTTTACATTCATTATGCCGGTTACCTCGAAGACGGAAGTTTATTCGACAGCAGCGTAACCGAAGTAGCCAAAGAATACGAACGATATGACGAAAACCGCGCCAGCCAAAATGGGTACCAACCCTTTCCATTTGAATATGGAAAAAAAGAGGGTTTGATTCCCGGTTTCCTGGAGGGAATCAACAACATGACATTTAATGAAAAAGCCATTTTCTTTATTCCAGCTAATTTAGGTTATGGTGAACGTGGCGCTGGCGGAGTAATTCCACCCAATGCCAATATCATTTTTGAAGTACAATTATTTCAAGGACCACCAGCCAATAGTGGACCAGCTAATCCAGAGAAATAAACCGGATTCGCTTTCAATAAAAAAAGGGATTTTCTTAAGTTAGAAAATCCCTTTTTTATTATTTGTTTCCAAACTTCCAATCAAAGTGCTCGTCGTCTTTGATGATGGCGCCCAATTCCAGTCGAATGACTCGGCCAAACTCGGCTTGTAAAATCAACCAATTGGATTCGTTGAAGTGATTTTCGGTGGTGTCAAAATCTTCTTGTTCCCAACTTTTAAAAGGCAAACTGGCTTTCACCTCTTGTATCGATTGACCGATCACTTTATGTTGCAAGACTTCGGCAGCTGGATTTGAGGTGATGATGTAGCCCAATCTAAACTGTTCATCGGCATAAAAGGTGAGGCGTACTTGTTTTGCATTGTACACCCAGATGTTGTTTTCTTCTTCGTCCTGAAACGTCTTGTCTGGCGCTCCATATCGCGCTTGTACATCGGCTTGGCTCATGCCAAACAACAACTGATCGATACCGTTTTTGGGATTTACTAGCATCCTATTTTAGTATTCAAAAGTACCGTAAGGACTTTGGATGGTGAGTTTTTTAGTTGCACTTGCTTCTACTCTACCCACAATTTGTGCCGCAACACCAAATGATTCTGAAATGGCAATCAACTCGGCTGCAATCGATTCGGGCACATACAATTCCATGCGATGGCCGCAGTTGAATACTTGGTACATTTCTTTCCAATCGGTGTTGGATTGAGCTTGGATCAATTGAAATAAAGGGGGTACTGGAAATAAATTGTCTTTTATAATGTGTAAATTATTTACAAAATGTAAAATTTTGGTTTGGGCACCGCCACTACAATGCACCATGCCATGAATCTTTTGTGGAGAAAATTGATCGAGTATTTTTTTGATGATGGGGGCATATGTACGAGTAGGTGAAAGTACCAACTTACCGGCGTTGATGGTCACGTCTTTGATGTGTTCGGTGAGGCCAATTTGTCCGGAATACACCAAATCGGCGGGTACTGCGGCATCATAACTTTCGGGGTATTTCGTGGCCAATTCGTTGCTAAACACATCGTGTCGCGCCGAAGTCAATCCGTTGCTGCCCATTCCGCCGTTGTATTCTTTTTCGTAATGTGCCTGCCCAAATGAAGACAAGCCTACAATCACATCACCCGCTTGAATGCGTGCATTGTCAATTACCTTGTCGCGTTTCATGCGTGCCGTAACCGTAGAATCTACAATGATGGTGCGCACCAAATCACCCACATCGGCGGTTTCGCCACCCGTGCTGTGAATTTCTACACCATAGGTTGCCAATTCTTTGATGAGTTCTTCTGTTCCTGCAATAATCGCAGCAATGACTTCACCTGGAATTACATTTTTATTGCGTCCGATGGTAGAGGACAACAAGATAGAATCGGTAGCGCCCACACACAACAAATCATCAATATTCATGATGAGCGCGTCTTGTGCAATGCCTTTCCATACCGACAAATCGCCCGTTTCTTTCCAATACATATAGGCCAAAGACGACTTGGTTCCGGCACCATCGGCATGCATGATGAGGCAATACTCGGGATCTTGCGTCAAGTGATCGGGAATGATCTTGCAAAAAGCTTGGGGATACAGGCCTTTATCAATCGATTTAATGGCATTATGCACCTCTTCTTTCGAAGCCGATACACCGCGTTGGGCGTATCTTTTGGAAGCGTCAGAACTCATAGGATAGTTGTGTGGGTTGTGGCGCAAAGATAACGAGAACTAGCCTAAGTAACGGAGGCGAATAGCTGCTTTTTTAGAAAAAAATTTGGGTCAAAAACTAATTGTCTTTGATCAAAATTTCAACCCGGCGGTTTTCGTTTTCCTGCTGTTCGTTTTGTTCGGGAATGGGATGAATAGGTCGAGTAGTACCATATCCAATAAAAGAAAGTCGTTTGCGGTTGATGCGCTGACTCACTAAAAAATTATAGATGGCCCGTGCCCGAGAACCCGATAAATTAGCGACATCTCCATTGACTTGACAGCAAATATGGCCTTGGATTTCAATCTTTAAATTGGGGTTTTCTTGCATCGCGCAAAGCAAATCATATAAAATGGGTTTGGACTTGGGCAACAAGCGTGGCGACATATTGAAAAAGTACAAATTATCGAGCGTGATCATGTCGCCTTTGTTTGCGCTTTTGATTTTTTGTTGCAAGGCTGACAGTGGTTCTTTCTTGACTTCGATTGGTTTTTCGCGGTATTCTATGATTACTTTTCTGTTCTCCGATTGGATTTTGGACTGTTCAAAATCTTCCCCAAACCCACGCACATCATAGCCTTGATTTACGGTAATGCGGTTTGCTTTCATGAACTCAACCACGGCATTCACCCGTTTGATCGACAAGGAATCGTTGTAGGAATTAGAACCTTTCCAATCGCAAAATCCATAGACTTTGGTCACCTCAACGCCAGGCGAAGTGATGGTCCAATTGCTTAGTTTTTTGAGGGCAATGTCGTTCAATTCGTAGCGATCAAAATCAAAAAAAACGGTGAGTTTATCTTGGGCAAATCCCAGAATTGAGCACAACAACAGGACCAGAAGGAGCAACGATTTTTTCATGGCTTTCTCATTTAGTTAGCGGTAATTACAATTTCGACGCGGCGATTGGCGGCCCGCTGGGTTTCGTCTTTTTCAGGTATAGGAAACAGCGGTTGAGAACTGCCGAATCCTTTATAAGTTACCCGATTTTCATCGATGCCTTTCATCAGTAAAAAATTCTTGATGGCTTTGGCGCGCTGGGTTGATAAGTCTTGTTTGTCGGAAGGCATGCAACACAAATGGCCTTGGATTTCGATTTTCAATTCGGGGTTGCGCTGCATCACCAAAAGCAATTCATATAATTTGGCCTTGGAACGGTTTTCGACCATAAAGGTGTTGATCACAAAATTTAAATCCTTGAGCAAAATTTTATCGCCCAAATTGGCCGCGGTTACGCTTTGCATAAATTCTTGGCTCAATTCATAAGTGGATTTGCTTCCATCCGGATTTTCAAAAACCAACTGCGTTGGATATGGGATGATGGGCTTGGGCTCAACCACTTTGGCTTCGGGCACAACAATTCCCAAAAGTTCATTTTCGCGTGACAAATCATTTTGTTGCAAATAAAACAAGGTCACTCGGCGGTTTTCGGCCTTGGTGGTGCTCATTTGATGCAATTCGCCAAAACTTCGAGAACTAAAATCTGAACGAAATTGAATTTGGTTTTGCAACAGTTGAAAAATGGTATTCACCCTGTTTTTAGCCAAGGTATCGTTCATAGCACTGCTGCCGTCTTCGTCACAAAAACCATGAGCGCCCAACACTTTGGCTCCTGCATGGGCTTTGGCCCAGTCTGACAATCGTGTAGTTTCCTTGGGTGTTAACGTAAATTTATTGGAATCAAAATAGACTGAAAACTGGTCTTGTGCCACAACCGATAGCGATAAAAAACCAAAGAGTACACAAAAAATTCCCAGTTTCATAGACAGCTGCGATAGATTAGGGAAAGTTACATTTTTTTTTGAATAAAAAAACACCTGTTGCTTGGGAGCGCAACAGGTGTTATAACCAATCGATTTAGCCTTGTTATTTGGTGAATAACAATTCTCTGTATTTGGTCAAGGTCCAAATTTCGTCGTCTACGATCAATTCTAATTTATCGCAGTGTTCGCGAATCACATCAAAGAATGGTTTTACTTTGTCGCAATACATTTCAGCCATTTTTTGTGCATCAGTCAAGGCATTTGCTTTCTTGCGTGCTTGGGTCATTTCCTCTACTTTAGAATTGATGCCTTCGATGTGTGCTGAAATTTCTTTGATGATGTTGATTTGCTCTTTGGCGATTTTCTCGAAATCTTTTCCGAAAATTTCTTTCAAGCCTTTTACGTTTTCAATCAAGGTGTTTTGGTAACGAATGGCTGTTGGAATTACGTGGTTTCTGGCGATATCACCCAACACACGTCCTTCAATTTGGATTTTTTTGGTGTATTCTTCCAATTCAATTTCGTAACGTGCTTCTACCTCTACGTGGTTCATCACGTTCATTTCTTTGAACAAATCCAAGGCTGCTTTTGACACTTTGGCTTTCAAGGCCTCTGGTGTGGTTTTAAAATTGCTCAAGCCACGTTTTTTACCCTCAGCTTGCCAAGCATCGCTGTATCCATCGCCTTCAAACAAAATATTTTTGGAGGTTTTGATGTATTCGCGCAACACGTTAAAAATGGCTTCGTCTTTTTTCAAGTCGTTTTTCGCAATCAAAGCGTCAACTTCTTGTTTAAAGTCTTTCAATTGTTTGGCCATAATGGTGTTCAATGTCGTCATGGCATTGGCACAATTCGCTGAAGATCCTACCGCTCTAAACTCAAATTTATTTCCAGTAAAAGCAAATGGCGAAGTTCTGTTACGGTCAGTGTTGTCTAACAATACATCTGGAATTTTACCTACTACATTCAATTTCAAGTCGGTTTTTTCTTCTGGAGATAATTTTCCGGTTGATACGCCTTCTAATTCAGCCAAAACTTTAGTCAATTGTTGACCAATAAATACCGAGATAATTGCCGGCGGTGCCTCGTTGGCGCCCAAACGGTGGTCGTTACTCGCTGAAGCAATTGACGCTCTCATCAACGATTCGTAATTATTAACCGCTTTAATGGTATTGATAAAGAAGGTCAAAAATTGCAAGTTGCTCATGGGAGTTTTCCCTGGGCTCAACAAATTCACACCAGTATCTGTAGCCATCGACCAGTTGTTGTGTTTACCAGAGCCGTTTACGCCTTTGAATGGTTTTTCGTGGAATAACACTTTAAAGTCATGACGTTCGGCCACTTTTTGCATCACATCCATCAACAACGAGTTGTGATCTACTGCCAAGTTGGTTTCTTCAAAAATGGGTGCCAACTCAAATTGGTTGGGTGCCACCTCGTTGTGACGTGTTTTTACGGGTATGCCCAAGTACATACACTCTTGTTCCAATTCACGCATGTATGACAATACACGACTTGGAATCGATCCAAAATAGTGATCGTCTAATTGTTGTCCTTTGGCCGAAGCGTGACCCAATAAGGTACGACCCGTCATTAAAATATCAGGGCGGGTATTGGCCAAAGCGGTATCAATCAAAAAGTATTCTTGCTCCCACCCTAAGGTAGCTGTTACTTTTTTCACGTTTTTGTCAAAGTATTTACACACGTCAGTTGCCGCTTCATCCACTGCGTTTAAGGCACGCAATAAAGGTGTTTTGTAATCTAAGGCTTCTCCGGTGTAAGAAATAAATACGGTAGGAATACACAAGGTTGTTCCAAAAATAAAGGCGGGTGAAGTAGGATCCCAAGCGGTATATCCACGGGCTTCGAATGTGTTACGAATACCTCCATTTGGAAACGACGACGCATCTGGTTCTTGTTGCACCAATTGGCCACCACCAAATTTTTCAACAGGGTCGCTGCCGTCATAGGATGTTTCAAAAAAGGCATCGTGTTTTTCTGCAGTTGTTCCGGTTAAAGGTTGAAACCAGTGTGTATAATGAGTAACTCCTTTTGCCAAGGCCCACTCTTTCATTCCCAATGCAATGTAATCGGCGATTTTACGGTCAATTTTTGTTCCGTGTTGCACCGCATCTTGTACGGCTTTGTAGGCATCTGAAGTCAAGAATTGCTTCATTGCTTTGTCATTAAACACGTTTGAACCGAAAATAGTTGACTTTCTATCTGATTCTTCAAATTTTACCGGTTTTCTACCCGATGTTTCTTTCAATGCTTGAAAACGTAAAGTTGCCATAAATTGATTGTTTTATATTAGTACCCTATAAATTTAGGCGCAAATATAATTCAATTTTAAAATTATTCACAACACACCCCCTAAATTTTTATGGTAAAAACAAAATAAATTAAAATTCAACTGATTGATTTCAAAAAAAGAAATTCCTGCTTCGTTTATACAAACAAGAAACAGGAAGGCTATATTTGTAACGCTAAAATTACTAACCCATGCTACTTTGGATCCTTTTTATAGCCGTAGTGCTCCTTTTTTTGGCCTTGGATTTAGGTGTGTTTCACAAGAATGCCGAAATTATTTCAAACAAAGATGCGGCACGATGGACCTTCATTTGGGTTGCGGTTTCGCTCAGTTTTTCAGGAGTAATTTATTTGATATACGCCGCCGGCTCGGTCTTGAATCCTGAAAACTACAGTCCTACAACAGCCGTCCTTAAATACATTACCGGTTATCTGGTAGAATTGTCGTTGAGTGCCGATAATATTTTTGTAATTGCTGTGATCTTTGGTTCGTTTAAAATTGCGCAAAAACACCAACACCGCATTTTGTTTTGGGGTATCCTTGGCGCCATCGTGTTTCGTGGGCTTCTGATTTTTTTCGGCACCTTACTGGTTCATCAGTTTCACTGGATCACCTACGTGTTTGGAGCATTTCTGCTGTTTACTGCCCTAAAAATGCTAACCAAAAAAGAAGACGAGCATTTTGATCCCAAAAAATCGACTGCCTACAAAATAATTGGAAAACTTTTACCCGTATCGCATGCACCGCATCAAAATCAATTTTTCGTGCTAGAAAACGGAAAAAAAGTAGCCACACTTTTGTTTGTGGCTTTACTGGTCATCGAAATCATGGATGTGGTATTTGCGCTTGACAGCGTGCCGGCTATTTTATCCATTACCTCGGATCCCTTCTTGGTTTTTAGCTCAAATATTTTTGCCATACTGGGACTGCGTTCCATGTATTTCTTTTTGGCAAATATGCTGGCGAAATTTCAGTATTTGGAATACAGTATCATTGCCATACTAAGTTTCATTGGGCTAAAAATGCTTGGAAAAGATTTCTTTCCCATAGCCGAATGGGTTTCACTACTTGTTATTGCAAGTGCATTGGCTTTGGGTATTGGCGTATCCTTGTTGAAGTCAAAATAAATAAGGCGTATCCTCTAGATTACTTGGGCAGCAATTTTACTTCAGAATCTTGAATATGGTAGGCCTTAGCTACCGCTTGATAATCCGCATAATCGATATTTTTTTGAGCAGATTTATTTGAAAAATATCCGGGGATAACTACAATTCTAAAGGTTTGGTTGGTGAGGTACACCGGCACAGTAGCCAAATTAAAATTTCCTCCCGCATAAATGGTGAAATCTTGTCTGG
>Ga0315908_10003083_pt1 | contig 12072 bp, 12 predicted proteins | sample LakEriMetagenome_12_FD_203520 | JGI IMG/M metagenome (GOLD analysis project Ga0315908, IMG submission 203520) | Freshwater fungal communities from buoy surface, Lake Erie, Ohio, United States - Buoy 4 MA124 | ecosystem: Environmental > Aquatic > Freshwater > Lake > Lake biofilm | place: USA...
TTACATCCATCCAGACATTGGAGCTTCGAACCAGTAGACCGTTAAGTTCAAGGGTCGCCAGGCGTTCGCTAAGTTCATTTATGGTTTGGCGTCTCGGCGTAACAACCAGGACGCGTTTTCCATCGTGAACCAGTGCCGCAAGTAGGTTCACCACAGTTTGCGTGTAACCAGTGCCAGGAAGAGTTTCGACTGCAAAACTATCGCCGCGAAGAGCCCTGGAAACGATGCGTTTTTGCGTTGCATCGGCATCGGCAACCAACCGTGGCTCTGCTAACGGTTCCGAGGAAGTTTCAGGAATTTCTGCCACCTCGGCAAGTTGGCGAAGAAGGAGGTTACCCTCTGGCCGAATGTCTGACTCCATCAAAGTTGGTTCGATCGCAAAATTCCCAATTACCAAGCCTCGGCGAAACTCAACCCCAGCACCTTCGTCGAGTAACGAAGAAATATGCTCAATCACGGCCAGGGGAAGTAGATCTGATGCTCCATCCAAGAGCGAAAGCAATTTTCCGCTCTCAATTTGAACTCCGTAGGTGTCAAACATCGCTACCACTAGAGCAGGGTTCACAAACGCTTTTCCGGTGCGCTTGAGCTCAAAGTCGTCGGTCTTTCGAATCAGCTCGAGCGGCCACAGAATCAATGGCAAGTTGAGATCAAAGCCGTCTTTTTCGAGACTGGCCATTCCCCCGACTAGGTATGTGGTGTGAATTCCATAATTCTTTAGGTGTGAAACACTCTTGCTTTTTATTCGCCGAGCAGTGGTCAGCGCCTTTGAGAAGGCCAACGGTTCGCGAACCATGTTTGAGAGCAACGCGTTTCCGGTTGAGGTGAATTGAGCGACTCCGCCCGGATGAGCTCTGTCGATGTCAATTTGGCCGAACTCGTTTACCGAAAAATTTACTAAACCGTTAGTCTTTCCGATGTCTCGAATTTCGGGCAGCCACAAGTCCCAATTAATCCTCGACATATAAGAGTTTTCTTCCACCCTCTTAGGCTAACCGCCAAAAAGGTATATTTGGATTAAGCACCAGCCCCCGTAGCTCAGTGGATAGAGCAGAGGTTTCCTAAACCTTGTGCGGAAGTTCGATTCTTCTCGGGGGCACTACGCGGCCTCGGGGATACTCAGAAAAAGATCCCATTCCGGTTCAACCCGATCGACCCCGCGCACTAGCCACTGCGGACCACTGGGCATCTTTGGCTGGAATTGAAGATTCCAACCAATCTCACCCAACGTCTTGTCGCCTTTGGTGTTGTTGCATTTGAGGCAGCATGCCACCAAGTTATCCCAGGTCTCGCCACCACCTCTAGACTTCGGCTGAACGTGATCGATGGTGTTGGCCGATTTGGAGCAATAGGCGCAGCGCCAGCCATCACGGCGAAGCACTCCCCGCCTGGTGACTGGAATTTTTCTGGACGAGGGAATTCTCACGTACCGGCTGAGCAAAATTACTGATGGCAAAGCCAAAGACCTTCTCGCACTGTGAATCTGACGATCTTCCGACCCTGCCAAGATTGTTGCCTTTTCGCTCAATACCAAGATAAGGGCGCGTTTAAAGGAGACGACGCCGAGTGGTTCGTATCCAGCGTTCAGCACTAGCGTTCTCATGACCCTCCTAACAAAAAACGCGCCACCAAAAATGGTGACGCGTTAGCGCGCGAAAGAGGCTTGAAGTTGTATCCGATGGTGTTGAAACGCCATTTGAACTCCTAACCAGCAATCTTGATATTAGAGTAAAGGGTTTTCGAGGAAAATCCGTTTATATCTGGGGTAACAATTTGGAAAACGGTTACTTGTAGAGACGAACGAAGTGAACTTTTTCGGGACCAACGTAGATTTTTGCTAACTTAACCGAGTCTCCGCGCTGTGGAGCGTGGAACATATTCCAACCACCGGCGAAAATTCCAGAGTGACCAAAGTCGTTCCAAATAACCAGATCGCCCGGTTGAGCGTCTTTGGCTCGAATAAGTGTTCCACGCCGACTTTGCGCGCTAACCGAGTGTGCAAGGGGAATACCAAATTGAGAATAAACATAAAGAATATAGCCGGAGCAGTCGAAGCCCGCTGGGGTAGAGCCGCCGAAAACGTAAGGAACACCAACGTACTTTGCGGCCACTTTGGTTAGCTGGCCAGCGGTTATCTCATCAAATGGAGGATTCTTCAAATAGTCTCTGGCAGACAATCCAGTCCAACTTCGATAGCCGCTCAAAATAGAGCTTCTTAGGTCTGCAGCCTTTACCGTTTTTGCACCGGAACGCGAGATCACGGTTTGTGATTTGACTTCACCAACGGTTAGACCTTGGCTGTCTCGAATACTAACTTCGCCGGTGAAACCAGCTAGAGCGGTTACCTCTGGGCTGAATGCGTAGGCCGGAAGAGAAAATACTGCGAATAGCCCCGCGGCAATAGAGAAAGTGGCGGTGCTAACAAAATTCTTGCGGAAAGTTTCACGGTTGATTCCGGTGACGATTCTTGAAGAGAACGAAGCAGAATTACCGGATGCCACCGAAGAATCGACTTCCAACATTCGAGCAATACGCGAAGCGCTCTTAGCCGCCCTAGCCTCAGCGCGATTGCGCTTGGCGTCTTGCTTGTCTTGGACGGATTTACGACTGCGCAATTCAAACTGCTCCAGTACGTTTACCTTGACGTCTGCACGTCGTCGCCCGATCGGCTTTTTAGCCAAACCTAACCTCCGTGATAAACGGTCTTCGGACTATTGAGTTTACCCAATGTTCATGAGTTAAGCCATTTACATCGGCTGTGAGGTTCCTGAACTCTAGCGCTTTACAAAAAAGTGAAGCGCTAAGTCGTGGTCGATCTCAAGGCCGTCATCGGAACCAGACGCGGTTAGAAAGATGCGTTTGGAGCTGTGTTCAACATCAATTAGCGCGCCAGGCATTAGCCCAACAGCCTTTATCTGAGCTAAAAACTCTGGGTCGACCTGAGCCGGCTCGCCAATTCGCATCAGTTTCAAACCCGAAGCTCGCCCCTGATCGTCGAGTGCACTGAGCAGGGTTACAACTCCATCGTGGAAGTCGGGGTTCGCGCTCAAACCCAGTTCGGCAAGTCCGGGGATCGGGTTTCCGTATGGAGAGCGGTCTGGGGCAGAGATTAGTTCAAGAATCTTGCGCTCGACTTTTTCACTGATTACGTGCTCCCAGCGGCAGGCTTCTTCGTGAACGAACTCCCAATCAAGGCCAATCACATCAGCCAGCAGCCGTTCGGCGAGACGGTGTTTGCGCATCACGCGAGTTGCTTGAAGCAAACCTGATTCGGTTAGTTCGAGCATGCGGTCGTCGCGAACCAGCATTAGACCGTCGCGCTCCATGCGCGCGACAGTCTGAGAAACCGTAGGTCCTGAGTGGCCTAGTCGTTCCGAGATGCGGGCTCTCATTGGAACCTGGCCTTCTTCAATCAACTCAAGGACTGTGCGCAGGTACATTTCAGTCGTGTCAATCAGATCGTGCACGACAAACTCCTTAACTAGCTTCTTTCGTCAAGGATAATTGAAGCATGAGCGAAATCATTATTCCCACGAACCTACTTCCAAGCGACGGCCGTTTTGGTTGCGGGCCGTCCAAGGTGCGCCCTGCCCAATTGGCTGCGTTTGCTGCCGAAGGCGCCGCGCTCATGGGAACTTCTCACCGCCAGGCACCGGTCAAGCATTTAGTGAAACGAGTTCAAGACGGATTGATGGATTTGTTCCATAACCCGGCCGGTTATGAAATCGTCATGGGCAATGGTGGCTCAACCGCTTTTTGGGATGTGGCAGCGTTTTCTCTCGCTCAGTCAAAAGCTCAAAACCTCGTCCACGGTGAATTCGGAAACAAGTTTGCCACCGCACTGAGTGCTCCTTGGCTCTCAAAGCCGACGATTCTGAATGGCGAGCCTGGGTCACGCTTAGAACTTCAGGCTGAAAGCGGCGTAGACATTTACGCTTACCCTCAGAACGAAACCTCAACGGGCGTAGTTGCGCCGGTCACCCGAATTGCCGGAGTTGACAAAGATGCACTGTTTCTAACCGATGCCACTTCAGCCGCCGGAGGAATAGATTTTGACCCTCTGGGAACAGACGTCTATTACTTTGCACCGCAAAAAAACTTTGCCTCGGATGGTGGGTTGTGGTTTGCTCTCATGTCTCCGGCTGCCATTGAGCGGGCCGAACGAATCGATGCCACCGATCGCTACATCCCAGAGTTCTTGAGCCTGAAGACCGCGATTGATAATTCTCGCCTGAACCAAACTCTGAACACCCCGGCCATTGCCACTCTCTTTTTGCTCGCGGAGCAAATCGACTGGATGAACGATAACGGTGGCTTGGCTTGGGCGGACTCTCGAACCAAAGCCGCGAGCGATTTGATTTACCAATGGGCAGAGCAAAACCGGTTCGCAACTCCATTTGTTAGTAACCCAGAACACCGCTCACAGGTTGTGACCACGATTGACTTCGAAGGTATTGATGCGGCGGCAATCTCGAAAGTATTGCGCGCCAACGGCGTGGTTGATGTTGAGCCGTATCGAAAACTAGGTCGAAACCAACTGCGCATCGCGACTTTCACCGCAACCGAGGCATCGGATGTCGAGCAGTTACTCAAGTCAATTGATTATGTTATCGAGCACATCGGGTAATGAAACTTTTTGTCAAAGAAGAAGACCGACGAGACGATCCCCCGCCGGTTAAAAGTAATGCCAGAAACATGGCTCTGGCAGGACTTCTAATCTGGTCGGCGGTTTTAGCCGTTTTTCTTATTTTTCCTTCGACTCTTCCAGCCGAAAAACCGTGGTGGCTTTTTACCTGCGTCGTCGGAATCATCCTCGGGCTCGCCTTCTACATCAAATTCGGTAGAGGCAAGTAACTTCTCTTCGGCTTGCTCGATTGAATCTTCGTCCGGCACGTCTACAAATTGAAGTTCAACTTCGTCTTCGTCATCTTCATCTGCCTCATCCGAACCCTCAGCAAGCGCTGTGGACTCTTCCGCGTCTAGGGCAGCCTGAGCCTCCAATTCGGCCTGAAGAGCCTTGTAATCGGCGAGGCGCTCCGACCACGGAATCCAGTTTGGAGCCACCAACGAATCCGCACCAGGCATCATCACCACTTCCGAGATGGTTGGTTCCTGACCCGCTGGCTGAAAGATCGTAACCGACCAAAACCAGCCAAGGTAACCGCGCAGGGTGCTCTGAAAAATGTAGCTGCGAAGCCCCGGCTCTTCTTCGTCGGTGCGAATGTAATCGCCAACGGCTCGGCGTCCCCCGGTTAGGCGTGCGGCCTCTTGAGCGAACTCACTCAAGTCTTTTAGCTTATTCGTCAAGGTCGTCGGCAACTCGTCTGAGAATGGTTGCGATACGACGAGCCTTCTCCGGTTCTGGTCGTCTTCCATTTTTGAAAGACGGGCCGAGTCCGTCTAGTAGGCGAATCAAATCCTGCACCACAGCAGCCAGGTCGTCTGGGCTCCTACGATTGGCTTGCACCAGTGAAATAGGCGCTTCCAGAACGCGCACGCTCATAGCTTGGGCTCCGCGCTGGGAGTCGACCACACTAAATTCAACGCGAGAGCCCGGCTTCACCGAGGTCATTCCATCGGGTAGAGCCGAGGCGTGCAGATAAACTTCTGCGCCCTCGTCTGATGCAATAAAACCAAATCCTTTGGCGTCATCAAAAAACTTCACTTTGCCGGTTGGCATCTGAAACCTCCCTGTGTTCGAATCTCCATTTTACCGACCCGTCAAGGAAGGTATCCTAAAAGGATGGCAAACTCCTCAAATGGTCGTACTCGACTGCAGAATGCGATTGCTTATTCCATCGCCGGCCTGATCGGTCTTTCAATTCTTTCCATCTTGGCAATCATGGTGCTGACCGTGTTTTTCCCAAACACTCCAGTGATCACTATTCTGGTTAGTTTTCCGTGGTTGGCTCTGCCCGCTTCGGCAGCACTGATCATCACCCTGTTGGTTTTGCAAATTCGCTCCAAAGGTAAAGACAGCGCCTAGCCGTGAGTGAACTGAGGCATCTGGTTGAAGCACTGAGAGCGCTCGACGATAAAGCTCTTCGCTCGCTAGTTGCGACCAGACTTGTTTCCCTGTCGAGCTTCGAAGACTTCTACGCATTAGCTGAGGCGCTCAATCACCCTAAAAGTTATTCTGCCCAAATCGGTTCGCTGAGTCGCAAGCAGCTCGACACCCTTTCGAAAATTAGCAGTGGCACCAAAGTTTCTATGGCTGACGCTTCATCTCTTCTGGCGTTGCAACTGATTTTCAAAGAGGCCTCTTCGCTGCATGTTTTCGGGGGCCTACTGGATCAGCTAAAACAGCACAGGAGTTTTACCAGATCGCTCACGGTCATTAACCTAGACGAACCTGCCACCAATCAAAAAGAAGTCGATCGCGACGCCGGGTTGGTTGCTTTCGAAACGATGCAAGCCCTCACTGAAATCATCTTTGATCTCGAAAAGCACCTGATTCGTGAGGTGGGAAAAGCGGGAGTAGGTCTGCCAGACATAAAACGACTGGCCAACGCTCTGGCCAAACCAAACGACTTCGCCAAGAAAATGTTCGCTCTGGCAAGTCGCCTAAATCTCATGACGATTCACAACTCGCGCCATCGGCTAACTCCCGCCGCGGTTGTTTGGCTCGGCCTCGATCAGGACTCGAGGATGAACCTGCTTATCGAAAACTTCCGCGCGCTGGTTGGAAGCGATTTGAACGCTGGCCTTTCTGAATTGAAACCGGGTTCGTCTCTGCGAAATTGGCTCACTTCCAACTTCCCTCTCGCTGAGAACTCGACGACTTCAAGAATCGGTCAGCTTCTAGATTTCGCAGAAAGTTTCGGTCTCACATTCGAGTACGCCACGACGTCTTGGTTTGGCGATGCCCTAGCCGGTCGCAAGACTCTAGCGAAACAGCTGCAAACTCACCTGCCCTCGGTTCAAGAGAAGATTATTCTTCAGGCCGATCTCAGCCTGATCGCTCCAGGCCCGCTTCCCACGCAGCTAGAGTCCTTGCTGCGCAGATTCGCCAGCACGGAAACTATTGGCTTGGCATCGACCTACCGTCTAAGCGCACTGAGTGTCTGCCACGGTTTGGAAACCGGTCTGACCATCGACGAGATTCGAAACTGCCTGAAAACGGCATCCGGAATGCCCTTGCCGCAACCGGTGGAGTACCTCCTAAACGAGGTGGTTGCGCGGTTTGGCCGCTTGGTGATCTTGGATTCGGCCGACAGCACAGAGCGAAGTTCAATAGCTTCGCAGGACACTTTATTGCTCACCGAGATTGGCAACGATCCTCGGCTTCGAGCATTTTCACTCACCCGACCCAGTTCGGAGAGCCTTACCTGCCGCTTTGAACCGTCGGTGGTTTATTTCGGTCTGCGCGAATGCGGGTATCTCGCAATTCGTCGCGATCGTTCCGGTGCGGTGATTTCTCCCGTCGAGGCAGCCGAGGCGATTGCCGGGAAAACACTTCTCAGTACCCTTGAAATGGATTTGGCTCGGATTAGAGCAGCCGACTCGGCGATGTCGGCGGGCGGCAACGACGAAGCACTCACACGCCAGGTTCAGCTTGCGATTCGTAACAAAGCGCGCCTTTTGATCACCGCAACCATCGCCGACGGGAGTTCGGCAATCTTTGATTTGATGCCCAGTGGCATCTCCAATGGTCGGCTGCGCGGCCTTGACCGCAAGGCACAAATCGAGCGCACTTTGCCGCTTTCCACCATTACGGCAATTACCCTCGCATAGGCTTTAAGGATGACTTTAGGACCGCTGATTGTTCAGAGCGATAAAACTGCTCTGCTCGAGGTAAACCACCCTCAAGCCGGCGATGCTCGTCACGATTTGGCAGTATTCGCAGAACTTGAGCGAGCGCCGGAGCACATTCATACTTACCGAATCACCCGACTCGGCCTTTGGAACGCACGCGCGGCAGGGCACGATTCGACATTCGTCCTCGACGTGCTTGATAAATACGCAAAATTCGCGATTCCAACTTCGGTTAGAAACGACATCATCGACACCATGTCTCGCTATGGCCGATTGACAATTGAACGCGGCTCAGACAATCGGCTGTTGCTTCACTCAACCGATCGGGCGGTGCTTCTCGAGGCTTCGAGGCAGTCGAAAATTGCCGCCCTGTTGGAAGGCCCAATTGGGAACGAAGCATTCGCAATCGCACCCTGGGCCCGCGGACAGGTGAAACAAGAGCTACTAAAACTTGGCTGGCCAGCAGAGGATTTGGCCGGTTACGCACCCGGCACACCGCACGCCATCGCCTTGGCCGAAGTCGGTTGGCAAATGCGCGACTACCAATCGCAGGCAATTTCCAAGTTCTGGGAGGGTGGTTCCGGGGTGGTCGTTTTGCCATGTGGTGCTGGAAAGACCATCGTTGGCGCCGGAGCCATGAGCGTGGCCAAAACCAACACGCTGGTTTTGGTAACCAACACGGTTTCGGCGCGGCAGTGGAAACAGGAACTTTTGAAGCGCACCACTCTCACCGAGGACGAAATCGGCGAGTATTCCGGTTCGGTTAAAGAAATCAAGCCGGTCACTATTGCGACGTACCAGATTTTGACTACCAAGAGCAAAGGCGAATTCGCCCACTTAGCGCTGTTTAACGCCAACGATTGGGGTCTGGTTATCTACGACGAAGTGCACCTGCTTCCGGCCCCGATTTTCAAAATGACAGCAGACTTGCAAGCCAGGCGGCGGTTGGGTCTAACGGCAACTCTGGTGCGCGAAGACGGTAAAGAGGGTGAGGTCTTTTCACTCATCGGGCCGAAACGCTACGATGCACCTTGGAAAGATATTGAAGCCCAGGGTTACATTGCTCCAGCCGCTTGTTTCGAGGTACGTGTGGATCTTCCAGACGAAGTGCGCCTCGACTACGCCATTGCCAGCCAGGACGAACGCTATCGCTTGGCCGCTACCGCCTCGGTAAAGATAGATGTAATCAAGGCTTTGCTACAAAAGCACCCGGGCGAACCTACTTTGGTGATCGGGCAGTATCTCGAGCAACTGCACGAGGTGGCCGAAGCGCTCGGTGTGCCGCTAATCACTGGTCAAACTCCGATCGACGAGCGCGAGCGCCTATTCCAAGCATTCCGAGAGGGCTCCGAACTTACCTTGGTAGTTTCAAAGGTTGCCAATTTTTCAATCGACCTTCCCGAAGCTTCAGTAGCGATTCAGATTTCCGGTTCGTTTGGTTCGCGCCAAGAAGAAGCTCAGCGCCTAGGGCGTCTGCTTCGTCCGAAGGCAGACGGCCGTACGGCTAATTTCTACACACTCATTTCTAGAGACACCGTTGATCAAGACTTCGCTCAGAACCGCCAACGTTTCTTGGCGGAGCAGGGCTATTCCTATGAAATTCTCGACGCGCATTCGATTTAGACACGCAGAACACACCCAAGTAACATTCAGGGTTCTCACAGGTTAGAATAGCAAACTCTCAGTTATGGAACCAACAAAAATTCTCGTAGTAGATGACGAACCAAACATTCGCGACCTTCTGGCAAGCGGCCTTAGATTCGCTGGCTTCTCCGTCCTAGCAGTTGGTAACGGAAACGACGCTGTTGCAGCCGCCGAAAAAGGCAAGCCAGATCTGATTCTCCTAGACGTGATGCTTCCAGACATGAGCGGATTCTCGGTAACCAAGAAACTGCGCTCCATGAACATCTTGGCTCCCGTGCTCTTCCTTACCGCTCGAGACGAGGTTGAAGACAAAATCACCGGCCTTACCGTGGGCGGCGACGACTACATGACAAAGCCTTTTAGCCTCGACGAAATTATTGCCAGAATTAATGCCATCCTGCGTCGGACCAAACAAGGGTCGATGGAGAAGAGTGTGATTGAAGTAGGCGAGGTGCGAATCGATGAAGACGCGCACGATGTCTTCGTGAATGAGCAGGTTATTGAACTTTCCCCAACTGAATACAAACTGCTTCGCTACCTAATGGAGAATGCCAATCGCGTTCTGTCGAAGTCTCAAATCCTCGACCACGTCTGGGAATACGACTTCAACGGCGAAATGGGAATCGTTGAGTCTTACATTTCTTACCTTCGCAAGAAGCTAGATCCACTAACCAGCGAACCGGTGCTGCTCACCAAGCGCGGACACGGTTACATGTTTAAGTCGACCAAGAAGATTTAGCCCGGTGAACTCAAAGCTAGCGGCCGGCTGGAGCAAGGTTTCCCTTCGGGCGAAACTAACCGCCCTGTCGGTGGCAATCATTGGAGTTCTGCTAATCATCTCTAGCCTCGGAACCGTGGCACTGCTTCGCACCTATCTTCAGGCCAACACCGACAATGTACTAATCAAAACCGCGCAAACCCTTAGAGTCGAAGATCCGATCCTAATTCGAGAGCGAATTGCCACGCGGCAACTGCAACTTCCGGCTCTCCCCAGCGATTACTACATCGCCTTTCTAGACAGAGCCGGCAAGTTCCAGCTGGGAATCGAACAGTCAACCAAACCAAACGCTTCGGTACCGAATTTGAGTAGCCTGAGCATTGCAGCTGTTCGCATGACCAACGCTCGGCCGTTCGAAGTAAACGATGAGGGTAAACCGGTTCGGGATTTCAACTCCGGAAGCGGGTGGAGAATCTTGGCAGTAACCCTCAGCAACGGGAACGGTTCACTCGTTGTCGCTCTGCCGGTTGACAACAACAACGCACTCATATCTAGATACCAAGCCATCGGCGCTTGGTTCGGCGGGCTATTGCTCCTACTCAGCGCCCTGGCAATTTGGCTTACCATCTCCTCAGCACTGCGTCCCCTAAAAGAAGTTGAGCGAACTGCTGAAGCGGTTGCAGCCGGAGACATTGGGCGAAGGTTGATGGAGCAGGGGTCCCACACCGAGGTTGGGCGCATCAATTCGTCATTGAACTCGATGCTTACCAGCATTGAAACAGCTATGAGTTCCAGAGATAAGGCGTTGGAGCAGATGCGCCGATTCGTCTCTGACGCTTCGCATGAACTACGCACTCCCCTGGCCTCGGTAAGGGGTTATGCCGAGCTTTACCGGATGGGTGCCCTGCAGAAGAAAGCAGCCCTAGACGACGCCATGAACCGGATCGAGGCAGAGGCCATGCGGATGGGTGGTCTCGTTGACAACCTTCTAACCCTGGCCCGACTTGACGAATCAACCGAATTTTCACTGCTTAAAACAGACCTGGTGCCGATTGCACTGGAAGCTGCCAAAGACGCCTCGGTTGCCGAGCACAAGCGGAAAATAGTTGTTTTGAACCTTAGCGACGAAGAGATTCCAGACAACTACCAAGCGAAGGCCATGGTCGATGCTCCCGCCTTCCGGCAGGTACTTACCAACCTTTTAGCCAATGCCAGTCGTTTCTCCCCCGCCGATAAAAATGTTGAACTCGCCATTGGCCATGAAGGTCACAAAACCATCATTGAAGTTCGCGACCACGGCGAGGGAATCCCCAAACAATTACGACAGAAAGTGTTCGAGCGTTTCTTCCGAGCCGATAACTCTAGAAATAGGGAAACCGGTGGCTCAGGCCTCGGGCTGTCTATCGTAAAAACCATTCTCGATCGCCATCAGGCAACCATTGTTGCGTTGGAAACGAAGGGTGGCGGCACCACCATGAGAATCGAACTCTCCTAAGTTATCCCCATCTTTTCGTGATTCCCTTTCACGAATTCGCGAACCGACATGCTTATTGTCATGAGCATATTTAGAGTCGACAGCGAGCAGGTTCTCGCCGCAAACAACACAATCCAAGCAACAATCGCCAAGCTACAGAGCGAGGTTGAATTGCTTCACTCCCAACTTCAAGGGTTGGAAGGTTCCTGGCAGGGGGCTGCAGCCACAAGTTTCCAAGATCTGGTGAAACGCTGGCGCCTCACCGCCAACGGCGTCGACCAGCAGCTCGGGGAAATTGGCAGAGCTCTCGCCCACGCGGCCACGCAGTATCAAGAGATTGAAGCGGCCAACCTTCGATTGTTCCAGGTTTAAGAAAAGTGGCGGTCTCCAAAGAGACCGCCACTTTGTAAACCTCAGTTAGAAGTCCATGCCTCCGCCTTGAGCAGCAGGCGCTGCTGCCGGCTCTGGCTTGTCGGCAACA
>Ga0315908_10003084_pt1 | contig 12071 bp, 5 predicted proteins | sample LakEriMetagenome_12_FD_203520 | JGI IMG/M metagenome (GOLD analysis project Ga0315908, IMG submission 203520) | Freshwater fungal communities from buoy surface, Lake Erie, Ohio, United States - Buoy 4 MA124 | ecosystem: Environmental > Aquatic > Freshwater > Lake > Lake biofilm | place: USA...
TATAATTAAAAGATTAATAGATAATCGATTAATTAAATTAAAATGACATTTAAAATATAAAAAAGAATTCAAAATTATATTCAGAATAAATAAGCAAAATTTAAAAAGATATAAAAGAACAAATCTAGGAAAAATACAATTTAATTTTTTAATTATATAAACTTAATAATGAAAATAAATAATCAAATATTTAAAATTAACTAAATCAAATATCTAAAGATTTAAAATTAGAATAGGAAATTTAGTAAAATAATATAAATGACTAAATTTATATATTATAAAATTGAATTAATGAAGATGAAGAGTTACTCAAATATTTAATTTCAAAATTATTAAGGGTCAACTTAAAAAAAATTGACAAATAATATACTATTTAATTATTACAAAATAAAAATTAGATTTTCTAAAATTTAAATAATCAAATTTAAAACAAATAAGAAGAGTTATTAAGTATAAAATAAGAATAAATAGATTTATAAGAAATGATAAAATTTGATAAATAAAAAAAGCAAAATAATTCAAAATAAAAAAAAAATTTATCTAAAAGCCCATAATAATAAAAAAGTTTTCGATTTTATGGATTATAATCAAAAAACTCTTAAATAAAATGAAAATATAAAATAAAAATTTACAAAAAAATAATAAATAAAAATATATGAATAAATATAATAATAATCAAATTTTACAAGTTTATATTCTGATTTTAGTTTAAGGCATAGACTATTTATCATAAGTAATAACTCTCTTAGAAGCTAAAATTTATGATAAATAATTATAAATACCTCTAGTTTCCTTGCCAATAGTGTAATTAGGCAACGAAGGTTTTTTGCTATTAACCTACTCTCCTATCGCAACCTACTTTGTATCATATGTCTAAAATTTATCAAATCCCTTCTTTCCCAGTCCCTTCCTCTCCTGTTTCCCAAATGAAAACTATGGTGCATCATCTAGTTTGCTATGTCCCGGCAATTCCAAATTGCTAATATAAAGGCCTGGACCCACATTATTTGGAGTTGAAAACAACTATTTAAAATTATCATTTTATTTTTTTATCGGTTTATTATAAATTTATTATTTACATAAAATATTAATTAAGAATAAATTAATTGAATTAATATTAAATATATATATTAATAATATTTTATTTATACTTACTTAATTTAAAGGACTAGTTCCAGGCAAATCCCTTCTATACCCAAAAGTATATTTAGGAGGATCCTCTTTATCCATAGTAAAAGCTGGATCATACTATGGCCCAGGATTTCCCTTATAACCCTTTGGATCATAAGGAAACCTATTCTCAAGCCCAATTCTCACATTAGGCAGCTTCTTTCTCCTAACTAAGTCTGCAGCATCACTATCAAAATCTTAATCTTATCTCTTGTAAAGTTCATATTTTGGACCAGTATCCAAAGTATTTCTGATTTATTTAGGTACAGAATAACTTGCTTCTTTTTTATATTAGAATTCATCAGTTACATTATAATTTGGTCCGATTGATTATTTTCCTACTAATGTTATTTTTGCTAATTCATTGTTTATGAACATTTTAGCTAGTTTGTCTCGGTGGGCTGTCCCAAAACCGTATATAGGAGCTGTTTATTTGTTAGAGTCGTACATTTTACCAAATCCTGAATAAATTTAAGTGTTTTCAAATTGGAGTAGGTCTTGGTATGTTAATACTTTTTGTTATTTTTTTTCTTCTACTTTTGGAGGTTCTGCTAACATCAATCGTTATAATTATTAGGTAGTATTTATTATATTTATTTTTTAATTATTTAATTTTATTAATTAAATATTTATATTTTTTTATTATTACTATATTTAAATATATTTTAATTTTATTATTATTGTTATTGTTATAAATTAATTTAATAAATCATGATATTTAAACTATATGAAAATCCATGGATATTAATTTAAATAGAATAAGAAAATCATAAATTAAATTAATTTTAATATATCATAAAAAATAATGGATATAAATTATAAAAATTAAAAGAAAAAATAATTTTTCAAATAAAAAGTAATAATGCAAATGATATAAAAATTCAATAAAAATAAACAGAAATTATTTATAACAATATTGATTAATTAATACCTATTCAAACTTATTTTTAGAATAAATTGAAATTCTAAAAAATTCCATTTTTTAATTAAATTGTTTAAATTTATTTGGATCTTCTAAAAATAGATAACATTTATGATTTAGAAATTTATTAAATATTTGTTTAATAAAGTAATTAAAAAGTAATTATTATGGATTTTGGTGTATAAAATAATTAATTTTAAATTAAAAAGTTTTACTATATTTTATAATAATTACAATTAGAAAATTTATTTGATTTAGACTAATTTTTATAAAAATTATAAAAAAATAACATAGATATATAAAAAATTGAGTAAAATTTATCAATGTAAGATATTTAAATCTATTCTTAATAATAAAATATAAACGAAGAAAAGAATGATAAATAAAATCCAAAATTAAAATGTAATAATCGATATTTTCATTTAGACATTGACTATATAAATTATGATAAATATCTAATTGAAAAATAATATTATTAACCAAACTTAAATATGTATTTAAATTTATAAGAAGAAAACGAAGAAAATTATGAATTGAATAATATTCAAAACAAAGACATGTTTATTAATTTAGAGGACGATGTTTTTCAATATGATTTATAAGAGATATAATTAAAATTTTAAAGAAAAAATTAAATATAGTATTTTATATATGATCAATTAGAATTTAACAAAATAAATGAATAAATTAAAATATAAGATAAATATTTGCAAATTAAATATTAAAACAAATGAAAGAAAAATATAATTATTTTTTTTAATTTATAATTAAGATAATTAATGTCTCTAATTTATACTTATATATTTTGATTTATATATTATATGAAATATATATAAATTCATATCTTGATTAATAAATATAAAATTCAAAAATTTACTGGCATGGAATGCTTAAATGACCTTAATAATATAATAGAATATTAAAATAATGAAGAAAATTCAATTTATATATAAGAAAACAAAGAAATCAAAGAAATATTAAAAGAATAGAAAGATGAAGATAACTTAAAAAGAAAGTTAGAAAAATGGTAATAATTTAGCAAAAGTTTAAGCCAAGAAATTAAAGATAGTGAATTAAGAAATGATTTAAAGATATTTCCTTATAACTTAATAAAAATAAGACAAGAATATTTATTAGAAAGCAGCTCCGAAAGTATCCATAAAATATATAAAGATAATATCCATAAATATTATCGGAAAAATTTTTCAGTTTTAGAAGTAGCCAAAAAATGGAAAACTTGGTAAACTAAGTTAATTATATGGATGATAGTCAAGTATTCAATGGCAAACAAAAAAGATATTAGATATCTAGTAAAAATAAAAATAAAAAATAATATTTTAATATATAATAAATATATTAAAATTATTATTTTAAGTTATTATTATTAATATTGTTGTTTTTTATTTATTCTTTATATTAAAAAGAGTATTTAAGACTGGTAATATTTAAGTGATATTTTTATCTTTAAAGACATCAATGAATTATGTTATAAATGGAGAACATTTTTGAAAAACCAAATTCATAAATTGCCTTGGCAAATTCAACATGATTAAAAATTGTACGAAATTATGCAGAAAAATAAGGATTTAAAATGGAGATAAATAGCAATTTAACTGAATTAATAAATCAATGATAAATGCTACTTAAGAACTGGAAAATAATGTAGAGAAAGATGGGAAAACCATCTTGATCCAATGATAACAAAAAATCAATGGTCAATTTCCGAAGATTTACTAATTTTATAACACATCATTAATAATCAACAGTTTAAAAAAGGATAGAAATGGGCTTAATTAAGTAAAATACTCAAAGGAAGAACTCACAATCAAATTAAAAACAGATTTTAGAGTATAATTAAAAAGTAGATTAGTAAAACTAAAGCTAATTAATCTTAAAGTTTATTAATATCTAATATTGATAATTAAACTGAACAAGATTTGGAGAGTGTTATTAAAGATATGATAACGGAATTGAAGGAACAATAACAAAATCAGTAAATTATTTAGCATATTACTATGGATTTAAATACTAATTAGAAAATTAAAACACTTAATTATATTAAAAATATAAAAAAGCAAAACAAAATAAATTATAATAATAATCAAAGTTGTTTCAATATTGTTACTAACAATAATATTTATAATAATAAATAAGTTTTGTAACAAATCAACTCTAATTTCAACACTAATGCTGATAAATTAAATATTGTATAAGACATGGATAACTAATTAATTAGTGATATCCATAATAATTAATACAATTTTAGTATTTATTTCCCTAAAAGTAACTAAGTATTATTTATACCTTATTTAATTATTTAGGTTTATCTATTGAAAGATAAAAATATTTCTTAGAATGAAGATAATAAGGAGAATCAAGAAATTTTTTTTGATGAAAGTTAATTGGAATGTAATACTAATGAAAATACAAACAATTAAGTTATTAATAATAGTAATAAAATATCAAGAGAAAAGGTTGATTATAATAAATTTTTAGACGATTGCATATTTACTTAGAATAATACCACTAATTACGATTTATATTAAGACTGATTCATATCAAATATTTTGTTAAGAATTATTATTATTTTTTAAAATTATAAATATTCATAAATTCAAACTTTTATTTTTTAATTCAATTTATTACTATTTATCCATAAATTTGTCTTAATTAATATAAATAATTTCTTTTTTATTCTTATGATAATTATAATTGTCCATTTTATATGCAACGATAAATTATTAATCTTGAATGTCTTATTATTTTATAGGATGTTATAATTATAATGTATATTCTTCATTAATATTCTTTTATATTTTCAATTAATATTTTTGATAATTATCTATAAAATTTATTTTTTACTCTAAATTTACATTTTATTATTTTATCAAATTATAACTTTATAAAAATGTCCAAAAATCAACTTATTTTATTTCGTTTTTATTTTTATCTTTTATTTAATTAATATTCAGTTTATTTGTTTGATCTTATTTATCATGTTCATATAATAAATTTGTATTTAATCAGTCATTTAATATGAATAAATATTTTTCCAATATTATTTGCTCTTCTTAATCTATCCTTTATTTATTTTAATAATTTTGTTCAAATAATTTTAACATTATTTGTTTTTTTTTATTTGAAACATTTTGTGCATAATTATTTTTTTAATTTTATTATAATTATTAGCTTTTTGATTAATTTTTTATTTATAATTCATTTTAATCAAAATTTCTTGATTCATTAAATTTATAATCATTTTAATGATTAGATTATTATGAATATTATTAGAATTATTAGCTTTATATTGAAGGTTATTTATTCATTAATTATTCATTTTAATTAAAATGTTTTAATTAATTAAATTTTTAATCTTCTTTTTATTCATTATATTATAAAGATTATCCATATTAGTTTGATTTTTTAATGTTATTTTTATTATTTTAATACTACTACTACTCATACTATTTATTCTTTTAATGTTATTAACTTTAATAATTCTATTAATCATTTTAATTCTAAGGATGGTTATTCTCTATTCTGCTTAAATTTATAATTGATGATATATTATCCTATGATTATTAATAATTAATATTTTTTTTTATTTTAGGTTCATCGTCATATGATTATTAAAACATTTATTATTCTTAAAATATTTAAAATGAAATTACCATACTTTCTTTTTAAATCAATATTCATAATAATCAGCTAATTAATATAATATTTACTTAATAAAAAGCCAAAACATAAAATACCTTTATATATAAAAATACCTCCAAAAACTTAAAAACCTCATAAATCATAATTTAAAAAATATAATAAAATAAATAAAGAATAATATAAAATAAAATGAATTTAGAAACATTTCAAAATCATTTTTATTTTAAAGCAATTTCGATTTTTTAATTAGCTTTATTCCTTCTCTGAATCCTTCCAATCCTTGCAGTCCTCTTAGTCTTATGATCTCTCTTAGGATTAACAGCCTTAGGCTTCTTAACAGCATCAGGTTTATCATTAATTTCCTTATGTAACTTAGTATACAAAGCCTCAACAGAATTAACCTTATTAGCCTTCAAACACTTATCCCAATCAGCAAATTATTTAAGATACTCTTCCTAACTTTCCTCTTTCAATTACTTCATATACAAATCAACATGAACTCCAAATATTCTATCCCTGTGAACCTTAGCATCATAACTCTGATTTTCTCCTTCAGTTTTATTTCCTGGGAATCTTCCAGCACTATGAGGAATAAACAATCCTCCATCACAAGCTCCCTTCATAGCACCAAACACTTTATTTCCAGTAGTAGTATTTACCAATCCAATATCCAATACTGCTTTGAATGGTCTTCTATCAGGATTAGGATTTTCTTCGACATTATAGTCTTCTCCATTTATTTTAGAATTGCTCTTATAGAATCCATCCATCTTCAAACTCTTCAATAATCTTCTGGCTAATAACAATCCAGTGGCATAACATGAAGCATAATTGGTTAGACCAGCAGTCAACCCCAATTTCTTTAGTTCGTCTGAGGAAGCGTGACATAATACTTTGTCTCCTTAAAGGGTTGCGTAAACAATATCACAGATTACTTTCTAGTTTGTTAATCTTACTACTAGTCTGTATTTTGGGGAATTGTATTTGTCTTTGTCTTGGATTACTAATCTTTTTCTTGCGTAGTAATCGGTTTTTCCTTCTCTTCTTCTTCTGAATGCAGTCTGATATCTCTTGAAGTATGATTTTGTCTTTTGTACTTTCACGAAGGCCATTTTTATTAATATATTTAATATTTTATTAAGGAAATTCAGAAGGATATTTATACAAAAAGATATCTTATATTCTTATTATATTAATCTATTTTTATATTAATTTATTATTATATTATTGTATTATTATTGTTTTATTATTTATATCAATAATTAATTATTGTATTTCTCTTTTATTAATATTGAAAAATATAAATTTTTATTTGAATATTCATAAAATTAATATTAATTGATAATAATAATTAAATATTTACTATTTATGTAATGAATATTAATTCGCTCCATTTATTGATATAAATAATAATATTTTATATTAAAAATCCAATTTAAGTTATGAAAAATAAAAATAAGATATTCAAAATAGATAATTAAAGATGGGGTCACGATGGATTTGAATAGCTAGAAAGAGAAGATCAATAAAAAGAAAAAGAAAATAATAAAAATAGTGAAAAAAAGCAAAAAAAAGATAATAATAATAATAATAAAAATAAGAAGAAGGATATTTAATTTTCGAATCAAATCTTAAATTAAAACTAGTCTTGTGAATCTACTAACTTGCCTGAATAGAATGAGTAATAAAATTAAGAGAATGAAGATAAAATGATAGAATTAGTAATTTAAACAAAATTATCTAGGAATAAAATCCAAGTCAATAACATCGAACAAATCTAGTCTTATCTTGAATCTCTTGTAAAATAATAGCAAATAAATGCACAGGAAGCGCTTACAATTTAGATTTCCGTTTTAAATCAAATTATTAATTTATATCAGGAACAATATCTAGATTGTTAATCTTTCTTCGATCTTAAAGATTAATATATATATAATTACCAACAATTATAATAAAAAACAAATTACATTAATAAAACTTTAATTAAATTATGATTGTTCATAAATAAAAAAGCAAATCATTATTATTTTAATAATCATTTATTTAATATTTTCAATTAATATATTATATTTATTGATATTTTAATTAATTCATTAAAATTTATTCATTGTTTGATTATATGATTCATTTATTATATTAATATTTTAAAAAATAATTTTTTTTAATTTATAATAAATATTTTATACCTATTATTAAGTTAAAAATATTAATAAATATTTTAATAATTAAATAAAAAATATTTTAATTATAATAAATAATTAAATAATAATAATAATATAAATAAATATGAAGTAAAAAATATTTAAAATATTTTTAATAATTCAAATAATTAATATATTTGAAAATAAACAAATATCAAGCCAAATAAACGAAATGAGATAACACGTTTATGGATAATTAGACACAAAAGATCGTTTAAAACTAAATGATAAAGGCATTACTCATAATTATAATCAAATGTTAATGAATCCCGAAAAATTCTTTATTAGTCAAGGAATTCACAATACTTCAATTGACACTTCTTAACATATGATAATCGGTTCAAAGACTAAATCAGAAATAGAACCTATCGAATTAACCTAAAAAAATGAAAATAAACAAGTTTTTACTACAAATTATGAAGAAATGTTACAAAATCCTGGAAAAAAAATGTTGATTTTAGGAAGACATGAATAATTAAACACTTAGGACACAAGAAGCTTAATGCCATAAATGGAAGATCCCATAATAATAAGAGATGAAAGTGAAGAAATCAAGGAAAAAGAGATCAAATATAAGATGAAATAATAATATATTGAGGAATATTTGAATGTAATTCATTAAGAATTATTGGAAAAAAATTAATAGGTCACTCCTCATTAAATTAGTATTGTTAGAGATATTTAATAATATATTAATAATGTACAAGATAAAGATTAATAAAAAATTAAATAATTTAATTTATTGATTTAAAATATTTTGAAAATATTCAATAAGCAATAGAATTCTGAAGAAAAAAAAGAAAATTATGAATTAAATAATTCAAAATTGAAAAAGGATGTTATTGAAACTGATGGATTTGTCAAAATGTAAATCAAAGATATTAATATTTAACACAACAATTAAATGAAAACAGATAATGGAAATAAAATTTAATTTTAAATAAATAATAATAACTTATAATAAAATTTAAATTTAAATAATGAATAATTATATTTACACTCAAATAACTAATAGTAATACCTAATCTAAAATAATGAAAAACAATATTTATAAAATTAAGAATAATAAGAATAAGATGAGTATCTAGAATAATTAAAACAAAAAAATATAGAAACTATGAAATAATTAGAAAAAGACGAAAAAGAAATTGAAGAACAGTTAAACTTAACTTCAAAGCTCTTAGACTAAAAACTATAAAGATTAAAGCAAAAGAACAGAAGATGAATTTATAAATGATTATAAATATTAATAAATAACAACGCATTTATAATATCTAAGATTCTATTAAATAATAATATAATAAAAAATGAGCACTAGCAAACATTACAACTTATTCACTCCAACTAAACAATAATAATAAGAATGAAATGTGAGTCCTTTATAAATTATTTAAACCGAAGTTGACAAAAAAACTAATCAATAATAATTGTTTAGTGCTAACTTTGGTCCCAATATTACCAAAATGGAAATTAACAGTTTTAATAAAACTCAAAATATTGATTTGGATCATTTGTAAAATGAAAGTCATAAAAAATCATCGTCTTTTGTTATCAATAATGATAACAAAAATAAGCAAAAATAAATCTAGTTATCTAATAATTCTACTTATACTAAAAATAATAATCAATCATCAACAAGAAGCAAATAATCTAATTCTTTTTAAATTAATAAAAATAATAATAACACAATAAATAATAATGAACATAATAAAAATATAGTAGATTTTAATAATGATAAAAATAATAATAAAAATATTATTACTACATCACAATCTAAATCTAATATTAAGTAATAAGATAGTAATAATAAATAAAATTATAAATTAATAGAGTTAGAAAAACTAAAGAAAAATGAAGGAACAATTGTTTAATTAGAAAAAGAAAATAAAATACTTAGATAATTATTAGCAGAAAGTGAAAAAAATATAGAAAGAATTTAAAAATAATAAAGAAATTTAGAGAATCTATCTGGGAGAAAAGTATAAAGCAAACATAATATTGATATACATTAAAAAATTTAAGAGAATATCAATGTCAAAAAATAAAATGAAGAGAAAAAAGAAGAAAACAAAATTGAAATTAATAAAAATAATGAAAATAAAAATAAAATAAATAATAATAATGATTAATAATAACATTAATTATAAGAAAAATGTGATTGTTAAATAAAAGAATTATAGAATAAGTAAGCTGATTAATAGATAATCAATACAATAGAAAATAAAATTAACTATTTAGATTTCTTAATTAAAAAATTTAGTTAATACGATTATTAGAATTAAAATAAAGACAAAGATAAAAATAAGGATGAATTAAGAAATTAATAATTCAAAATAAAGGAATTAGACTATATTACAAAAAAACTTTAAGATTTAAACAATAATTAAAACCAATTTAATAGTTGTCCAAGTACGATATTATCTTTACTTTTACAGTGATTTTTCATAATTAAAATTATTAAATATTAATGATGTTTTATATAAAAATAAAAAAAAATAATAATATTAAAATAAATGATGATAATGTTTATACATAAAAATAAATTAATAATGATATAATAGTAATAATAATTAAATATAAATATAAAAATATAAAAATATTAAAATTTAAATGAGTAAAAGGTATGATATAAGTAAAATGAATTATGCAACTGGAGATAATAAAGATGAATAAATATAATTATTATTATAAGAAGTTCATGAATTAAAATAATTTTAAAGTGATTATAATGATATATAATTATAAGTAAAAAGTTTAGAATTCGAATTCAATTAGTTATATTAGGAAAAATAAAATTTATAATAAGAATTAGATAATTAACAAAAAAACAAAATGAATATAATAAAATAATATTAATAACAAATAGAAAATTTAAATAAGATTAATCTTTAAAAGGAATAGGAAAAATTTTAAATGGAGTAAAATTTCTAATAATTAACTAATCAAATTATGAATGAATAATTAGAAATTAATAACATAAAATTAGAATATAATAAGTTAAGTGAATAATATGAAAATTGTAGAGAAAGCTTAATAAAAATAGAGAATAATAATCAAAATTTGCTTTAGAAAAATGATTAATTTGAAAATACAAAATTATAATTTTAATAAGCAATTAACTAACATCATTAAGCAGAATCTATTTTACAATAATAAATAGAAACTTTGTAGTAAACTAATAATTAACTTAATGAAATTATAAATTAAAAAGAAACATAATATTCTAATTTATAAAATTAAATAGATACAATTTAAAATAAAAATCATTAGTTAGAGATTAATATTTATAATCTTTCAAGTTAGAATTAATAATTTTAATAAGAAATTTAATAATCTTAAATAATAAATAATGAATAAAAAAACTAAATAAACTAATTGTAAATATCATTATAAAATGAATAAAATAAAGTATAAAATATCTAATTAAACCTTAATAATAATTAAGAACAATTAATTTAAAGTAATTAATAATTGAACAGTTAATTAAATAGTTAAAAATAAATAAATTAATAGTTAGAATAATAAATTTAAAATTTAACCTAATAACTTAATAATTAAGTAGAAGCAAATAAAAAAATAAAATAACTCAATAATGATTTAAAATAAGAATAATTGAGCTCTATTAATAATTTGTAATCTAAATTATAAGAATAATATCAAATGTTATAAATATTATAAAAATAAAATACTGAATAAAAATAAACTATAGATAAGTCTAATGAAGAGAAATAAAAATTAGAAATTTAATTGATAAATCATTAGTAAAAATACAATAATCTAGTCTAAAATATGGAACAAGTAATAATTGTCATAATAATAATTATAATTACAATTATAATATAATAATAAAAATTAATATAAGTTTAAAGAGGAGATAGATTAATTTTACAAATAAGAATAATAAGAAAAGTAGAAATAAGAAATGAAAATAAACAAAATAAATTAGATGAGATCAAGTAACTAAAGATTAATTTTAAATATTAATAATAGTAACATAAGCAATTTCAATAGTCCAAATGATTTATCAAATAATGTAAATATTTAAAATAACTTAGCATTTGAAAAACAATGAAATGTATATAATATAAATAACCCTTCAAATAAAATAGAACATAATC
>Ga0315908_10003085_pt1 | contig 12071 bp, 11 predicted proteins | sample LakEriMetagenome_12_FD_203520 | JGI IMG/M metagenome (GOLD analysis project Ga0315908, IMG submission 203520) | Freshwater fungal communities from buoy surface, Lake Erie, Ohio, United States - Buoy 4 MA124 | ecosystem: Environmental > Aquatic > Freshwater > Lake > Lake biofilm | place: USA...
TTCTTCTTCTTCTTCTTCTTCTCCACTATTAAGATTATAATTTTCTTCTATTGATAAATCAGATCTATAATCAAAAAGAGCATTAACTACTTCTTCTTATTATTGTTGCTATTATTCTAATTTTAGTTTTTATTCTTCCTCTTTTTATTCTTTATTATTATTTAATTTTTCTTTAAAAGATACTTTTAATTCGTTTCTCACTTTTCTGAAATCTTTTCTTAATTCTGAAAAAAAATTTTCTTTTTTTTTATCGTCAATATTTTTAAAAAGTATAGAGTTTATTTTAATGTAATTTATATCTTTTTTAAAATTATCTTAATTTTATAAGAATTCAACTAAATTAATACATTCATTGAATATATTAGATTTAAATACTTAACCAAATTTTTATTTTTTTATTAAATATTTATTTAATAATTTTTATGTTAAGTTATCAGGTGCTTATTATGATATGTTTTAGAAATGATTTAATCTTTTATTATAATTTTGAGTTAATTATGAATAAATATGTTAAAAATATATAGAATCTTTATTTAAAATTAGATAATATTATTTATCTATTAGTTTTAGATTTAATAAATCTTAAATAGATAAATTTCTGTAAATTATATTTTTTAAATAAGATTAAAATATATTACGGATATTTAATTTTAAATTTTTATTTTTTATTTCGTATTAATTTCCTTAATTTATGTTTAATAAATTTTAATTAGTAATTTTTAAGTCAAATATTTATTTTTAATATTCCATAATATTTAATTATCTATTTTTTATCTAAGTTTGCATTTCATCTAATTATATTTTATTTTAATCTATAATTTAATTTTATTCAGAAATTTTTGCCTCCAAAAATTCAATATTTTAATTTAATTTAAAAACTTGCTATTCAAAATCATATTATTATTATTTAATTTATTGTTATAATAAAGATATTTCTTATTAATAATTTTTTTAATCATTTTCAAAAACTTTAGATTATAAAAGTTTATTTTCTAATTTTAATTACTCTATATTATTACATTATTAATTAATTGATTATTCAAATTTTACAAAATAGCCTAAATGAAATTTGATATTTTTTATCGATTAATTAATTCCTTTTTTCTTTTTATAAACTCTTTAATTTTAAACTAAATAAGTTTCTAAATCATAAAATTTGTCTCTATTTTTTTAAAATTGGCAATAATTTTATTATTTTATAAATTATTTATTACTCTTTTATTCACAATATTGGTCTTCATTCATTTATTCTTTTAAATTCTAAATTTACACTATTATTTCTGGAATTTCTTAAATATGTTTTTCTGTACTTTAATTATTCTAATAATAATTATTGAATTTTAAGTTTTTAAAAACTTGATACTAATCAGTTATTATTTCATCTTCTTTTTAAATTTCTTCAAAATTATTTATAATAGGTAAATCTTTTATTTCTTCTCTAACTATGTTTTTTATTGCTGTTTATTATTTTTAAAATTTTTTTATTCCTAATTAAAGAATGTTAAACATTAATTGTTTGTGATATTATTTATCAAATTATTAAATAAATTATGTCACATAATTATAAATTTATTCATCTATTTATTTCATTTAAAAATATTTTTATATAATATTAAGATTTAGAAAAAATTTAGTAATAATATTTAATTTAAAAATCAAAATATATATTAAAATGAAAAATTTACAAAAAAAAGAAGAATAAAATTTTTAAGATGGAATGTAAGTAGTGAAAAAAATAGTAAAATTAACATAATTATTAATAAGAAAGTAAAATAAGATAATAAATACGCAAGAAAAAAATGGGAGGTTGAACAAGAAATAATAATTAGTAAGAAAAAAGAAAATGAGGAACAAAAATTATCTAGATTTCTTGAACAAAGAAAAGAAAAACTTGATTTAGAATTTTAAGTAGGGAAATAAAAATTAATTAATAAAGAAGTAACAAAATAAGAATAGCCTGGTTTTTATTGCAAAGATTGTGATTGTGTAATGAATGATTCTTCTGCTTATTTAGATCATATAAATGGCAAATAACGTAAATTTATTAAATATTATTTATTAATTATTATGTAGATAATTGAAATTTAGGAATGAATATGAAAGTCCCTAAAGTTGGTTTAGATAAAGTTATTTAAAGATTCTAATAAAAAAAGACATAAAACTAAATTGGGGTTTAAAATTATGAGTAAATTTAATAAAAGTATCTATAAGATTAAGATGAAATATAAATTTAAGAAATTAATGAAGAAGAAATTGATGAAAATTTAATTGAAATGTAATAAATGGGACTTCCTTTGAATTTTGGATAAAAAAAAGTAAAAAAATGAATAATTAGGATATAATTTAATTTTAATTTTTATAAGATTATAGATTATTTCAGTTATCATTATTTTAATCTTAAACTCTGTTGTTTTGATTTCTTTATTAAAAAATATTTTCATCATTTAGCCATTCATATGCCTAATCTTAAATTTATTGTATTTAATTATTTTAATTATCTTAATACTATTATTGACTTTAATTTTATTATTATTATTCTTATAACTATTACTATTATTATGTTTATTATTATGCTTATTATGCTTATTAATCTTGTTAATCTTAATTTTATTATTATTGTTATTATTATTATTAAAAATTATTAAAGAAGGATTGAAACAACTAATCTGCTAGCAAATGATTTTAAGATTATCTTCTAAAAAACTAGTTTTATGTCTATTAATTATGTGTTTCTTATTATTATGTTTAAAATTGCTATTATTACTATCTTTATTGCTCTTATCGATAATTAGAAACCAAACCTTGTAAATAGAAAAGATTTTGTAATCGCGAATTAGATGAATTTTATTATTCAGTAGCACTATTTAATTAATCTTAAGTATTTCTAAAATAAGAATAATTTTATGCTCTTTAAGAAGTTTATTCCCTCAATTATTCTTCTAATGTTCTATATTATTATTATTGATACAATTACTATTATTATTAAGAGATTTGAGATCTTTGAGGCTAATCTAATCTATTTTGTTAGTCAATATTTTGTAATTCTTAATTAAATGGGTTTATAAATTAAACTTATATATTTCAATTTGATTGTTCAATATATTATTATTATTCTTATTATTATTATTGCTATTATTATTATTATTATTATTATTATTATTATTATTATTATTATTATTATTATTCTTATTATTATTATTCCTATTATTATTGGATTTATTATTGCTATAATTCTTATATTTACTATTATTATTGCTATTATGATTATAGCTATGAGACTTCAGGTTAAACTTAAGGATTATTAAGATTTTATCTAAAAGTGTATTAAAAAATTAAATTAGGTCCATAATCTTATAGAAAGATACCGTTGACAAAAGGATTATTATTCAAATTAGCATCCAATCCACCTATTGGCAATTCTAATTAAAAATAATTTCTCCCTTAAATATCATAAAAATGATACTTTGGAATATCTTTTCTATTTGTAAAACTCCCCAATTTTGATAATCTTTCACTCTTTATTTCAATTATTTCATCAAACTTTTCATTCATGTTCTTAAATTTAATTAATAAATATATTTATATTTATTTATAAATTTATTATTATTTTATAATACTTTCAACTATTATAAATAAAATTATATCTGAAATATAAATTTAAAACTTATAATAAAAAATATATCTATAATAATTATATTTATAAAATTATTTTTACATCGTAATGAATTAAAAGGTAGGTCAAATTATTCTTTACTATTTTTTAATTAACAATCCCTACACACCAGACATACCTAATAAAAATTATAATAATTTAAAATACTCCATATTTCTTACATCTATTTTATCACCTATTTTAACTTCACTGAAGTTTATTGCACATTCTTTTTATTGTATTTAAAATTAAATTAATCTTTAATCATATTCTAACTTTAAATTTTCATCTTTTTAAATGTAATTTTAAATGACTTTTTGTAAAGAATTATTAGGCATTATTTTGTATATTCTTGTCAAAGTACGACAAATTGGACAAGTCTTTAATTATTATTTATTATTTTATCAATATAATGGTAATAATAGTAATATATTTTTATATAAAATTGTATATTTAAGTTATAAAATATAATTATTTTAAAAATGTAAAACCTAAAAAATTTTTAATAGTATAATTATCTTAATTATTTAAAAATTATTTTTATCATATTATCATAATATTTTTATACCTTCTTAAACAAAAATACTTGTTAAACGCATAATTTGCAAAATGTGTGACCACACTAAATAGTAGAAGGAAATAAGAATAATTCTAAACAAATGCTACATTTTATAGTTTATTCTAATATTTATTTTTAATTTTATTTTTATGTTTCTTTCAATTATAATTTCTTATCTAAATTAACTTCTTCTTATTTTTGTTATTTTCTAATTTCTTTTAAATATATTTTCTTCAATTTCTAAGGCTCTACATATTTTATATTTTTTGATTTTCTAAGAAAATCGATAAATAATTTTTTCTCTTATTCTTTATTAATTTTCTGTTTTATTTTTAATTTTTTTTTTAAGTTTTTTTTAATTTTTTTTTTAATCTGATTTCCATTTTTTTAATCAATTTATTTAATTTAATGGTCTTCTTAATATTAATTGCTATGAAATAATAAGGAATTAATTATTTTAGTATACTTATTCTTAATATTAGAAATGAGATTTTCCATTTGAACTTAATAATTATTATAATAATTTAATATAATCTTATAATAAATATTTACTATATATTAAAATAATAAATTCATTTAATATTTGAATTAAAAGAAATGGTTTTTGTTAAATTAAGACTATTAACTTTTTCAATAATTTATTGCCTCAATTCTTATTAATAAGCTTTATTATTAGTACAACAGGTTTATTCTTAATTGCCTTAAAAATCATTTTTATTAACAGATTTATACATTCCATCATATTTATTATTTCCAGGATTTATCTTTAAATAATTTAATAATTGATACATAATTCTATTTAATATTTCTTTTAGGAATATTGTAATTATAATTTTAAGGTAATTAAAAATCGAAATTATTTGTAGTTAATTTATTGTTATTTTTTTCTATTTATGGAATTATTGGAGTACATAAATGTGAGTTTTTAAGGCTTGGACTTTTGAAGTGATTAAACTCATTTTTTATAATATCTTTTTCATGAAAGTTTGCAAAATTCTATTGATAAGTTGATTTTTAAGTAGCTGTTTATTGGAAAATTGTTTAAGGTGTAACTAGATTTTAAAATTTTGGTTCTTTTAATGACCAGTCTTTAAACTCATGATTATAATTTGTTTAGTTTAATTGAATGTCATTATTCTTTATGTGGAAATGACGGAATCTATAGGTTTAATAATATAATTATCATTTATATTAATTAATATATATTAAAACCTGGGATTTTTCTCTCTTATTTCTTTTTCATAGAACTATTCCCTATTTTATGATTAGTAATATTATGTATTATTGCTGTTAATCCAAATTGGATTGCTATATGTTTTTTAATCAATTTTAGTTTCTTCATAATTCTAATTTTTTTGCTTTTTTTAGAAGTCACTATTATAAATAGAACTCATTCCTAACCTAAATTTTATCTTCTAAATATTTTTTTATTCATATTCACAAACACATCTGCCACAATCACATTTGAAACATTTACATAATCCTATTATTATTTTGATATTTTTATATGATTTAGTAATTATTCATTTATTATTAATAAATATTCAATAAATATTTAATAATTATTTAATAATTTTTTTTATAAATTACTGAATAAATGACTTATGAAATCCTAATTATCAGAAATTATCTAGTCAATACTTATCTTATTTTAATAATTAGACATTATTTATTAAATAATTTTTTCTTATTCTTTTTATTATTCTTGTTCAGACTCTATTTATAAAGTATCATCAAAAGATTTTTCTGGCATTTCATTTCTACAAATGTTTCTATTATTTTTGTCAAAAAAATTTTAACTATTCTAAACTTGACTATTTTTAAGACTCTAAATTTATTTTTGAATACTATTAAAATCTTAATTGTAAATACTAGAAAATTAATCATAATTTTCTTTATATTTACTATCTTTGATAACTGAACTAACCATTGCTTTTTCAAAATCAACTTATTAATATTTTAAATGACTGTTTCTATTCAAAGCTTAAAATCTAAATTATGTTTTTTTTTGTGGAGTTTATTATTGACTTATATTGGAATTATTTTGCATTAAACTATTTGATCTGAATGAATATTTTTTCTAGTTTAAACTCATTAAACTTTTTTTCTCTTTTTAGGATGTAATTACATTATTTGATGTTAAGCTTACTTCATCGTATTGTTTAGGTTTTAAAAGTTATCTTATTTCTTTATTCATTTTATTTCTAATTTTATTTTATATTTTGTGATTTTATTAAATTTATTTATTTATATTTATTACTTTATTTTTTTATATATTTATTAATTTATATATTTATATTTATTATTTTATTTATTTGTTTTTATTATTTATATTTATAATTTGGTAGCATTTTTTTCATTATGAATGAATATAAATATGATAATTTAATAAGTGATTAATGGTATTGATATAAAAATATCAAGTATTTTAAATTTTTGAGCTTATATTTAATTAATTATTAGATTAAATTTAAAACTAATGAGAATTAGAATAAAACTGAGATAACTTAATGAACTTGACAACAAATAAAATATAGCCATGAAAAACAAGAATAAATTTTAAAATAATACCAGTAATAATTTAAAATATGATTAATATGATATTAATCCATAAAGAAAATTAATTATATTTTTACGTCATCTGTTTAAATAAATATTAATAATAATATTATTATAACAATTTAAAATTATCATCTAGTAATGACAAACAAAATATTTTTACAAATCCAATGAAAATAATTAATGGCACAAAAGGATTTAAAATAAAATCAAATGTTTATTAAATTAGTGAATCAAAAAAATAATCATATTCTTGTATCATTTTTAATTCTAATTTATTTAATTCTTCATTTAATTATTCACAATTATATTTTTCTTATAATTATTTTGTTTTTAATTTATGTTTTTCTTTTTAATATTTTAAAAATTTTTTGTATTTAAAATAAGGATTAAAAATATACAAGTAAAAAGAAATAGGTGTTACTAAAAATATTAAGAAAATTTCTAACCAATAATTGTAATTATCTATATGATTGTTTTTTTGCTAGGAAAAAACATTGAAAAAATAATAAAATAAAAATTAAGAGTTATTTTCTATAAACCAATTATAAATTATTTATATGAAGACATATAAATAAATTAAGCTAACCTAAAATAGAGAAAGTAATTCCTATTTAAAAGATAAATCATTTTTTTGATAAATTTGTTTATTAATAATTCTAAAAATAAAGGCTAAAAAGTAAATTAAAGTGGAAAATAGAAATAAAAACTTTATTTTAAAATCTGTAATAAATTAGAATTTGTTTATAGAATAAGTCCAGATGGGGTCAATTCCTAAAAAATAAACACAAGTATAATCTTCAATATATCTATCAGATTTTGCTTTTCTTTAAAAAATTCCTGATTTTTTCAGATCGTTCTTTTTTTAATTTATAATTTTAATAGTATTATTAGCATTTTTAATACTGTTATTAATAGTTTTGTTTTATTGGATATTTAAGTCATTTTATTATTGATTTGCTTCGTAACATGTTCCTAGCATATTTATATGTCCATTTATGGTAGAATAACAAATCAAAATGAATATTACCAATATTAATAAATTGCATTTATACTTTTCTTTTATAGGTATTAAATATTAATTAAATCTGCTGAAAGATAATAAAATAAAAATTATCATGATTACTAATAATTGGTCATGAAAAATAAAAGAAAATAAAAAGGGAATTAGTATATTCAAAAAGATAAACTCATTTATTTTTTAGTTATTATTTATTTGTTAATCTTTAGTTTAAAATAAACTGTTATTTTGTAAAATTTCTTGATAAAGTGAGTAAGCAGGATGAAATTATGTATTTTAATAAAAAATAATATTATTTTAATATGTATTTTAATCTTAATTATCAATATTTTCTAAAATTTATTATGGCTAATAATTTTTCTAAATTAAAAGCTATTAAAAATCTTAAAGTTTTTCTTAATTTAATAAAAAATAAATATAAAAGTTATTTGAATCCCCATCTATAGTATGTAAATAGTTTTCTAATTTTTAATAAATATTTAATTAAATTTAAATTTTTTTATTAAGTTTAAAAATATTTTAAATTTAATTACTATTTATATTGATAATATTATTTTAAATCTAATTATTAATTACTTGATCTTCTTTCTAATTGTTTATTATAAGATTAATGTATTTTTGGATTTCAACATTTTTAATTTCAATTTATTTTTCAACTTCTGTTTAATTATAATAATAGATTAATTTCTAAATCTCTAAATCATTTATGTTTAATATTTTATAATTATCTTCTAAATTTTCTGAAATAATTAAAGGCTTAGCTTAATAGCTTAATAATAGATTAAATATTTTTTTAACTTTTATAACTTTGTTTTATATATTTTATTCAATAAAAATTAGAAAAATACTTGTTACTTAATCAACTTTATAAAATTAATTTTATTTTCTTTTTACTAAATGAAAACGAATATTTAAACTTCCTTCAGATATTCTTTAAATTTATCTTTCAATTATTAACCTATAATTTTCTTATATTGTGCCTGAAATTATTTCCATGATATAATTTTTCTATAAAATGTAAAATTAACAAAAATTATTTAAGTATTTTTACTTTATACTTTCTTATTGTTTTCATAATTTTTAATATTCTTCAATTTATTATTATATGTTACTCTATTTATTTATTATTGAAAAATTTCTCAAATCAAATTTTTTTTGATCTTTTTTTTATTATGCACTTTAAGGTTTCTAAATTTTTTTTTATATTTTAATTATTTTATTATTATCAATTTTATAATTTTATTCCTAATCATCAATTTCTTTTTTCAGATTATTAATAATATCATCAATTTTTTTATCATCTTAATCTTAATTAGATTAATCTCCATCATCTATTTAGTTATTAAAATATAATCTAGAACTATAAAAATTTTTTAAATTTAGTAATTGAGATAATCTATTTAAGTTTTATTATTATTTTTCAATTTAATATATTTCATCTAATTAATTATTAAATTAAGTTTAATTTTGATCTTAAATTTATTATTTAATTTTTTCAAATACTTATTTCTTTTATTGATCCAAATTTTCTTAAATCTCATTAAAATTTTCAATAGAAAATGTTTTAAATTCTTATTAGATTAAATATTTTAAATCCTTCTATAAGTAATTTATGATAAATTAAATATTTTGTTAACTAATATTGATTTGTTTTTATTAATTTTATAATTATTAATATTGATCTCATAATTATTCTAATTATTATAATTAAATTTATAATTGCTCCAAATATTTTTCTTAATATTCTTCTTATTTATAATCTTATTCTTATTCAAAATCTAAATTTTATGGTAAAATTAATTCATTTTTATATAATTATTTGAAATCAAAATCTTAAATTATTTATATTATTTTTTTTAAGCTTTTTTAAAATTAAATTAATTTACTAATTTCTTATATTTTTATTTATTGATTATTTTATATTAAATTCACATAATTCTATTAAAGAAACAATTAAAATATTTTAACATATTATTATTTATCTAATTTTAATCAATATCTTTTTTAAATTTTATTAATAAAAATATCAGTTGAAATATCATTAAAAATATCAGTTATTATTTATCTAATATTCATTTTATTTTATTAAATAATAGTAATTATAAATATTTTAACAAATTTCCAATAATAAATATATAAAAAAAAATTTAATGTAAAAAGAAATAATTGAAGATAAAGGATTAAAGAAATCTAAAAAATTAAAGGACAATTAAGATTGTAAAGAATAAATATTAAAAATCATATATAAAATATGAATCAAAAAGCAATATAAATCATAATTTATTAGTAAAAGATATGATATTTGGGTTTGGAGATATTTAAGAGCAATCAGAAAGTACAGTTTAATTAGCTGATGAATATATTTTCGATTTTATTTCTAATTTAGTAAACAAAGCATATAAAAGATCTTTAAGAAGAGATCCATAATCTAAAGAACTTACCAAAGAAGATTTATTATATTTTATTAAAGGAAATAATACTAAAATGTATTTGAGAGTCATATAAATAATATAAAAATTCGAAGGACATAAAGAGTACAAGAAATATCATAGTACTATAAACAATTAATGATTTATATTACGCAAATATTTTATTAATCATTTAAATCTTTTAAATTTTTTAATAAAATTATAATAAAATAATAGTAAAGATAAATTATTAATAATACTATTATATTCTAATTATAATAAATGGAATAATAGTCATAAATAATTTAGTATTAAATATTTTAAATATCAATAACAGAGAAGAAAAATGTAAAAATTTTAGAAGAAAATAGTTTTTTAAATATCTAGATCAATAACGGATTTGTTATTATGAGTGGAACTCAAAAAAAATTTAAATTAGTTTTAATAAACAGTATTTAAACTTTGATAATAGATAAAGATGAATTAAGGGTATATGTAATTTAAAAGGATATAAATGAAAAAAGTTATTACACTCTTTTATTTAAGAAATAAAACACTAATTTTGACATTCTTGATTAAATTCTTAATTAAAATGGGGATGTGACTTATTAAGATAAAAGCGAATAACTTGATGATTTGTAGAAATCATAAGTAATAGTTGCTCCATAATAACTTACAAAAACATAGGAAATATTATGTAAAGGAGCCGATAAAATAAGAGAAGGACTCATATTTTCAGGAGGAGTTATTGGAAAAATAGTATATGCAGGAGGTATATTAATAAAAAAAATAATAAAAAATAATAATAAAATCATACCACACCATTTTTTTGAAATTTTAAAAAAAATATTTTTACAAAAATCAATTAAAAAAAAATCTGACATCCAATTTTTTTTTTATTAGTCAATTAAATGACTTGATTTTATTTTTTGACTGTAATAACATTATTGTGATGCTCCGTGGTTGTTTTTTAATTCCAATATATAGTCTAAATAATTTTACATTTTATAATCATTCTTTAATAAATCATTATTATTAAATTACTTTTAATATGCATATATAACATAAATTTAATATATAATAAATTTCAAAAAAACAGCGTGGTATGACGATAATAATAATTTTACAAATCATAATAATAAATACTAATAGTATAAATAATAATAATAATTAAATAGTTATAGATAATAATAATAATAATAATAATTAAAATAAACAAAAATAGGTTAGGCAATAATAGAGAAACTAGACAAAAATGAAACTGAAACTAAAGTAAACCCTAAAATTCTGTCAATGCTTACGACTCTTTCAACAGTAAGCAAAGCAGCATATGAATTAACAAAAGAAAAACTTAGCTCTTTGTCTAGCTCTTTGGCTTAGAAGATTCTAAAAGAAAAAGAAGAAAACCCTGATAATAAAATAGCATAAATAATGGACAATTCTAATTTCAAGACTGCAGTTCATGTAGTAAGTGGTTTATATGATGGACTTCATCAAGCCGGAGAGTAGATCCTAAATAATGTTAGGAATGTTGCAAAGGAGGGAGTCAATAAGAAGTATGGCTTTGAAGCAGGATAGGCTGTAGATTAAGGCTTTTAAGTTATTAATAATGTTAAGGATATTACCAAAGTTCATAAACATGTATTAAGGGAGCAGGTTTATTTATAGTAAAAACAAATTAATTAATAGTAATTTGTTTAGTATTAAGAATAAAAATCATCATAATTATAATGATTTTTTATTGTCTATTATATTTGTAATTTTTTTATGTAATAATAAATAGATATAAATCTAATAAAAATATCATATGTAAAAAGGCCAATAGAAATTATTCACAGTAAAGGATGTTGCAGCATAAGACTTCATAAAAGC
>Ga0315908_10003087_pt1 | contig 12070 bp, 11 predicted proteins | sample LakEriMetagenome_12_FD_203520 | JGI IMG/M metagenome (GOLD analysis project Ga0315908, IMG submission 203520) | Freshwater fungal communities from buoy surface, Lake Erie, Ohio, United States - Buoy 4 MA124 | ecosystem: Environmental > Aquatic > Freshwater > Lake > Lake biofilm | place: USA...
GACAAAGAAAAGACAACTTCGGGGTTGTCTTTTCTGTTTTATAATGATCTCGTAGCTCAGTTGGATAGAGCATCTGCCTTCTAAGCAGACGGTCAGGGGTTCGAATCCCTTCGGGATCACTAAAAAAGCCACTCATCTAGAGTGGCTTTTCACGTTTTATGAGGTTTTTTCTCAATACCTCCATCGATTCGCCAAGGCAACAAGTGATAACATCACAGGCACTTCGATCAAGACACCTACTACTGTTGCAAGTGAGGCTCCTGAGTCTAATCCAAAGAGAGATATCGCCACAGCGACCGCTAATTCAAAAAAGTTACTTGCGCCAATCATTGCAGCTGGTGCACAAATAGCATGACTCAATTTTATTTTTCTTCCAATAAACCACGAAAGAAAAAATATGAAATAGGTCTGAATGGTTAAAGGAACTGCAATGAGCAAAATCGCTAATGGATCTGATGTGATTTGCTCTCCTTGAAATGCAAAAAGTAGTATCAATGTCAACAATAAGGCAACAGTAGAAATAGGTTTTAATGCTTTTAAAAAAACAAGCTTGAACCATTCTTCTCCTTTCTTCTTGCGCAAGTAGGTATTTGTAAGCCATCCAGCTAAAAGCGGAATAACCACAAAGACCACCACAGATGTTATAAGAGCATCATATGGAATGCCGATAGCTTGTCCATTTTCAAATGCGGAAATCCCGAATGCATGAAATAGAAAAGCAACGATGGGAACAAAGGCTACAAGTAGAATTAAATCATTCACACTAACTTGGATCAGTGTATATGTGGGATCACCATCACTCAGATAAGACCACACAAACACCATAGCGGTGCAAGGCGCCGCACCTAAAAGAATGGCGCCTGCGATGTATTGATCCGCTAACTCAGGCATAATCCAAGCTTGGAAAATATGATAGAAGAAAATGTAGCCGAATAGAGCCATGCTAAATGGCTTGACAATCCAATTGATGACAACTGTCAACCCCAGCCCTTTCCAATCTCTTGCTACATATTTAATCGATGAAAAATCTATCTGCACCATCATCGGAAATATCATGGCCCATACTAAAATGGCTACTGGAATATTGACTGTGGAAATATTAATTTCACTTAGAGTTGTGATAGAGTCACCTCCAATTATACCCACCGCAATTCCTACTCCGATACACAAGAGTACCCAAAGGGTAAGATATTTTTCAAAAAATCCGATTGACTTTTTTGCTTCCATGATTAGTTATTGATTTGAGACATTACAAACAACATTTCGGTGGCTACTTGATCGCAACGCTCGCGATAGGCTTGCATTTTTATTGGACTTTCATCAAAGTTTTTTGGGTCTTCATATGGAAGTGAAATGCGCTGCGCTGCTTGTGGAATATGCGGGCAGTTCGCGTCGGCATGACCACATGTCATTACTGCGGCGAAGCCACTTTTTGGATTAAACGAATCGTCGTAAACTTTAGAAAAACAAATAATAGGAAGCGCCTTTTCATCATGTCTTAAAGCATAAACAGGGTTAACCGAATCGCTGAGCTTATTTACTTCAAATCCGATCTCTGAAAGTGTTTGACCCACGGCACTGTACATGGCAGTAGCTTCTGTTCCTCCGGAGTAAACCACGAGGTTTTTTAACCCGTAGTATTGTGCTGCAACTTGAGCCCACACTTGAGTCAAATGACTGCGTCTAGAATTGTGAGTGCAAATCATTGTGAGCGCAATTGATTCATCTTCTTTTCTCTTGGAAATAAAATCTACTAAAACCAACAATTGATTTTTTCGATCTTCAGTTATCGAATGAAAATGTGAAATTCGATCTTTGATATAGGATAGAATAGAGGGATTCATAATGGTAATTTTTTAGCAGCATCCACCACCAGGTTTGCATGTAGTGTTTGCCGAAGCGTCTGTCAAATCTTGTAACTCGATTTTTTGTTTCTGTAATGGAATACCACAAGCATCTGAAGCAAGGCAAGCAGTAATAGTATTCACCAAGTGAAATGAAATGCCATCGAAGTCCAATCCATACTTACCAATGGTCTGTCCTTGATATTCTACTTCAATTTCCCAATCTCCTAATCCGAGTTTCTCTTCTCCTAAAGCAACAATGTTTGTGAGTTTGGCCGCTGCCAAACGATGGTCATGATCATCCGCTGTCCAAAGTTGAAAACGCACTACTTGCTCTTCTCGGTATTGACCCCCACAATCAATAAATTGCTTTGTTACTTTTCCAATTTCTGTGACATGGAAATGCGCTGGAACAATCTGCCCAGTAGGGGTTATAAATTGTAGAATCTCTAAGGTCGAAAGTGCCTTCTTGAATTCGTTGAGTTTCATAATTTTCTATATTAATTTAATATTGCAATATTGCGATGAATACTTTCAAAAAAATAGTCTAACAACAGTCACTTCCGCATGAGGTGGAGAATTTCGAAAACAAGGCTGACATCATTTCAGATACTTCTTCCCATTTCTTGGCATTGATACAATAGCTCACCGAAGTGCCTTCGATAGTACCTTGGATCAATCCTATAGTTTTTAATTCCTTCAAATGTTGGCTGATGGTCGCTTGAGCAAGACCAAGTTCCTCGACTAATTCTCCATTGATGCAGCGATTTGCTTTCACCAAATATTGAATTATCGCAATGCGCGCTGGGTGACCCAACACTTTTGCGATAAGAGCAATTTCATTTTGATCCTTCGTGAATAAATCTGTTTTTGTTACACCCATAATTCATCGCAATATTACGATGTAATATTTGATTTATCAAATAAATTGAGTAGCCACCCAAATAAGGGCGCTCAGAAGAATGAAGGAAAGAATATTCAAGACAATCCCCGCTTTGAGCATATCTGCTGCCTTGATATGCCCACTGCTGTAGGCAATGGCGTTTGGAGGAGTGCTCATAGGGAACATGAAATCACAACTTGCAGCGATGGTAACAGGAATGGCGAAAAGAATCGGATCTACTCCAGCTCCTACCGCTAAGGCAGCAACAATGGGTACGAAAATATTGACCATCGCTAAATTACTCATCAGTGCGGTGAGCACAAGTCCTACAAGACAGAGCAAACTGACGAAGACAAAGGTGTTCGATTGATCTACTCCGGACATTAATTCTGTTACTTTTTCAATCAATCCACTAAACTTAAATGCTTCTGAAAGGGCGAGTCCACCTCCAAACATTAGTAGGACTCCCCATGGAAGTTTTTCAGTGTCTTTCCATGCTAAAAGCCTTGATTCTGAAGGCTTGCTTGATGGGATGATAAACAATAGAATCGCTGCAATCATTCCAATTCCTACATCAGTTATTTGAATAGTTTCAGGCGGAAACCACTTTGCAATTGGCTCTTGGAGAATCCATAAAAGTGCGGTTAAAACGAATACTACAAATACTCGCTTTTCTTCTTTTTTCCATGAGCCTAATTTGTCAAGCTCGTCTCTGATGATATTATTGCCAATGCTGAATTCACCAAGTTTATTGGGAAATATAACTTTTACCAAAAGAAAATATGAGGCAATAAAAAGCACAAGGGAAAATGGAAGACCATACTTGAACCAATCAAAAAAGCTAACTGTGGTGTTGAAGGTGTCACTGCTTAGAATGCCAGCCATTGCTGCGTTTGGAGGGCTGCCTACAAGTGTAGCGATGCCGCCAATACTGGACCCATAAGCAATCGAGAGCATTAAGGTTAGCGCAAAGTTTTTCTCTTTCTTGCCGTGAAGTTTTTTGTCCTCATGCAACAATAGCGCAATCACAGAACTAGCGATTGGGAACATCATCAATGCAGTTGCTGTATTGCTAATCCACATCGAAATGAGATATGAGGAGGTGTAAAAACCAAGGATTATGCGATCTGCGCCGAGTCCCGTTCGGTGAACTATGGATAGGGCCAATCTCCGATGCAGGTTCCATTTTTCCATTGCCAAGGCAATGATAAATCCTGCCATGAATAAGAAGACATATTTATTTCCGTAGGCTAGGCATGTTTTTTCAATGGATAAAATACCAAAGAGTGGAAAGATTGCTACGGGCAGTAGTGAGGTTGTACCCATTGGTACGGCCTCTGTAATCCACCATATCAGCATCCAAGCGATAACTCCTATCGTTTTTGAAGCAATGGGTTCAAGACCTTGAATGGGTAAAAAGCAAAGTATCAAAAAGACCAACGGTCCTAATATTAGGGAGAGTGTTCTGTTTTTTTCCATCAAGCCAAATGTATCTGATTAATCTCTTCTCTTCATCTGTTTACCTTTGCAAAATATGGCAGATCGTTTATTTAAAAAGAACCAATTATTAGAATTGGAGATTATCGACTTAGCATTCGGTGGTGTAGGCATCGCAAAGATTCCAACGGAGCAAGGCGACTTCACTGTATTTGTACAAAATACTATTCCTGGTCAAATCGTTGAAGCTCAGATACAAAAGGCTGCCAGAAGATATGCTGAATGCCGATTGGTAAAAGTCTTGAAGCCTTCTCCTCAAGAGGTATCCATGCCGTATCAGCCTATTCCCGGAGCACCTTATGCCACATGGCCTTTGGACTTGCAGATGGCTTCAAAAAAGAAGAATACTATCGAGCTTTTTAAGCGCATTGGGAAAGTAGAAAACGCGGAACAAATTCTAGATGAATTCATTCAATCACCCGAACAATGGCACTATCGAAATAAAATGGAATACTCTTTTTCTGTGATTCGATTTGATGAGGCAGAAGAAAAAGAAGTAGACGATTTCGCACTTGGATTCAAACACAGAGGTACGTGGTGGTGTGTCGAAAATCTTGATAAAGATTCAGGAATGTTTGATGCTGCTTTCGAAAATGCTTTACGAGAAATTCGCGAATGGTGCATTCAAAGTGGGCTCCCTGCTTGGCTGCCGCCTAAACGCAGAGGCTTCTATCGATTTCTCGTTGTAAGAAAAAGTTTCAGTTCGAATGAAATTTTGATGAATCTCGTGACCACAGATGACAACATAGAATTGTTTGACAGAAAGGGTTTTTGTGATAAAGTGAAATCACTTTTAGGTGACCGACTGGCAGGGATTATTCATACGATAAATAATGATGAAGGAGATCGTGTCGATCCTCTCAATGGCTCAACAGAATTACTGTATGGAAAATCGAAAATAGTGGAGGAGATCAATGGGTTGAAATTTGAAATCAGTATGCAAAGCTTTTTTCAAACCAATCCAAAAAGCGCAGAGCGTTTGTATAACAAGGTGTTAGATTATGCCGATGTCGATGGAAGTGATGACGGTACAGTGATCCTCGATTTGTTTTGCGGCACTGGGACCATTGCGCAACTAATGGCCAAGCGCAGCAAGAGAAAAATAGTCGGAGTAGACATTGTTGCCTCTGCCATTGAGGATGCGAAAAAAAACGCAGAGCGAAATGGTATTCATGACATCGATTTTCATGCTGCCGATGTAGGTAAGTTTTTACTTGAATATCCCGATTATCAAGGGAAAATACACACACTTGTTCTAGATCCTCCAAGAGGCGGCATCGCTCCGAAAACGCTGAGAAAGGTGATGGCCTTGGATGCAAAAAGAATCGTATACGTGAGCTGCAATCCATCAACACAGGCGCGCGATACGGAGATGCTAAGAGAGCAAGGCTATGAGCTCAAAAAATGGAGCTTGGTAGATCAGTTTCCTAACACATCACATATTGAATCGGTTGCGCTTTTTGAGCGATAATGACTTAACTTTCGAACTTATTTAAGACCAACATGCCAAAGGAAAGAACATTGATTTTAGAGTCGAGCAGAGTGAATCAAAAAATCACTCGAATGGCACATGAGATTTATGAGCATCATCACAAGTCTAAAGATTTGGTATTGATTGGCATTTCCGGTCGCGGCTTTGAATTAGCAGGGCGCTTGGCTACATTACTCAATGAAATTTCTCCTTTGAAAATTCAGAAATTGGAGATTTCCATGAATAAAGAAAATCCACTCAAGGGTGACATTTTGTTGAGTGGTGAATTATCTGAATTGAAGGGAAAAGAAGTGGTGCTAGTAGATGATGTTTTGAATAGTGGCAAGACTCTTATGTTTGCTGCGCGTCATATTCTACAAGTGGAAATCAAAAAGCTTTCAGTAGCAACGCTTGTAGAACGCTCACATAGAAAGTTTCCATTAAAATCAGATTTTGTAGGACTTACATTGTCTACGAATTTGAAGGAGCACGTTTCAGTAGATCTAACTGCAAAAAAAGAGAGTATACATCTAGAGGCTTAGAGCAGCTTCTATTTCATGAGTGATGCCTTCAATCGTTTTTTTCTCTGTGTTGATTGTCATAGATGCTTTTTCATAGAATTTTTTTCTTCTTAGAAAAAGACTATCCAAAGTCTCAAGTATTTCATCATTCGTTTGATGCGAAAGCAATGGTCTTGTCTGCACGTCGTCTTTTAATCTTGAAAGCAGTGATGTAGTGTTTGCTTTTAGATAGACACTCCACCCGCTTGATTTCATCACTTCTATATTATCGAAAAAACAAGGAGTCCCGCCACCTGTAGCTACCACCACATCAGCTTTTTGGTTACACACCTCAAGAAGCGCTTTTCTTTCTACTTCTCTGAAATATTCTACTCCTTTTATCTTGAAAATATCTTCAATAGAACGATCTTCTTTTGCCTCTATATATTCATCTAGATCAATGAATGATTGACCTAACTGCTTTGCAAGGAGTTTCCCGACCGAGCTTTTTCCAGCCCCCATCATGCCAATCAAAAATACTTTCATGCTCTAAAGGTACTTGGAATTCGGCCGAATTGACCTGAGTTGTACAACTAGTCTATACCAATTGGCATACTTCGCGCTATGAATGCGACAATTTTTCTTAAAAATGGAGTTGGATAGCTGTTTGATAGCCCTGAGCAAAATCAAGAACAATGGATTTTTCAAAGTTTACAATTAAGTCACAAGAAGTGATTTCGAGAGCTCAACAAATAGCTTTAGCTAAAGAGCAACAAATCATAGAGAATGCGCATTTGCTCAAAGCAGTGCTAGAAGTGGATGAAAACGTGACACCATTTTTATTAAAGAAAATGCAGGTCAATGTTGATTTGTTAGAACAAGCTTTAGACCGCATGATTGACGGTAGGCCGAAAGTTCAAGGTGGTCAATTACAACTGTCGCCAGATGCATCACAAACATTATTGAACGCTCAAAATTATTTGCGAGAATTTCAGGATGAGTTTGTAAGTATTGAGCATATTCTGTTGGCCTTGGCAGACGGAAAAGATCAAGCTTCACAAATGCTTCGTGATAGCGGTGTTTCAAGAAAGGAGTTGAAAGCGGCAGTTTTAGAATTACGTAAAGGAAAGAAAGTAACCTCGTCCACCCAGGAGGAAACATACAATGCATTGTCAAAGTATGCCAAAAACCTCAATAAGATGGCCCAAGAAGGCAAGTTGGATCCGGTCATTGGAAGAGATGAAGAGATCAGAAGAGTGACACAGATTCTATCACGAAGATCTAAGAACAATCCAATTATCATTGGAGAACCGGGAGTAGGAAAGACCGCAATTGCGGAAGGTTTGGCTTATCGAATTATCAAAGGAGATGTTCCTGAAAATTTGAAGTCAAAAACAATCTATGCGCTTGATATGGCCTCTTTAATTGCTGGGGCAAAATACAAGGGAGAATTTGAAGAGCGTTTAAAATCTGTAGTGAATGAAGTGCAAGGAAGTGATGGAGAAATCATTCTTTTCATTGATGAGATTCATACGCTAGTAGGAGCAGGTGGAGGAGAAGGAGCGATGGACGCTGCGAATATCTTAAAGCCAGCATTAGCTAGAGGAGAACTTAGAGCAATAGGTGCGACAACTTTAAATGAGTATCAGAAATATTTTGAGAAGGATAAAGCTTTAGAGCGAAGATTTCAAAAGGTAATGATCGATGAGCCAGATCGTGATGCTGCAATTAGCATTTTACGAGGCTTGAAGGAACGCTATGAAAATCACCATAAGGTGCAGATTAAAGACGACGCAATTATTGCTGCTGTAGAATTATCTCAGCGTTACATTACAGATCGTTTTCTTCCAGACAAAGCGATTGACTTGATTGATGAGGCGGCTGCAAAACTGCGCATCGAAATGAATTCAAAGCCACAAGAGTTAGATGAAATCGAGCGCAAGATCATGCAGCTTGAAATTGAAAGAGAGGCTATCAAAAGAGAAAATAATACTACAAAGCTCACGGAGTTAAATCGAGAAATCGCTGAGAAACAAGAGGAGAAAAATAGTTTGTCTGCAAAGTGGCAGGCGGAAAAGGGTGTTGTGGACACTATTCAAAATGCCAAGAAAGAAATTGAAAGTTTAAAGTTCCAGGCGGAGCAGGCAGAGCGTGAAGGGAACTACGGTTTGGTAGCAGAAATTAGATATGGTAAAGTCAAGGAGCAAGAGCAGATAATTGAACAGGAGCATTTGAAGTTGATAGAACTTCAGGCTAATTCTAAGATGCTCAAAGAGGAGGTGGATCCAGAGGAAATTGCGGATGTAGTGAGTCGTTGGACGGGTATTCCTGTTACGCGATTGGTGGAGAGTGAGAAAGCTAAGTTGCTGCGTTTAGAATTAGAACTGGGCAAAAGAGTAGTAGGGCAAGAAGAAGCAATCACTGCAATTAGTGACGCTGTTAGAAGAAGCAGAGCCGGACTGGCGGATGAACGCAAGCCTATTGGGTCGTTCATTTTCCTTGGCACTACTGGTGTGGGAAAAACAGAACTCGCCAAGGCCTTGAGTGAATTCCTTTTCAATGACGAAAATGCAATGACTCGAATTGATATGTCAGAGTATCAGGAAAGTCATAGTGTTAGTCGACTAGTAGGAGCTCCTCCCGGCTATGTGGGGTATGATGAAGGCGGTCAGCTGACAGAGGCTGTAAGAAGAAAGCCTTATAGTGTGATTCTCTTGGATGAGATTGAAAAGGCCCATCCTGACGTTTACAATATCCTATTGCAAGTTTTGGATGATGGACGTTTGACTGACTCGAAAGGTCGAATGGTCAATTTTAAAAACACTATTATTATCATGACAAGCAATTTGGGATCTCAAATAATACAAGAGAACTATGATCGCGCAAAGGATCCTGATGATTTGGAATTGTTTGAAAAAACGAAGTCAGAAGTGCTTTCATTGCTAAAATCGAGTCTTCGCCCAGAGTTTTTGAATCGTATTGACGAAACCATCATGTTTACTCCGCTTCGCAAGAGTCAGATCGAAACTATTGTAAAGATCCAGATGAAAGCCCTTACCGAACGTTTAAAGGCTTTGGAGATAAACTTGGTAATTACACCCGACGCGCTGTCATACTTGGCTCAAAAAGGCTTTGATCCGCAATTTGGGGCTAGACCAGTAAAAAGGGTAATTCAGCGAGAAGTCATGAATGAATTATCAAAATATATCCTATCCGGAAAAATTGATAAAACGGAGCCTGTTGTTTTGGATGTGTTTGATAATCAGGTAGTTTTCAGAAAAAAGATCGAAGAAGAAGCTCTTATAGAGGTTTAATTGAATTTTTTTTGAAAAAAGTGAAACCTTAAGAAACCTAACGGCGTACAAAACGATGTAGAATGTTTTTTTTTGGTTTATTAAGGTTACAAAATATTGGAAGTCCCGAGTTGCCCCTCGGGACTTTTCTTTTTAGAAATTTTTTTTTGAAAAAATGAAACCATCTTTTTGGTGGTCCCGTTAAAGACAAAAGAATGATGCTTGTGGTTAGGCATTATTCTTTCAGCGAGCAAAAACAAGACTTCTCAATAGAGTAGTTAAGGTTAATTAAGGTTAAGCAAATGAAAAACCCCGGAAAAGACCGGGGTTTTTCATTTTATATACTTTGGAAATTATTTGCCAGCGGCCATTTTCTCCATTTCTTTTTCAAATGTTTCTTTGAACTTTTCGTAGTTGTAATCAGCTTTGATTTTCTCGTTTTGAGAAAGTCCGCTTGCATAAGCATCTGCGATTTTAGAACCAGAAAGTTCGATTGCAACGTAGCTTACATATACACCGTCAGGACGCTGAGTCAATTTTTCACAGATTTCAACTGCACCACGAAGTTCTTGATCTACTACCGTACGAGCCATTTCTTGGAAAGTCTCAGTTACTTCTTCCTTGTTGTTAAACTCTGTAGAGTTTACGTAGTTGTCACCAACAATCTTCATTGTAGTGCTAATTGTTTTTGCAAGCTCGGCATTTGCGTTTGAGCGAGACTTTTTCTTAGCTGTTTCACGGTCCATGCTTTCACCAGTTGCTGTCGCTCTGAAAGCATCTTTAGTGCTCATGTATTGATCTCCGCTGCAGTATTCGTTGATGAGTACTTCGCCCGCTGGCTTAGGAGTTTCAACTGTTTTGTTTTTCTTTTTACAACCTACTGCACCAAAAGATACAGCGGTAATGAAGAGGGCAATGGTAAAAATTCTAGTATTCATAATGTTGGTTTTTTTCATTGTTAAACGTATTTGTCCTTTTTCTACAATCGTGCCAAAGCTAGAAAATTGATTCCAATATTGAAGAAATCATTTGCTCTTCGATACGTTGTTTTCCTTTTTTATATGCTTCAATACTTGCAGCATCTTTATTCAATTGTAGGCCTTTGATGTTGTTTACTGATTCTTGAAACACCTTGTCTCCTGCGCGATTGGTAATAGTTATAGACATTTCTAAAAATGTCACCACAAAGCCCTGGGAAGTTCCTCCCTCAGTGCTATTTGCATTGATTTGAATAACATAATCCGCTCTTTCAGCAGCCCCTAATTTTAATCCTTTTTTAATCAATTCAGCCTGAACTGAAGACGAAAGAGTAGCGCTTGTGCCTATGTTTCCATATACTTTTTCGCTGGATTGCACCACAAATGTAGGAGCGATAAATTCAATCGGTATTTTTTTAGTCTCGGTTTTTAGATTGCGAAGCAGGGCACTAGTAATTTTTTGATCTAGATCCAAAGGTTGTAGTGGCATGAGATCAATGGTCACAGTCACTGCTAATTCCTTGTCATTTGTATTTACCTCACTGACTAGCATACCCACCTGCCCCTGATTGTCTGTCACTTGAACGCGCGGCTTCATGAACTTGTTTTTTGGGAAGCTAAACGCTGTAGTTATTCCTGAAACGGGCTTTCCATCATATTTAATGAAATAACTGGAATTACTTGAGTACCCATTTTCAGAAGCAAGGGTAATTTTTGGAGTGGTATTTACAATTGTCAAACCTGAAGAAACCCTTTGAAGACTTGAATAAATCGAATTGTCTAAGAATATTTTCCCTTCTTCTGCTTGGTATTCATTGGTGTCATTCCAATAATCTTTTAAAGCAAATAGTCCTCTCAAATAAAGATCAATGGCGGCTCCAATATTAGCATTGTTTTCCGCTTCTTTTCCTTTAGAATAAAAGTCATATGCACTTGCTTGCGCTTTACTTTTCTTTAGAGCTTTTTGTTGCTGATAAAGCCCTTTGTTCAGTCGATAATATACCCAATACTCATTGTCATTTTCCCAAGTCCCGGCAACTTCGTAGTCTTCGATGAGTTCGTCTGTACTTGTGTTAATGTTAGAAATAAATTCTTCACTGAAATTCTTATTTACCTCAAGGGTATTTAGAAAAGTATTTCCCTGAACACGCACACTAATTTCCGTTGCGAGATCATTCAGTGCGTTTTTCTTAGCGATGGATTGGTAGTCGAGTGGCTGGGCTTTTTTACTTGAGCTACCTACGCCGATGTAATAGCCACTGCTGAAAGGACGTTGACCAACCCACTCAGGACGAACATTAGTTGCACTACCGGGATCTGTAGTTTTAACTGTGTCCTTGGATCCACAACCACTCAATACAGCAAGCGCTATCGTAAAAGCAGTGAGTATGAGTATGAAATGTTTTGAGTTCATTATTGTACAATCTTTTGTACTTCACCACCAATTTGATTCGAAAGCTGGTTGCTTACTACATTGAATAGCTCATTTGACATTTCACCAGTTGGTTTCAATTCTTGACGAGCGTTCATCAAACTTACCAGCGAACGACGATCCTGTTGGTTGAAGTTAACAGTATTATTATTTCCGGCAGGGTAAAGCTCATT
>Ga0315908_10003089_pt1 | contig 12062 bp, 13 predicted proteins | sample LakEriMetagenome_12_FD_203520 | JGI IMG/M metagenome (GOLD analysis project Ga0315908, IMG submission 203520) | Freshwater fungal communities from buoy surface, Lake Erie, Ohio, United States - Buoy 4 MA124 | ecosystem: Environmental > Aquatic > Freshwater > Lake > Lake biofilm | place: USA...
CCAGCCGACGATGTCGGAAAATGACTTTTCCCACCCGGGAAGGAAGTCGACAAGAAATTCGGGGCATTCGAATGAAAAAAACCAGCGCAGGGTGGGGAGTTCCAGTGCGAAATACCGACCCGTCGCGGCAAGCAGGCAGATTGTCAATAGAAACAGGGCAATTTTTCGAGGCAATGTCATGTGATTGCTATTCAAAGGAAATCTTGGGATCAACGATGGCCACCGCGATATCAGAAATTACATTGCCGACGAGCATCAACAATGCGGCGACGGTGAGCGTGCCCATGATCACCGGTTCGTCGCGTTCCAGCAACGAATGAAATTGTAACAGGCCGAAGCCATCAATATCAAAAATTTTCTCGATCAGCATGCTGCCGCCGATAAATATACTTACAATGCCGCCGATCGTGGTGGCTAACGGAATGAGCGAGTTGCGCAGGGCGTGATGGAACACCGCATTTTTAAAACTAACACCCTTGGAGATCGCCGTGCGCACATAGTCCGAGGCCAAATGGTCCATCAGGCTGTTCTTTACCATCATGGTCATCATCGCGAATGATCCGACAAGGTAACAAACCAGCGGCATCGCGGCATGATGAAAAAGATCCACGATTTGCCCCCACAACGATAGATCGTGGAAATTTTCACTGGTGAAACCGCTCATCGGGAAGTATCCTTTGGCACAGACATACACAACCAGCAGGGCGCCCAGGGCGTAGCCGGGGATGGCGTAACCGATAAATACAGCGACCGAACTGGCGTTGTCGAACCATGTGCGGTGTTTGATCGCCTTGACGATGCCCAGTGGCAGGCAGATTCCGTAAATCAGAATGATTTCGATAATTCCGTAGAATAAGGAAATTGGTATACGCTTGGCGATCATTGCCGCCACTGGCTCCTGATAGCGCATTGACGAGCCCAGCTTTCCTTGGATAATGCCTTTCAAAGCCGACTGGTAAATTTCCGCACGATGGGGCGTGTTAGGCGGCATGGCCAGCGCACCGGGCACCAATCTCTTCCAGATTTTCAATTGATCTTCGGGCGACTGAATTCGCACATGCCAGGTGCCGAGTTTTGTCGTGTCATAAGGCATCAGGCTTCCAGTGCCGTCGGCGTTCCGTTTCACTGTGAGTGTGTCGAGTGTTCCGGGAACTTCGACAGCCACTATCAGATCGTCATTTTTAAAAAGCGTGTCGCTTTTTTTAGTGTCGCGGGGCAGTGCGCCAAGCCATTCGAGATAATGGCGGATGTCAGATTTGTCCCTGTCGTATTGTCCTGCGAGTCGCAACACCGTGTCGGGTTTAAGGTTGATGCTGCTTTGTTCTCGTGATTTTGCCGCCTTGCCCTCGCCCTGTCCCATCAGTTTTTTCAGATCCTCCTCCAGCGGTCCACCGGGGACCAGTCGCATAATCGCAAAGACTAGCAGGGTGATGCCTAACAGGGTAGGCGGAATCAGCAGCAGCCTCCGTATGAAATATTCTTTCACTCTAAGGACAATCTGCATGGGTTTGTGCTGATTGGCAAGTCTATCATCGCGAAAGTGCCGTCAGCCAGGTGGCCAGTCGAGGCGGCGCCCGGCGAGGATGTGGAGATGCAGATGTGGCACCGCCTCCCCGGCATCTGGACCGTTGTTGATGACCATGCGAAAACCGTGCTGGTCGAATCCCTGTTCGCGGGCGATCTGTCCGACCATCAGCATCAGGTGGCCTAATAAAAATTGATCTTCGATTCCGGCTTTCTCGAGTCGGGCGATCGCTTTGCGCGGAACCAGCAGGAGGTGCGAGGGAGCCTGCGGGGTGATGTCGCGAAAGCACACGCAATATTCGTCTTCATGGACGATCTCCGCCGGAATCTCCCCAGAGCAGATTTTTTCAAATAGTGTCGGCATGCCCTTTCTATAGCACTGCGGCAGGGGACTGTCATCTCCGCTGTAGCACGAATATTCCCGGCTCGCACCTGCGGTCCAAAACGCGCTCTTGCCGATCAGGGACGACTGCGCTACACCAGTCACGTGGCCGCGAAAAAATCCGTCAACAACAGCAGAATCTACGTCGTCGTCGGATCGGATGAGGGCGTGGTGCGCGAGCAGTCGTTGAAACTCTGGAGGGAGCTAACTCAGGGCGTCGACGATGGCTTCACCCACGAGACGATTGAAGGCAATGCCGACAAGGTTGATCAGGTGACCGCGATCATTTCCAAGACCCTGCAGGCTTTGCTTACTTATTCGATGTTCGGAGGCGACAAAGTTGTCTGGTTGCGCAATGCGACATTTTTCGGCAATGACCGCACCTCGGAGTCCGAGTCGACATTACACGCGGTGGAGGACTTGTTAAAGCAGTTGTCAGCCGGATTGCCCGAGGGTGTCTCGATGATTCTCAGTGCACCAAAAATCGATAAACGCCGGATCTTTTGGAAATTTCTCGAAAAAAATGCCGACGTGCAGATACACGACATGATCGACATCAGCAAGGAGAACTGGGAGGCTGAGGTTGCTGCGTTGGTGGTGGGTAAAGCGGGCGCTCTGAACTTGACATTTACGGAGGAAGCTCTGGAGCTTTTTGTGATGCAGGCAGGTGAGGCGACAAATCAAATCGTCAATGAATTGGAAAAGCTCAGCCTTTATCTCGGCGAGCGTCGCAACGTCGAGATCGAGGACGTGCGGGTGATGGTGCCACTTAGTCGGATTGGGGTGATTTTTGAAACCGGCAAAGCCCTGCAATCGGGTGATGCCGCCAGGGCCATCGCGCTGATCGACGAACAACTGGAGTTCGGTGAATCGGCAGTGGCGATCATGCGTGCATCGATCATTCCCACCGTGCGCAGTCTGTTTATGAGTCGCATCCTGATCGAGCGAGCAAAAGCATCCCCTTACAGCTACAAGGATTTTGAATCCGCGGTCAACCGTCTTCCTCCTGAAGAAAAAGCATGGCTTCCGCAGAAAAAATCGGGCGACGGAGTGAATATCTATCCACTTTTTATGGCGGCAAAAGGTGCGCTGGCATTCACTCTGAAAAATCTGGCCAACATTTTTCATGCAACTGCCCGGGTCGACAAGTTACTGGTGACTACAGGGCTTGACGACCGTTTGCTGTTGCATCGATTGGTGACGGAAATTGCATCGGCCGCCGTTGTGCCAAAAAACAAACAGCGCGCGCGCAATCCATGAAATCGATTCTTTTGTTGTTGTTTGTCGGAGCCGCGGCCGGTTTGCTGGGAGCACTCTGCGGACTTGGTGGAGGTTTCATTATGGTGCCGGCTTTTGTGCTGGCTCTCGGAATGGACCAGAAACAGGCGGTTGCCACATCAATGGCCGGCGTCGTGGTCATTGCCCTCTTTGCCACGGCGAACAACTTGCGTTCTACTGGAATGATCCAGTGGAAAATCGTCGCCATCGTTTCAGTCAGTGCGGCGATCTTTTCGTGGCTCGGCAGCGATTGGATGAAACAGTTGTCCAGTCCGATGCTAACAAAAATTTTTGCCGTCCTGTTGATCCTCGTCGGGCTGCGGATGTTGTGGAAGTAATTCTTTTACGTCTCGTTAGATTTTAACACTAGGAGATCGCTCAGACGTTTTTCCAGAATCGAGGTGAGTGGTAGCGCTCCTCCTTTGGCTGCGATTTCGCCGGAGGCTATCAGTTCGCTCACTGGAATGGGTTCGCCGGCGGTGACCCGTGCGGTCCGGGCGACGGGATAGTTGGGGAAGCCGAGCACGTCCTCCTCGATTTTCATAATCATTTCCGCACGTCGGTCAGTCGATGGATCGCCTAAAAAATAGTCGCCGATGTAGCTGTGGGCCTGCAGCGCGGTGAAAATGCGGTCGAGATCATCGAGCAATGAAACGCGCTCTGGTCCGGTGGGTGGGTTTTCCAGATCCAGTATCCGGCGGCGGATGCGGTAGCGGAGGGCGCGAACTCGCTCCGGCGGCGTCGTGGCCTTGGCATCCTTGGGGTAGCGGGTTTCGACATCCGCCAGCATGTTTTCACAAAGTTGGGTCAGTCGTTCCTGAATCGCCCCCGTGCCGGCACTGCTGAGATACTCGGTTTCCTTCAGTGCTAGCACTCCAGTGGCGAGGCGCACGACGCGGTCTTCGATGGACATGTTAGGTTTCGGCGTCCAGCCGATGCGATCTTCCAGGCGCGACAGGCGATCGCAGAAAGTGGCTTCGACCGAAGGGTCGTGAAAAAAGCGCAGTCCCACCGGGACAAGGAAGGCTTTTTTTTCGCCGCCGAGTTGAGCGGCGCCCTTCAGCATGATCGAGGCTACACCTTCATTGAGCGGATCGAGACGGCGGTGGTGATGGTATATCTCTCCCTCCGGAAAGATGATCAGTGGATCTCCCCCGCGTTGGAGCAGGGAAATGGCGGTCTTGATGGCCGAAAAGTCGGGGCCGTCGCGATCCACTGAGAATACCCCCACGCTTTGCAAAGCCCAGCAGATAATGGGATTGGCTTCGAATAGCTCCCTAGCCGCCATAAAAAAGGGTCGCAAATTGTGGCGGGCGGCGATCTCCATCATGACGTGTGGGTCCGAGTGGTCGGAGTGATTAGGGGCCAGCATGACCGAATGCCCTGCTTCGCATAATTCGCGGACTACGCCGAAACCCTGATCGTGAATCTTGGCGATACTGAATTTTCTCCCGAGATGAATCCGCCGGTTCACCGCCATTGCCAGGGGGTGTAGCCATTGCCGTACATGCGGCGGTCGGAAAGTGTAGGGCAGGTCATTTCTAAGTCGGCGCATGTATGGGCATTAAAGTCGATCTTCAAACCATTAGGAATCAAAAATCGGGATTTTTCGAATTTGTTTTGTCGCAATTCATGAACGCGATGATTTTTCGGGTATCATTCGACCTGCCACAGCATGAAATGCGCGGTTTTGCGTGCTAAATTCTTGTGATTGTGTTTTTCCTTACTCATAGTATTGCTGCGTATGCAGGGGGATGCATCATCTTTGTTCATCAATAACGAGGGTCGACTCTGGTTGATTTCCTTTCTGATCGCATTGTTGACTTGCGTGCTGGGCTTTTTATTTGTGGGGGCGCTCTCTCTTTCATCGATCTCGCTTGGTCGGCAAATGCCACCGCGCAAGATTGTGGAGAATCGCCGCCTGCTGATTGTGGCTCCGCCGCGCAGCAAGGTGGAGGTGGAGTCCCGCACTTTGCCGAAGGTTGCCGAAAAAGCGCCGAAGCGCTTCGCCAGAACTTCGGCGGAGCAGAACTCCCAAGTTCCAGAAAAAGCCGATTTCATAGGCAATCGGGACACCGTGGCCACGAGCGATGCGACGCCGGCGACAGGAGTGCCTGAATTGCCCAGCTTGACGGGGAAAGATACGCAGCGCTCCGAAGACATTGAAACAACCGAGAGCAGCATCCAAGACGGGGATCTCGCGCACAATACTCTTGCTAGGCCTGATCTGTCAGAGATGGTTAAATCCTCGCCCTCCCCCCCCCGCGAAAAATCTGCTGAACCGTCAGCCCCTCAACCGGTGGTGGCGGAGCAAATGCCTAAGCCGCCGGATGATCCGCCTGTCCTGGCCGATGATCCAATCACGGAGAAAGAGCAGGAGAAGGTGGTGGAGAAAAAAATGATCGAAGGCGATCAACCGGTGGAACGAGAGCTGCCCAAGGATGAGGTGAAAGCCGCGGAAAAACAAGCCAGTGTGGACAGGCCTGCTGAGGAGAAAGTCGCACAACTTCCAAAACCGAAAGAACAGGAGTCACCGAAAAAAAACGATCCCGGATTTCGCGGTAATCAGGAGAAAACTCGCCTCAGTGGCTCCCTCTCCCGTAAGGGCGTCTCCGCTATGAATGTGGCCGACACCGCTTTGGGCCGCTACCACGCTTCGCTCAGTCGCGCTGTCGAAGCGGAATGGAGTCGCAACTGCACAAAATACCGTGACTTCATTACGCCGGGCATTCTCACCCTTCGATTTGTGATCGATGAAAAAGGAGGGATTCGCTCCGTTGGGGTTGTTGAAATGATTGATGCCGGCGAGGTGCAGAAAGGATTTACCCTGAATGCGATCCGTCAATCTAAAATCCCACCGATGCCCAAGGATTTGTTGAAAGAATTGGACGGAGAACCCCTTGAGCTGATTTATAACTTTTATTTTTAACCAAATATTTTCTAATGATCGCAAGTAACAACACAATGAGCATGGCTTTGCAAAAAGTATGGGAAAATTTTCATGTCGGCGGCCTATTCATGTGGCCGTTGCTGGTTTGCTTGCTCACCGGGATCACGGTGATTATTTTCAAGCTACTAACTCTGCGGCGGTTACAAATCCTTCCCGCCAACCTATCCCAGCAAGTCGATCAATTCGAGCAGCATGTCGAAAACGGTGCGGTGGAACCCTTGCTGGAGGAGTTTGAAAAGGGCAAAACCGTGCTCGCCCGTCTGGCCGCAGTGGCGGTGCGGCATCGCGGAAGATCGCAGGCCGACATTACCGACGCGGTGCAGACGGTTGCTCGACATGAGATTCTGCATCTCAATGCGGGAATGACCGCACTCGATGTGATTATTACCATTGCACCATTGCTCGGCTTGCTCGGCACTGCGAGTGGTCTGGCCTCGATGTTTGCAAAAATCGATGATAATACCAGCTTGAGTGGTGTCACCGCCGGGATTCACGAAGCCCTGCATGCGACGATCTTCGGCCTTGGTATCACCGTCATGGGCATCATCGCTCAAAGCTATTTCAACCGCAGAATCGACGTTCTCACCACCCAACTTGAGTTATTGCTAGGAAAACTCGTTCACGTCTGCCACAAAGCCCGGCCACCGCACAATTGACCTCGCCATGCAATTTTCCCGACCTATCAAGAAAACGACCAACGTGCCGATCATTCCGATGATCGACTTGCTTTTCGTGCTGCTGATTTTCGTGGTTGTCTCCACCAATTTCAAACGTCCGCGCCATACCATGCAAATCACACTGCCGGTTGCCCGGGATGTAGCCACGGACAAAGTGGTGGGGGAGATGTCGGTGTTAGCCGTGGATGGCAAGGGCATGCTAATGCTGGAAGGTGCCGGTGTGCCCGAGGGGCTGCTCGATTCTTATCTGCAGGCATGGACAAAAATCAATCCGAATAGAAAATTGGAAATCGAGGCGGATGAAAAAGCGCCGTTCGGTAAAATGGTCGAGGTCTGGGGGGCCTTGAACCGCCTGGGAATCGAGGTCATGCCAACCCGGGCAAGACTGTCGGAGTCGGCCCCCACTCCTTGAAATGTTGAACGCTGATAGAGAATATGATCCTAAATATAGTCCAGTTGGGTGATCCCGTTTTGCGGGAGCAGTGCATCGAGGTCGCCGAGATCACCGAGGAAATTAACCGCATGGCGGAAGACATGCTGGAAACAATGTACTATGCCCACGGGGTGGGGCTTGCCGCACCACAAGTCGGTAGGGCTTTGCGCATGGCTGTCATCGACGTCTCGCACGACCCCGAATGCATCACTTATCTGAAAATCAACGGAGAGGATGTCGACATGATGGAATGCATGCCCTTGGTTATTCTCAACCCCGAGCTTTCCCTAGACGGACCGCGCGCGATCGAAACCGAGGGATGCCTTAGCATTCGCGGGGTTCGCGCCCCTGTAGGACGTCCCTCACAGGTGCGGGTGAAATTTCAAATGCTGGACGGGCAGGTAGTCGAATTGGAGACGGATGGTTTGCTCGCGAGGGCTTTTCAACATGAGATCGACCACCTGAACGGCGTGCTCTTCATCGACCGGATTTCGCCGGCGGCAAAAATGGCGATACGCAAGGAGATGAAAAAATTTGAAGAGTAAAAGCATCAGCTTTTTCTGATATTTTTTGAACATCCTGAAACTTTGAATTGTCGATCAATCAGTCATGTTCCGTGACGTCACCCCAATTAGTGGCATGAATAACAATCATGGAATCTTGAGGCATTGCCCCCTTCAGAACGCGATGAAGGTGTTAATCCGTTTTCCTCGTAGCCGAGGGTGCGGCGTTGCAGCCCCATTCGCCTCCTCCTGAGTAGCGGCAAGAAAGAATTCATAAGGGCGCTGTCACTTCTGAAGGTTTGCTTCAGACCTCACCGGCGATCAGATCGTCCAACGACTGTCGTTTTCTCACGACTACGGCATCCCCGCCGTGGACGAGTATTTCCGCAGGCAGCGGACGGGTGTTGTAGTTGCTGGCCATGACGAAGCCGTAAGCACCGGCCGAAAGCAGGGCGATCACCTCGCCTGGCTTGAAGTCGGGCATCAACCGGTCCTGACAGAAAAAATCGCCGCTTTCACAAATCGGCCCGACGACATCTGCCTTGACAGCGCCGCCATTGTCTTCCCGGAGTGTGGCAACTTCGTGGTGTCCTTCATACAAGGCGGGACGGATTAGATCGTTCATTCCCGCATCGACGATTTTGAAGGTCTTGGCGTTACCCTTTTTTTCATAAAGGCAGCGGGTGAGCAGCACGCCTGCGTTGCCGACGATGTATCGACCAGGCTCCATTAGGATTTTCAGTCCCAGATTTTCTAGCAGAGGAACCACGGCGGCACCATACTCGCCAATGCTCAATGGTTTGCTGTCCGGATCGTGATTGGCCCACCAGCTCTCCTGACCCGAGGCCAGGGAGTCATGATAGACGATGCCGATGCCTCCGCCGATAGACCAGAATTCAATGTGATGCCGATCTTTAAGCAGTTGGGCCAGCGGTTTGACTTTTTTCACAGCCTCTACGAAGGGTGCGATCGAGGTCAACTGAGAGCCAATATGCATCTGCAATCCGCGCATGCGGACATTCGGCCATTCCCGTGCAGCTTGATCATAGAGTCCCTCGATTGCTTCGCAGTCGATGCCGAATTTGTTCTCCGACTTGCCGGTGGAGATGTATTTGTGTGTCTTTGCATCGACGTTCGGATTGACCCTCACGGCGGCCGGGGCGATCATGCCGAGTTCTGCCGCCACCTCGTTGAGATAGGCAAGCTCGGCGGCGGATTCTACGTTAAAACAATAGATGTTGTTTTGCAGGGCGTAGATGATTTCATCTCGTGTTTTGCCCACCCCGGCGAAGGTGCAATGAGCTGGGTTACCGCCCGCCTTAATCACCCGAAAAAGTTCGCCACCCGAAACGATGTCGAACCATGCCCCTTCCTGGGCCAGCAGGCGCAGCACGGAAATGTTGGAGTTGGCCTTGACCGCATAGGCAGTCGCGTGATCCAGACCGCCCAATGCTCGGTCGAGTCGATGGTAATGATCGAGAATTGTAGCAGCCGAATAGACATAAAGCGGCGTGCCGTGCGTATCGGCGAGCTCCTGCAGGGCTACGTTTTCGCAGTGAAGTTGTCCATTGATGTAAGTAAAGGCGTGCATGTGGCCGCACGCTAAACGCATATGCCAACCCAGCCAAGCAGGAAAATGCGACAATCTCAGTCGATCGATAACCGCAGATTGTCGGCCCCGGGATAATTTGCCTGTGCGGTGAGTCGGATTCCGCCGCGGGAGGAGAAGTCGCCGCGCACGATCACTTCAACGGGTTTGCAGGCGGCAATGAAGTCACCAAGGATTCGGTTGACAATTTCCTCATTAAAAGACCGGTGATTGCGGAACGAGGTGAGATAAAACTTCAATGATTTCGTTTCCACACATATTTGATCGGGTCGGTAGCGGATTTGAATTCGTGCGCTGTCCGGCTGACCGGTCACTGGGCAGAGCGATGAAAACTCAGGAAAATCGAGGTGCACCCAGTAATGATTTTCCGGCGAGCGGTTGGGAAATGTCTCCAAGTGCGCATCGTCGGGCGACTGCGGCCAGGAACTCTGGGAGTTTCCCAGCAATGTCAGTGATTCACTCATGCGCAGAGTCAATCAGTTATTGCGCATGGAAACAAGCTTTGTCTTGTCGCGATGAACTGATCGAGTAGTGGCATAAATATCTTGACTTCATCGAAGCCGCTGTCTTGATTCTTCTGGTTGCTTTCGCAACTTTCAAAAAACATTGCCATGAAATCCACTACTAACAGACGCTCGTTCCTAAAAATCACCGGTGCTGCATCCGCAGTTGGCACTTTTGGGTTCCCTAACATCCTTCATGCCCAGAATAAGGGTGATAAACTGCGCGTCGCTCTGATCGCCACCGCGGGCAAGGGCGGGGCGCATATCGACATGGTAAAGCAGGCCGGCGACATTGTTGTGGCGCATTGCGATGTCGACAAGAATCGCCAAGGCAGCGTTCTGCAGCATTGGCCGCAATCGCGTTTTTATCAGGATTACCGTATCCTGCTGGAGAAGGAAATGAAGAACATCGATGCAATCATGGTTTCTACTCCAGATCACCATCACTATCTTCCCACTGCTCTGGCTATGGAAGCGGGCAAGCATTGTTACACTCAAAAGCCGCTGGTCCATACGGTTTGGGAGGCCCGGCAACTGCTGAATGGAGTCAATAAGTTTAAGGTGGCCACGCAGATGGGTAACCAGGGGCACTCGAATGACGGCAACCGTCAAATTTATGAATATGTCAACAGCGGCATGCTGGGTGATGTGACGGAAATCCATTGCGTCACCAACCGACCGATCTGGCCCCAGGGTATGGAGAGTCCTGCCGGCGAGGATCCGGTTCCGGCGAACTTGGATTGGGACTTGTGGCTTGGCCCAGCTCCCATGCGTCCGTTCAAAGGCGGTCGCACCTATCATGACTTCAACTGGCGCGGCTGGTGCGATTTTGGCGGTGGAGCTCTGGCGGATATGGCGTGCCATACGATGGACAGCATCTTCTGGTCGCTCAACCCTGGCTTGCCTTCAAGCGTTGAGGTGCTGGAAATTTACGGCCACACCAAAGAAGCATTTCCGAAAGGTGCGATTTTCCGCTGGACCTACGCGGCAGGAATATTGCCAAATGGCAAACCCCGTCCGGAACTGGTGATTTATTGGTACGAAGGCAAGCTCCTAAAGGACGGCAAAGAAGTGCTCGCAGCGGAGCGCGTGCGTCGCCCGGAAAAACTGCCGGCCGATCATAAAATGTCGAGGAGCGGCAATGTGTACTTTGGCACGAAGAACGATCTGCTCATCGAGGGAGACTACGGCAACAACGCCCGCATCGTGCAGACCGCTGATGAAATGAAGAGTAATCCGATTGGCAAGCCGCCGCAGTTGTTGGCCCGTAATCCCGATGGCGAAAACGATTATGGCCAGTATATGGATTGGCAGCGCGCCTGCAAGGGAGAGAAAGCCTGGAACACTCCGGGCTCGAATTTCACCTATGCTGCACCTTTCACTGAGTCCATTCTGCTGGGCAATATCGCCCTGCGCGTGGGCAAGATGAATGAGAAACTGATTTACGATGGAAAGAACATGCGCTTCACCAACAGTGAAGAAGCAAACAAGTTCCTCACCAAGGAGTATCGCAAGGGCTGGGAGCACAAACTCGTCTGAGTTTTCGATTTGTTTTTCGCTGGACAGCTTGAACCATGCCTGAAAAGAATCGGGCATGGAACATCATGTGTATTTTTGGTTGAAGGAGCAGTGTAAAAATCAGCAGGATCGTGAGTCATTTGAACAAGGGCTTGAGTCTTTGCTGACACTGCCCGGCTTGGTGAGCGGCATCTGGGGTCGTCCCGCCGCTGTGATGGAACGTGCAGTGATCGACCGCAGTTGGGATTACGCACTCAGCATGACCTTTGAGTCGGTGGCAGCCCATGATGCCTATCAGGTAGACCCCGACCACAATTTGTTTGTGAGCGAGCAAAGCCCGAAATGGGAAAAGGTCCTGGTGATGGACTTGGAACCGAATCACTGAGTCCGTCAGGGCATTTCGGTGCTCAACGGCTCAGGCCCGTTGCCTTGCGAATTCGCGTGAGCACCTTGCTCGCGGTTTCGCGGGCGCGCAGGGCACCCTGATTCAGTACATCATCGACGTAGCCGGGATCGGCCAGAATTTCCTCGCGCCGTTGGCGCATCGGTGCGAAGTAGTTCCAGTAGGAGTCCCACAGCTGGGTTTTATAGCTGCCATAACCCGTACCGCCCTGTTGGAAACTTTGGACCATGGTTTGATAGTCGGCCTCAGATGCAAAAAGCTTATATAAGCCGAGGATCGTTG
>Ga0315908_10003095_pt1 | contig 12052 bp, 8 predicted proteins | sample LakEriMetagenome_12_FD_203520 | JGI IMG/M metagenome (GOLD analysis project Ga0315908, IMG submission 203520) | Freshwater fungal communities from buoy surface, Lake Erie, Ohio, United States - Buoy 4 MA124 | ecosystem: Environmental > Aquatic > Freshwater > Lake > Lake biofilm | place: USA...
TTTCACTTCCACTTTTGCGCCGACCACTTTTGCAAAACTCGCTTGAAGGTTTTGGATGATTTCTAATTTCCGGGGAGCAGTAGTTTCTGGTTTAAGTTGCACAAAAAGTTGACCGTAATCACTACGTTCGTTTTCAGGAATCTCGTTATAGTAAATGCGGGGATTTCCTTTCCCTACATTGGTAGCAAAGTTTTGTAATTCAGGAATTTTAGCCACCTCTTTTTCAATTTGTCTTACCAGGCTATCCGTATAACTTAGGTTAGACTGAAGAGGTGTGGTAATATTTACGAGGAACTGAGGTTTTTCTGATGTGGGGAAAAGACTAAATCCTATAATTGGGAATAAGGCCAATGAAGCAAGGAAAATAGAGCCTGACAAAATAAGGGTAGCAATGGGCCTTTTTAAGGCTTTTTCCAAAAGCGGGGCATAACTACTATGTATCCCTTTTTGAAACAAGTCGTAGAATTTGTTGGAATGCCCTTCTTTCTTATTTTTTAAAAGCCAGGAAGAGAGAAAGGGAATGATAGTGAGCGAAACAACCAAGGAAGCCAGCACACTCGTGATCACAGAGATGGGTAAGCTTCTCACAAAATCCCCAGAACTTTCTGGCAAGAAGACTAAGGGAAGAAAGGCAATGATTAGAGTAATGGTACAACCAACTACCGAAATGGAAATTTGCTGAGTTGCTTTTAATGCCGCTTCTTTTTTACTGTAGCCATCTCTAATCCATCGTTCGATATTTTCTACTACTACGATGCTATCGTCCACCAGTAGGCCTAATGCTACCACCAAACCCACTATACTGAGTTGGTTGAGTCCATAGCCTAACGCATTCATCAAAATCAAACCAATGGCAAGAGACAAGGGAATAGAAATCATGACTATAATTGATGCTCTATTTCCCAAGGGAAGCAAGGTCACAAACACCAAGGCTATAGCAATTAAAAAATCCATCCCTAATCCGCCCAGTCGTCTATTGACATAATCTGCTTGATCAAAAGCCACGATCAAATCTATATTTTGAGGGAGCTTTTCAGAAAATGAACTTAGCAAGGGACTATATTTTTCTTGCACAGTGGAAATATTCGTGCCCTCCTTCAAGGCTGCGGTCACAAAGACTGATCGAAATCCGTTGAGCCGAGTGAGGTAATTGGAGGTCTCAAAATCATTTCGAACATGGGCCACATCTTTCAAAAGGATATTTTTCCCTTGAAGGGAGAAGACTATAGTTTCAGCAATCTCTTCCGCAGAACTGTAATTTCCACTTGTTTTTACATTGAAAGTTTTATTTCCTGCATCCACCTGGCCTCCAGGGATATTGCTCAATTCACTTTTGATGCTACCAATAAGTGCTCCTAATGGAATATTCATGGCAGCTACTTTGTCTAGCTGCAATTCAATTTTTACCAATTGGGCTGGTAAGCCATGAATTTTGACATTTTTTAATTCGGTGATGCTTTCTAACTCCTTTTGTAGGCGATCAGCCTCTATTTTTAAAGATTCTTTGGATGCATTTTCGCTGACTAAAGCGATTTGGAGGATATTTACATCGGAAGGCCGAACTTTTCTTACTTCAATGGAAAAAATTTCTTCGGGCAATTCGGGTCGAAGCGTATTGACTTCCCGGATCAATTCCTGGTACTTTTCTTCTACATCTTCGCTGTAATTATACTCTACAAAAAGGATAGCTGCGCCATCTTTTATTTCTGTTTCAATGCGCTTAATATTTTCCAGGGCGTAGATGGTTTTTTCTAAGGGATCCACCACCAGTTCTTCCAAATCTTCCGGACTAGCCCCTGGATAAATGACTACAATAGGGAAGCTTGGTGAATCGATCACGGGATCCTCGCTGCGGGGCATACTTAAAAAAGTTGTCAGACCCAACACCACTGTCATAAGAAAAATGACAAGTGTAAACTGGTAATTCTTTACCGCAAAATCAGAGATTTTCATCAGTTATTCACTTGAATTATGGAACCATCGGACAAATAGGCGCTACCAGCCACTATGAGGCTCTTGTAATTTTCCAAACCTGAGGTTACTTGAACAACCGTAGGGGTAATCTTTCCTAGTTGGACTTTTACTTTTTTTGCTTTTTGCCCCTCCGCTACAAACACATAGCCGCTGTCTCCATTGGCATCCAATAAAGAGCCAAAAGGAATTTCCCATCCTTGTACTGACTTGCTAGGTTGAATGCGTGCTTTTCCAAACATGCCTGAAGCCAAGGATAATTCATTGACGGATTCAGGGCTAATTTCTACCCAAAAAGTACCTGTAATGGGGTCGGCTGCCTGACTTTTCAGCGTTACTTTGGCTGGTATCCAGTTGGAGGAGGAGGCTAAATTGATTTCGGCTTGATCTCCGATACGAATGGAATTCCACTGCTGATCGCTTACTGTCGCCCTTAGCATCCAAATTCCAGATGCTGCGCCATTGATCTGCAAGATGGGAGTTCCTGAAGCTACCAACTGACCAGAGTTCACAAATTTCTTTAACACAAATCCATTTTTGGTGGCCCGGATTTGGGATTGAGCCAAGTTGAAGTTTGCCACATTCAATTGTTGTTCTGCTAGTTCAAGTGCAGTTTTTGAATTTTCAAACTGCTCAAGTGTGGCCACAGAGTCCGCATAGAGACGTGTTGCACGCTGATGATCTCGTAAAGCTTTCTCATAGGCAAGTTTGGATTGGCTAACACCAGCTTGAATTTCAGTCAAATCCAAGGTAGCGACTACTTGCCCAGATTTTACAGCATCGCCCTCGTCCACAAGGATCTTAGATACAATTCCCCCCAGTTTAAACGAAAGGAGGGTTTCATCTTTGGTACTAAATGTTCCACTTGCAGTTACTGTGGTAGCCATATCGGAAGGCTGTAGCGAAAAAAGGCTAACAGGAATGGCCTGGTCCGCAGTAGGAGTACTCGTTTCGGTAGGTGTACTGCTGCTGCAACCTACAAGGATAAAAAGGAACAATACTAAGAGTAAGGGATAGCGCTTTTTCATGGCTTAGTTGGTTTCAGTAGTTAGTTGACGTTCGAGCTGGGCCAAGGCCATCTGTAATTTGTAAGTACTGATGTTTTTTTGAAGCGCAGCGTGGGTAAATTGATTTCTTGCATCTATAAACTCGAGCAGGGACTGACTGCCTTCTTTAAAGCCTTTATCTACCAGTTTAAAGTAGGCGGTTGTCGCTGTAAGTTTCTTTTCTGAGGAGTGGAGTGCAGCAAGTAGAGTTTTTACTTCATTGCGTTGCATCTGTAGGCTAAGGTTTAATTTTTGGTTTACCAATTCTTTTTGTCTTTGAATAGATTGTAATCCAAGGAAATTTCTCTGCATTTGGTTTTGATTTCTCCCTCCTTGAAACACTGGCATACTGAAATTTAATCCCCATAACAAGTACCTGGATTGGGAATCAAAATTCCAATCAAATCCCTGAGACCCCAGGTCTGCATAGGTAGAAAGTTTGGGGATCCAATAGTTTTTTCCTGACTTAAGGACCTTTTCTTGGATACTTTCCAGGCTTTGCATGGCTCTGAGTTCTGGATTAAGTGGATTTATTTCCTCGAGAAGGAGTTGATCCAATCGAGTCAAATCCAAGAGGACTTCCTCAAAGGGTACGGCTTGCTGAAGTGGTCTATTGACCAAGAAATTGAGGTAGTGTGCGGCATTTTTTGTTTTCAATTCAGCCTCGGTCAACAAAGATTTTACCTGTTCAAGTTCACTTTCTGCGCGTAAAACGGCAGCAGGTAAACTTTTCCCATTTGCAACAAGAGATCGGGTATCTTTCAAATTTTGTTCTACTAGCTGAAGGGAATTTTTTAGAATTTCTATAGAACGGTGCGCTGTACAAAAACTGTAATAGGCTACTTGGATGTCTTGAATAAGTGTAGCCTTGTAGATTTCAACCTGGTAGCTGTTCCAATGAACCTGTTCTTTCCTGATTTGCTGCTGATAGATCAAGTCCGAATTAAAAATGGGCATGGAAGTCCGAAATCTGGTGTCGTAAAAATTATCAGGTAGGAATTGCTCTGAAACGTTCGGTATTTGAGGAAAACTATTCGAAGCGGTAAGCTTATTTAATGTGGAATAAACTGGGTTAAGCAAGTCCCCGACAGGAAAGGAAATGGTTCGTCCCCCTTCTGCCACGGTATAATTGGCTCCAAATTCCATAGCAGGTAAAAAGAAACTTTTTGCATCTTTTAGGGCCAATAGACTTTGTTCCAAACTTGCATTTTTCTCCTGCAATACCAGATTATTACTTATTCCTTCCTGGATATAAGTGTCCAAGATTTGCTGGGCCTCTAAATGACTACTTAGTAGGGTAAGGCACAAAATACCTCCTTGAAACACCCTGCTTTTGAGAGAAGACCATATACTTGAATGTTGATTACTTTTCATTTTTAAAGTTTGTCCAGTATGTTGAAAAATTCTTCCAAGCCTTCCTTCACAATGGTATGCTGCTTGTGAGCCAACACTACTTCACAGCGTCTACGAATGTGTAAGGAAACTAGCCCGTGCACCGTAGACCAAATGAGATAGGAGAGGGCCTCTATTTCATGTCCTTGAAAATGACCTTTATCTATACATTCCTTGATGGTGTCTCGTAGGAAATTAAAGGTTCCAAAGCCTTCTTTCCATTGTTCCTCGTTTGAATTAGAAACATGATCTATGGGGGCCTCCTTGATAAACATCAAGTCATACATGTCTGGATTTTCCATGGCAAATTGCACATAGATGGTCCCCATGGCTTTTAATCGCTCCATGGGATGAGATACAGAAGTAAGTACTCCCATGCGGCTCATCAATTGATGAAAACCTCCCTGGTGTAGGGCATGAAAAATCTCGTTTTTGTCTTGGAAATAGTGGTAGATAATTCCAGGGCTATATTCAATTTGATCCGCGATATTCCTTATCGATGTTTTTTCTACCCCCTTTTCCAAAAAAAGCGTTTTGGCTGCGGTAAGGATGCGCTCCCTGAGTTCTTCCTTTTCTCTTTCTTTTCTTTCAGGTATTCCCATATTAGTATTGAATACCCAAAAATAAATGAACACTGTTCAAAAACAAAAAAAATATTTTAATTTTTTTTGAAAGAGGGCTTATTAGGAAAACAAAAAAAAACTCGAATTAATCGAGCTTTTTAGTAATTAGAAGGATTCCTTTAATGCAGAAACCTGAATTATTTTTCTTCTGTATTCGGTTTTTTCAATACCAAATAGAAGCAATACAGCGTAACGCTTGTGATAAGTCCTTGCGCTACAAGCGATAGAATTAGTGCGGAAGTGTTCATTGGATTGCTTTTTTGCGTTTAATAGTGGAATACCATACGATGGCACAAATACCAAAGAATAAGAGGAGCAACTGAAGCCTAGCCCAGCCTGAATACATCATTTTTTCTTCCAAAACAGCAGAATTCTCAGGGTTGGCAAGAATTTTCGCTTCCAAGTCAGCAAAAGTGATTTTTGCAATCAATGAACTTGGATCTAGTGCCCATCCTTCACCTGAAAACAGGTTGTTGAAGGCCGCTACCCAATCGTTACCTGCAGGAGTAATCAAAGCACCTAAGAAAACAATGCTTAGTAATACTGGTGTGATGTAGGTCATGATATATTTGTAGAAGGATGGAATCCGAATATCAGCACCCCGGGTGATTTCCTCCCACCCTTTTTTCATCCCAAAAATGTAGGTAAATAGGATGGTCTCCAACAGTGCAAATATTACCAAACTCACCGTACCTCCCCAATAATCGTACTCGTCAAAGTATCCATACTGGTAGAAAAGAACGGTGGGTAAACCCATGGCTAAGGCTACTAGTCCAAAAGAGACAGCTCCTTTTACCTTATCCCATCCAAATTCATCTTTCATGAATCCCATCCAGGGCGTACCCATGGCTAGGGAAGAAGTAATACCTGCAAAGAACAATAGCCCAAACCAGCAGACGCCAGCAAAAGCACTAATCAATGGTCCCCACTGTTGGAACAAGTAGGGCATGGTCTGAAAGGCCATGCCAAATCCTGCATTTTCCAATACCCAATCCAAACCCAAAAATCCAGCAGCGATTGGGATGACAATGGCACTTCCTAGTATTACTTCTACAAATTCGTTGGTGAAACCAGCAGTCACCGAGTTAAGCGCGATGTCCTCATTTTCTTTGAGGTAAGAGGCATAACACTGAATCGAGCCCATACCTACGGACAAGGTGAAGAAGATTTGGCCTGCTGCAGCCAACCAAACTTTAGGATCTGCAAGCGAACTGTATTGAGGAGTCCACAAGAAGTTGATTCCATCCCATGCATTGGCATCGGGGAATTCTGCTGAGGCGAAGTCGCTACCCATGGTCCAACCTCGAATAGCCAGAATAATACCAAACAGGATCAATAAAGGCATGCCGACCTTTGCTACCTTTTCGATACCTCCAAGGCCAGTGGAAAGGATGTACACATTGACCCCTAAGACCAAAACGTAGGCAATTACGGGAAATAGAGGGATTCCGAAATCAGAACCTGAAAGCTGAACGTACTGATCAAAAAACAAACTCACTGCCTCTTTACTCATTCCAGTAAAGGTTCCGATGACACTGTGCACCACGTACACAAAGGTCCAGGATTCAATGTAGGTGTAATAGGCGACTACGGCGATGTTGGTGAAAATACCGAAGACCCCAATGTACTTCCAGTACCATTTCTTACTCATGGAATCCAGGATGTAAGGGGTACTGTGGTTGCCCAATTTACCGCCAAATCTCCCCATGCTCCATTCCGTAAATAGCAACGGAATACCCATCAATAGAAAGCAGATGATGTAGGGTAGGATAAAAGCCCCTCCACCATTTTGAACTGCTTGAACTGGAAACCTGAGGAAGTTTCCAAGACCAACAGCATTTCCTGCCATGGCCAAAATAAGCCCAACACGCGAGCCCCAAGCCTCTTTTTTCATAAATAATGTACGTTTAATAGCAAAAATCTAAATATTTAGATTTACAAAGTTTAATTCTGACTTAAAAAACAGGTGATTCTATAAACCCTTGCCAAATGGAATGCTCACTTGAGGCGCCCTGTTTCTATTCCAAGGATACTACTTTTTTTTCAGAACAAACAACTAAAATTCCAGTTGCACCCGTAAAAAAGCGAATGGTCTGAAGCTTGTTTTTTGGAATAATCGCTTAAATGCCTTTTTGTAACCTACTGACCTAGTTGAAATTAGTTGGCAATGGTTGGATTGCTTTTTTCAATTTGGTTGCCCTCAATTCTTGGACAAGAATTTCCTCTGTTCTTTAGTTTTTTTCCAGGGATGGGTTCGACGATTCCTGTAAATCCAAAATTTCCACCTCATCAAGCCCTTGGATGAACGTTACTTTTTTCCAAGGGGAAGTAGGGAAAAGGAGGGAAGTCAAGACCAGCTCTCCATCATTTACAAAGACCTCTATTGAAGAAGCATCCAAGAAAATGCGTATCGATTCTGCCTTCCAGGACATGGGTGCGGAATGTGCCGCCGCAAAATCTCGATTGAAGTTGGCCTTGCCTGCTTTTCTGCGATCTACGGTTACCAAGCCCATTTCTTTGTTGATCACCAGCTCTTCGCCCAACTCATTATTCAAGGTCATGGAGAAATCTTCTTGGGTGATTTCTGCAGAAATTTCTACAAAAGGAGAGGGCAATAGCGATTCTTCTCCAGAAAGTTCATAGGCTTCTTTTCTAGCTTTTTCGAGTTCTTTTGCGGGAGTAGACTTCAGCAAAAGTGTTCCATCTACATCAAATAAACTGATTTCACGTGGCAAGGTCAGTGCCGATCGCCAAGTCGTCGTGGGAACTACTTGGGCATAGTCCCAGTTGCTCATCCAGCCTATCCAGAGGATTCGGTTTTGCTCCTTGGGGAGGTCGGCCCAGGTCACTCCTGCATAATTATCTGGTCCATAGTCTAACCATCGGATCATGGTATCGTCTGGGATAAATACTCCTTGCTTGAAGTCTCCGATGAAGTATTGGGTGGCGGACCCTTTTTGAGGGCCTCCAGGATTCATACTGACTAATAAAACCCATTTTTGACTTCCATCTGGGGCCTTCATGGAAAGTAAGTCTGGACATTCCCAAACGCCTCCGTGTGCTCCTATTCCCTGGCCAAATTCACCCAAAAAAGTCCATTCTTTTAGATTAGCGGATTCATAAAAGTGTACGCGGTCACGAGCAGCCAAGGTCATCACCCAAGTCGATTTTCCATCTGCTTGGCTTACTTGAGAGATTTTTGGATCACGGAAGTCCCGAATTCCTGGATTTTTAAGCACAGGATTCCCCGCATACTTTTGCCAAGTCTGGCCTTTATCCAAGGAGTAGGCAAGACCTTGTGTTTGAAAATCTAATGCACCCCCTTTTTCTCCTTTAGGGTCGTGATAGGTAAAAAGTGCGACCAAGGGGGGTGTTTCTGTACTGCCCAACCCCGAGGTATTCTCGGCATCATATACTGCGCTGCCAGAAAAAATATAGCCCAAACTATCGGGAAATAAGGCAATTGGTAATTCCTCCCAGTGAACCAAGTCCTTGGATACCGCATGTCCCCAATGCATAGGGCCCCAAACGGTGCTATCTGGATAATGTTGAAAAAATAAATGGTATTCTCCATCTACATATACCAACCCATTGGGGTCATTCATCCATCCTTTGGCAGGAGAGAAATGATAGGCAGGTCGGTATTGTTCTAAGTGGCTAGGCGTAAATTTTACTTCCTGCTGGCTGCAGCCGAAAGCTAAAAGACTTGTAGAAAGAAGAAGATAATAGTTCTTGATTTTCATGAGATGCAGGATAAGAAGTCAAAAATATTCTTTATCTAATATTCTCCTGCTTTTTTTACGGTTTCATTTTTTTGTATGCTTCCAATTTCTTGCCTCTCAAAATAATCTTTTTTTAATCTGTATGGGGTATTACCTTTGATCTTTGACTTATCATTTTTCTATGAAAGGAATCATTTTAGCTGGGGGCTCCGGTACACGATTGTATCCCCTCACCATTGCAGTGAGCAAGCAACTTATGCCAGTCTACGACAAACCCATGATTTATTACCCCTTATCGGTGTTGATGATGGCAGGAATTAAAGAAATTTTAATCATCACTACTCCCGAAGATTCTTCCGCTTTTCAACGTTTGCTAGGAGATGGCTCCCAAGTGGGTTGTTCTTTTCAATATGCTGTACAACCCAGTCCCGATGGATTGGCTCAGGCTTTTATCATTGGAGAAGAGTTTATAGGAAAGGATAAAGTAGCATTAGTGCTTGGGGATAATATTTTCTACGGTTCTGGCTTACACAAGACCTTGCAGGAAAATACAAATCCGGAAGGAGGGGTGGTGTTTGCCTACCACGTCAATGATCCCGAACGTTATGGAGTAGTGGAGTTTGATGCCAATCAAAAAGCCATTTCTATTGAAGAAAAACCTTCCCATCCCAAATCAAATTATGCTGTTCCTGGCTTGTATTTCTACGACAATCAGGTAGTAGAAATAGCAAAAAACATAAAACCTAGCGTTCGCGGGGAATTGGAAATCACCGACGTCAACAACGAATACCTCAAGAAGGGACAACTTCAAGTAGCCATTCTTAATAGAGGTACGGCTTGGTTGGATACGGGCACTCACCAATCTTTACTTCAGGCAGCGCAGTTTGTAGAAGTAATTGAGGAACGTCAGGGATTAAAAATCGGCTGCATAGAAGAGATAGCCTATCGCAATGGATTTATTGGTAAGGAAAAATTATTGGAAGCAGCTACCAAACTTGGCAAAAGTGGTTATGGGGCTTACCTAAGACGCTTAGTCAATTAAATTTTCCCATGTAAAAAAAGAAAACCTCCTTTGGAGGTTTTTTTTGGACATCAAATGATTTTCCTTCGCTTGAACCAAATAAAAATTGCTAAAGAAATCCCAAACATAGCTCCCCAGGTTAAGTAATATCCATATTCCCAATTCAGCTCTGGCATAAACTTAAAATTCATTCCATAGACTCCTACCAAAAATGTAAGGGGAAGAAAGAAGGCTGAAAAAATAGTCAGCAACTTCATTACTTCATTTGTCTTCTGGGAGTTACTTGAGATATAGATACTCAATAGGGAATTGGCTTCGTCCAAAAAATCTTCAAATTGAAGGATCAAGCTAGAAACACTCTCTTTTAAATCTTGAAGGTGAGTTTGATTGATATTGTGTACCGACAGGTGATTGAGCACGGTCTGCGTTAACATCATTATTTTTTTGCATGCTCTTGCTTTGGCTTTCGCAAAGTAGAGACTTTCTACAGAAAATCGTTTTCCATGATTAAGAAAGATATTTCCTTCAAACTTGTCCATTTCTTCTGAAAGCCAATCAGCTGGAGCTTGGTAGCTTGCGATCATTTTCTCGGTTATTTTTAGAATTAATCCTTCTGGATTTTCAAAATGGCCTGAAATCTCGGGCAAGAAAGGAAACGGTTTTTGGTGAACGGTAAAAAGGATTTCGTTGGTAAAGAAGAAGCCAATTTTGTTCGTTAATTCAGGAATGGTGGTGAGTTTTGCGTGTTGATTTGCTGAAAAGGCTCTCAAAATCAAAAAATTAAATTCATCTACCTTTTCCAATTTAGGTAAATGGCCTACTTGCAATAAGTCCTTTACCAAATGAATATTTAATCCATAGGGTTTTATTAGATCAGACAATTCATTGAGCTTTGGATTTTCTAAATTAATCCACTCAAAGTTGGCGAAAGAGGTTCTTTTCTCTACCATGATATAGCCTAGTAGTTTATTGAAGGTAATTTTTTTTTGGTTACAACACTAGCGAAAGGCTTTTTCTTAGGATTTCGCCCATGGAGGTACAGGAAAGAAATCCTATGTTTTGGTAATGTTTGGCAAGATCTTTTTTTAATGATTCTACATGGGAAAGAGGGGCAATGTTATCTTTTTCCATGGTAGAGAGAATGTCTTCCAATTCACTGCGGGACGATTTTACTCGGGTAGCAATCAATGCTCGCTCCTCCCTTTGGTATTGGCGCATCGATTCAGGAGTAATGTAGTCCATTCCTAACTTGATCAGGGCATTATTTTCTTTGAAATATTGGGGCAGATAAATGGATTTTTTGCCCTCGTAGGTTTGTTGGTCAAAGTCTATGGCCCGAATACGGTAATGCGTTTCTTCGAAATCAGGAGTGATGTCCACTACAAAATTGGAAGAATGCATGTCTCCTAAAAGCCTAACGAAGCAGCGTTCATTAAACTTTACAAATTCTTTTGCCAAGCGGATGGGATTCAAGTTGGGATCTTTCATATGCAATCGCATAAATCGCTCTCCTGGGATTCCAGCTACGTGTTCTTCAATCAAAGTATTTTGGTGTACCAGGTAACGTATGCGATTTGGAGACAATAAATCTTCCAACTCCAATCCATACACTCTAGAGGCGTCAGCATTTTTAATGTAGAAATAATCAAAATTATCGTTGATTCGATTGACTATTCTTACCCGAAAGGGTTGGGTATTGCCATAGACACACAAATCGATGCGGTCGATATACAAGTGCTCGATCACACTCATGTCTCCTCCGGCTTTGAGCTGAGCATAAATTTTCTTTACGTTCTGATGGATTTCATCCCTATCGCTTTGCTCGTAAAAGACCGTTTCCCAATAGGTATCTTGTTCTTTGGAATCGTAAAGTGCGATGGAATTAGAATACCTTAGCAATTCATGGTAGTGAATGGGTATATCAACCTCCCTTCCATAGGTGATCAAGTACTTACGTAAACCTTTTCCAATGGAATAGACGGCCTTTTTTTTACTGATCAAGGCCATTGCTAAAAATGAGTTTGTTGATTCTTCCTCAGATTTCTATCAAAAATAAATGGCCCAAAGGGTAAAATGGATGCAAATAAGGCAAAGAATGTCCGACCAAACTCCCATTTCAGGCTTCTAGCTGTGGGAAAAACAGCATAGATGTAAATTATAAACAGAAGGCCATGCACCCAACCCACATACGTGACGGCCAATGGCATGTCAAAAACATATTTTAAGGGCATAGCAATGCCAAGAAGGATCAAAAAGGAAAGTCCTTCTAATAGACTT
>Ga0315908_10003096_pt1 | contig 12046 bp, 5 predicted proteins | sample LakEriMetagenome_12_FD_203520 | JGI IMG/M metagenome (GOLD analysis project Ga0315908, IMG submission 203520) | Freshwater fungal communities from buoy surface, Lake Erie, Ohio, United States - Buoy 4 MA124 | ecosystem: Environmental > Aquatic > Freshwater > Lake > Lake biofilm | place: USA...
ATAATGGAATTTCTTATACTTCTCGGCCTGAATTTTATTTGAGTTTAGACATTGATTTTAAAAAATTACCGGTCAAAAATAAAACGCTTAAAAAAGTTTTGACTTCGCTCAATTATTTAAAAGTCCCGGCTCCGGCATTGTCAATTAGGGGAAATAAATTTAGGTTTTATCCAGTCTATTTTTAAGCTATTTTTCGTTTATAAGGGCTGTCCATAGCGTCATTTTTCCTTTGTCCATTCTTGGCCAAATAGGTCTAATCACACCGTTATGAGCAGCAATATTGAGATAGTCCCCGTAAAAAACACTTTTTGTGGGTAAAAATGGTTTTTCAGAGATGCATTTTTCCTGAAAAGTTCTACCTCCATCTTTGGAGGTACACCAAATTACATCCGTTTTATTATTTGCGTATTTCCTTCGGTCCAAATACACAAAATGCAGATTGCCATTTGTTTGATCAATGGTAATCCACGTAAAAAATTGATGTTTACCAGGTTTATCTTGATTTACACGAATTGGTTCTGACCAGTTTTCACCCTGATCTGTTGATTTCATTAACCAAATATCCGTATCATTTGATCCATTGCGTTGATCAGCCCAATTCAGGTAAAGTGTTCCGCGATTGGGGCCATTGCTTTGATCACATATTAAAATTGGCAATCCATTACAACGATTTATTCCCGGAATATCAATGGTCCATCCGCCTGGATGATCGGCAATCAATTTTTCCTGCGGTAACCAACTAATTCCACCATCGAGTGATTTTTGAAAAACCAACCCTTTCGGACCTGACCATGCAACATAAATTTCGCCATTGGGTCCGTAAGTAGGCACTGCACCCTCTACTGTATTGTCATCATCTATGCAATCACCCCCGAATTTATTTATTCGAACAGGGTCACTCCAAGATTGACCTTGATCTAAAGAACGTGAGAACAAAATGTGTGACGAGTCTAATGGGTTTTTTGAATCGTATTTGTCAAATTGCGTCCAAGTTAAACACAGCGTATTGTTTAAAGGATGTAGAGCAACCCAATGTTTATCTTGTGCTTTAGCACCATTTGGCTTTGGAAAAGTTCCGTTTGAAAATTCCGAATTTATAGTTGGCGCTACCTGACAAACAATGCGATCGATCCAAGACGTTTTTTTATAATTTGCCAAATGAAAGTAGTACACTTTTCCGGAACGATCAAAGGTTAAGACAGGATCTCCCCAAACACCGTATTTACTTTCTATTTTCCTATTTACCCATGTTTTTCCACCATCTTTTGAATAATGATAATTATCCAAAATAGAACCGGCCGCTATTTCATTGGTATTAGTTGGGTTAATCGCAATTGAAGGTTCTGAAACTTGGTAAAAAACACCAGAATTGAAATCTTTCGTAATTTCAATATTTTCAAACTTGGTTGTTTGGCACGAAGAAAAAAACGAAAGAAAGGCTAAACTAGCGAAGCCAATAAGAGAAAAGATTCTTTGTTGTTTCATTGGATGATATTGAAAAAGAAAACTGTGGTTTTTCGAAAGAATACATTTTAACTAAAAGGGAAAAAACTATATCATCTCGGCTAATTAGCAATTCCATTTCATCTCCTTCAGCCATGGAATTTACATAGGACTCACATGCACTTTGATCAACTCGATAACCATCACAAGCAATGATTTCATCATTAACACTCAATCCTGCCTTTTCTGCTGATGATTCTGAACGAACATTTTTTACCAGTACTTTTCCTGCTTCTTGTTTCAATGTTGCACCAAATGAAGGTTTCTTTGAGCCTGTATAATTGACAGTTACCCCAACTTTTGAAAAATACTCGTTGTAGGGCGGAATTTCAGTTCCCTCGATGTACTTGGAATAAAACGGAGTCAAATCCTGTCCTAAAAAGTCTTCTAATTCTTTTTTAAACTCTTGATCCGTAATTCCTCTTTTTAATTCTTTCGCATATTTCAAATAAACATGTCTCATAAAATCATCCAGTCCTTTTTTGCCGTTGTATTTTGTAACCATCATCACATCAAAAATGGCGGCAATTACTTGACCTCTAGAATAATAGGTCATGGTTGTGTTAGAAGAGTTTTCGTTGGGTCTATATCCTTTAATCCACGCATCAAAACTGGAATGAGCTAGGGATTGAACGCGAGAACCAACTGTTCCTTCTACGTAATTTACGGTGCTTTGAATTTTTGATACAAACTCTTCCTGACTTACTAGGCCAATTCTTCTCAATATAAGTTCATCGTAATACGATGTAAATCCTTCCATTACCCAAAGTAAGTTTGTATAATTTTCTTGATCGTAATTAAATGGCCCTAATTCTATTGGCCTCAATCTCTTTACGTTCCATAAATGAAAATATTCGTGTGCAACAAGGTTTAAGAAATTAATATAATTTGAGCCAGAATATGTCCAACGATTAACACTTAAGGTTGTTGAATTCATGTGCTCAAGACCTCCTTGTCCATTAACCACATTGTGAACGATAAAAACATATTCTTTATTTGGGTTTTCGCCAAAAACTGCTGTTTCGGCATCAATGACTTTTGGCATATCTTTTTTGAGTTTTTCAATGTCATAATTAGCTTCTCCATACATTGCAACCGTATGTTTAACTCCTGAAGCAACAAAATCAAAAACTACGTGATTTCCAATTTCAATCGGACAATCCACCAATTGATCGTAGTTTTCAAATTGAAATGTTTCAGAACCGTCTTTTGCAATACTAATGCTTGATTTTGGCAGAGCCGTTGTAATTTTCTTGAAATCTTTATAAGGAACTATTTCCAAGCTTCCTGCTATTTCTTGATTCCCTGAAACGTACATAAATACCCCTGAACCACTAACGAATCCGTGAGTTAAATCTAAAAAACTTGTTCTCACGCTTAATTCAAAAGCATAAACTTCATATGTAATACTAATTTTTTTTGCTTTGTTGGAATTATCAATGAGCCACGTATTTTTTGTTTTCTTACTTGTTTTTAGCGACTTATTCGATTCATCTTTTGCTCTTACCTGGTTTACATTTTTCGAAAATTCTCGTACAAGGTAAGATCCAGGAGCCCAAACCGGCATTTTAATTTCAATTTCTTTTTGTTTGAATCCTTCTAAAATCATTTCAACTTCGAAATAATGATTTTGTGGGTTAGACATCTTGAGTTTGTAATTGACTTTCTGACCAACTAATGAACTTGCGGAAATGCAAATAATGAAAATTGTTAAAATGAATTTATTAATCATAGTTATAAGTAATTAATTGATTTTTCGAGTGCTATTCCGCGTGAACCTTTGAGTAATATAAACTTATTCATCAATTGATTCGCTTTTAAATACACTAATAATTCGTCTACATGTTTAAATTTTTCCAAGGCTTTATTTTCGGATGAATCAAAGAACAAGGAGCCAACAGTAATATAAGGGGTTAAATTTTTATTGAGTAACGCTAGTATTTCGTTGTGCTTGGCAGTTGCTTCTTTACCAAGTTCTAACATATCACCTATTATTGCTATTTTTTCTGGTGAATTGGTTGAAATAAAACTTGTAATTGCTGACAGCATACTTGATGGATTGGCATTATAGCAATCGACCAGAACTATATTTTTTTCTGTTCTTGTTATCTGTGAGCGATTGTTTGATGGCGTATATTGTGCAAGGGATGCATTGATTTTGTCAACCGGAACTTTAAATAGTTGACCGAAGCGGATTGCGACTAAAAAATTATACAAATTATAACTTCCGAACAAATTTGTTTTTACCAAGTGCTTTTGTCCATTTTCATCAGTCCAGTGAAAATTTAAACAGGGGTTTAAGGATTCTACCTCACCTTGTAATTCAGAATTTTCAACTACCGAGTAATAGACATATTTCGAATTTTTGGGTAGGTTTGAACATAAAGTTTGATCATCTTTATTCACTACTAAAATCCCGTTTGATTTCTCAACAGAATCAAATAGTTCAAGTTTCGTTTTTAGCACACCTTCAAAGTTGCCAAAGCCTTCTAGGTGAGCAGCACCAATATTGGTTATAATTCCATGAGTAGGTTCAGCAATTTCGCAAAGTTCGGCGATATCATTTAAACGATTGGCACCCATTTCAATTATTGCTAATTCATGAGTTTCAGTGATTGAGAGTAGGGTAAGCGGTACACCGATGTGATTGTTCAAATTACCTACTGTTGCGAGCGTAGTATATTGGCTACTTAAAACTTGATTTATGAGCTCTTTAGTAGTTGTTTTACCATTTGAACCTGTAATGCCTATAATTGGGATAGATAATTTTTTTCTATGATAATTAGCGAGTTTTTGAAGAAAAACAAGTGCGTTGTCTACAGAGAAAATGGTTTCGTTATTAGCATATTCACTTTCGTCTACAATGGCATATTTTGCCCCTTGTTTTATGGCTTCATTTGCAAATGAATTTCCATTAAAATTTGAACCTTTGAGTGCTACAAAGAGTCCGTCAATTTTTATATTTCGCGAATCAATATATACACCTGAGGTCTCGTAAAAAAGTTGAAATAATTCTTCCATAAAAAAAGGCCTGATAAACAGGCCTTAAAAATAATCATTATGGTTTTCTTTTCTTCCTTTTACCGTAATTTTTTCCGGTTGGACTTCCAACTCTATCCATAGCACAACGGAAACCAATATTTCTTGTTGACTGACGCTCATCTAGGAAACGACGAGTATGACATCCTAACCAGTATGCATTGTCTTCCCAAGACCCACCTTTGTAAACACGTGTTCTATCTGATACTAGAGTTGTTGGAACGCCTTTGTTCCATCCTTTGTTAACCTCTTCTCCTTGTAGATTAAATCTTTCATGATCGTTTTGATACATTACTAATTTTGGATCTCGTTTACCCATATTAATTTCTTTCATGCGATTTTCATTATTATAGAATATGGACGATTCAATATCGCCATCTAAATAATCTATGTAATCATCTTTTCTGTAGTTTAATCTACCTAGATTTTCTTCCTCTGTAACACGTCTGTATCGCATTTGGCCTTCTGTTTCGATAATGTATTCAGTTAATCCATTTCTCAAAACACTTATCATAGTTGTTAACGCAGGATCATCTAAGTAATTAGGGAAAAGTTTGATAATGTAGGCCTCATCAAAAATCCTACCCCACAAACCTTTATTAATTTGACGAGTTGCTTCTGTAGTTCTGAGGTTATTAGTCAAATAAATAGCCGTATCTAACCAATAATGAATAGAATCAATAAATTGCAATTCATTTTTATACTGGGATCCTTTAATGTTATACACAGCATTAGGATCTTGCGCTTGTGTTTTATCGGCAAATAATGAACCAGAAGAAACGAATAATGGATCAGGTGCAGTACCTCTTCTAGCATCAGCTGGATTTTGGGACTTACTCTTTTTATTTACACCTTCAGTCGGTAATACTTTACGATCTAACACATTGATTTCAATTGTGTATTTCTTTGTGTTATCTTTTGTTTTTACTTTTTTATTTGTTGCTGTAACTTCAATAACATACTTCCCAGGTATATTTAAGATACCTTTTTTAGAGATAATTTCACCCGTGTTTTTGTTAATTTCAAATTCATCATCTAGTTTACTAGGTCCAGTACCTTTCATTGTAAATTCAATATCACTTGGAGGCGGAGTTGCTTGACCTGTTCCTCCAGCTGTATTTGAAGTTCCAGATTGAGTTGCATTATTAGTTCCACCAACGTTTCCTGATGCAGCTGCCCCAGCAGGAGCTTCCATCCAATAACCAACAGCAGGCTTAGTTTTGAAAGTATCTTTACCTTCATCTTTTAAATTAAATTTTGACCAAGAATACGTATCAATTTCATAATACATTTCAAAGTCTTTCTCGTCCTTACCTTTCCCTTGAGGCTTCCCTGGATCCCACTCTCGAGTTTCATTATTACTTGCAGCCATTCTTTGATAACGTACTCGTTCAAAATCTAATACGTATTGTTTCATGCCATGAACATCGTAACGGATACGGTCATTTTTCATGGCGTCATGAACTCCTATCGTAGTTGTTAACTTGGTTGTGTATACATTACCACGGAAGGGACTAAAGCCATCAACATCATCTAAGGAGTTTGGACGATATACGTCTTGTACCCATTCTGAAACGTTACCAGCCATGTGGAATAAACCAAAATCATTCGGCCAATAGGATTCTACTGGAGCAGTTGGAGCAGCACCGTCGTTTAGATTACCTGCAATACCCATGTAATCACCTGACGTACGCATAAAGTTGGCTTGAATAGATCCTTGAAATTGTTCTTCTTCACGTCTAACCCAGTGACCATTCCACGGATACGTTCTTCTATCTGTATAGTTTTCCGAACCCTCTTGTATGTTGCCGATTAACCCAGTTGCTGCATATTCCCATTCAGCTTCAGTTGGGAGGCGGTAGTTTGGAAGCAAGATACCATCTTCCATGCGAACAATTCTTGCACCGTAGTTACCTTTTCCTCCTTTCATTACAGATCTTGAACTTGGATTATAATTTCGTAATCTCCTTCCGTTATCTCGTGATGATTTTACTGTAAATTTTTTGTCATCTTCATTTTCAGGTGTAAATTCAATATCATCCTCGCACCCATCCCCGTCACTATCAGTTGTGAATGCCTCATATGGACAATTGTCTTCTTTGTCTAAAACACCATCCCCGTCAGAATCAGTCGAATTACCTGAAACATCGTCATAATAATTATTTCTTTCTGCAGGTTGAGGATTTAAACCAAAATATTGACCTCCCAAATAGGCTTCAGTACTAAACATTTGAAAGGGATTCAATTCCTTATTACCCATTTCCCAATCAAGTATTCCTTCTCTGGCAAGTATGTACTCATTTACCCTATCTGTTCTCCATTTGCAGTATTCATTAGCTTGAATCCATGAAATACCTACAACGGGATAATCACGGTAAGCAGGATGACGTAAATAATAATTAACAAAATGCTCCATGGATGACAAAGGGCTTCTCCAACACAAGGTGTCTGGTAAGGCTTTTCTAAATACTTCTTGGTAATTACTTGTAAAAGACTCTCTGTAATTTCTATAAAACTTTCCATAAGCAGCTGAATCTGCAATATCTTGCTTTGGAGAAAAATCAATAACGTCTCTAAATTCACCTGGAACTTGTGAAGAATCGGCGCTATATCTAATTTGATTTGTTGGGTCAACACTGCCATAAACCCTTCCAAGCCAAAATAAATATTCTAGGTAATCAAAGTTTGAAACCTCGGTTTGGTCCATGTAAAATGAAGGAACGGTAACACGACGTGGATTGTTATTCCACTCTTTCATTACATCTTGTTCAGAAAGTCCCATGGTAAATACACCACCTTCAATAAGGGTAAGACCAGGGCCAGTTTCTTGATCCATAGCAGGGAATTTTTCATAACCGCTCCCAAAATTTTCTGGACTATTGTGGTGCCAACCCGTTGTTTTAGAACGTTCAGGCTGACAAGAAACTAAAATAAGGACTCCCAGTAAAAAGGAACTCCCTTTAATAAAAACATGTTGAATTGCTTTCATTTTCATACTTTTTCGTATTATAAGGAAATAGTAAACGTCATTCTAACTAAAAAGTTACATCATTAAAAAGAAGGACAAGAAATAGTTCTAAATTGTCTTGGCTTTCTCTTACATTTTAAGTTGTATCCCATTGAAACTTCGTGAGATCCACCGGAAATACCATTGCCTAATTTAGATACAGTAACATCGTAACTATAACCTAATTTAAATTTTCCGGTATTAACACCAACTGTTAAAATAAATGCATCTCTGTTTCGGTACCAAACTCCTGTGTTGATATTACCATACTTGATATACGTACCAATATTCAATTCCTGGAAACCATTTTGGTATTGGTAAATAATGTTTGGCATTATTGACGTAACATTGTTGTATTTTGATCTCTGACCAAGAGGAATGTCAGCACCCATGTGAGCTGTGAAACGCATCGGCAATCTAGATTGACCTAAAATCATGGACTCATCTGGTCTATTAAGATGATTAACAGCTAATCCACCAAAAAATTTCTTAGTGAAAATAACAGCACCGGCTGACACATCAAAAAAACCTCTTCTTCCACCACGAGCAACGTCACCAGTTTGGTAAATAAAGCCTCTTCTAGGATCAATCATATCACCAAAGGTTAATTTATCCCAATCCAAAAATTTCTGAAACCAAGATGCTTTAGCTCCAAACATCATTGCTGTCTTGCGATTGATTTTATAATGGTATGAATAAATTAATCCAACCATAGAAGTTTGTATGGTAGCCTGACCTTGCTGATCGTGCATGGCTAAAATTCCAACTCCACCGTTCACACTGCGAGAGTAAGTATCATATGCGGCTGCATAGGTCACATAATTCCCTGTTAATTGAGGCCATTCATTTCGGTAGTTTGCCGACAATCTGGGACAACCATGAGAGCCTGCAAGGGCTGGGTTTAAATAAACCGGATTAGCATAAAACTGCGTAAACGTAGGATCTTGGGCAATCACTTTGACCGTTCCCAGAAACGAAAAAAATATCGTAAACAACAGTAAATCAGTAAATTTTATTTTCACTAAACAACTTTTAGGTGCAACTTGTTATAACGTTCTTCTGAAATTAAGGTTACAAAAATAAACTAATTTGTGAAATAAACAATTTTTTTTTTCGTTCGATGCTAGTAAAAGCCTAAATTTGATCTATGTTATTTTCAATAAAAGTTTATAAAACTACTTTTTTCACTTGTTTATTCTTTCTTCTTTTAGGTTCTTTGGCACAAGGCCAAAATACTATTTCAATTTCTATTCCTTGGACTGAGCCGGTTCTACTTAAATTTGGTGAACAGGAAGTGCTTGCTCCATCCATTCAAGATCAGTCATTAAGTGGAAAAATACCAAGTTTTTATTGGAAGGAAAAGTCTTCAAAAAATAAAAAACTTGAACTTATTACCTATGATTCTGAAAATGTATCGCAAATTGAACGAGAATATGCCAATGAGTTTTTAGATGATCTTACTGAAAATCCTCAGATTGAATACAAAGTTACAAAGGGAGGCACTGATTGGTTTGCAGTTGTTACTGTAAAGCCTTTTTTCAAGGAAAATAATCAGGTAAGAAAGGTTACAAAACTGAATTTTGTGGTGAAGGAAATAGATTCACCTGTTTCTCAAAAAGATTTTGTTGCTAATTCAGCACTTCGAGCGGGAACCGGAACCTGGTATAAGATAGCTATTGAGAAAGATGGCATATATAAAATTGACAAAGCTTTTTTGGAGGGGTGTGGAATTTCAACCACTTCATTGAATCCAAATCACATTCACATTTTCGGAAATGGCGAGGGTTTGCTACCTGAAAGTAATTCTGTTCCTCGATTGGATGATCTTGTGGAAAACGCAATTTATGTCAAGGGAGATTCTGACGGAAAATTCGACGAAGCCGATTATCTTTTGTTTTATGGATGGGGTCCACATCGTTGGGATGCCGATGGTAATGCTGAATTTAAACGCAAACAGCATGTCTATTCAGACAAATCGTACTATTTTATAAATATAGATCCAGGAAACACTCCTGAGCGTATCGAAACATTGGCTTCAATTACAGACCCCGCTTCATTTGAAATTTCAAGTTATGATTACCGTGATATTTACGAAACTGAATTGGTGAATTTGGTGAGTGGTGGAAAACGATGGTACGGAGAATTATTTGATGTTGAACTTGAAAGAACTTTCAATTTTTCAATTCCAAATATTGATACTTTTCCTGTAAAGATTAAAACGGCAATGGCAACCAATGGTATTGGAATCACGCAAGATTTTAGTGTTAATGGGAATTCTATTTTTAACTCCCCTTTACCTTATTTTAGTGAATTCACGCGTAAAGAGTCAAGTTTTTTATTTAATACGGCATTAACAAATATTCCGTTGAAACTAACGATTTCTCGAAATAACCCTTCGGTTCTTACCTATTTAGATTTCATCACCCTGAATACGCGAAGAAAACTTGTTTTTTACGGAACTCAAATGAATTTCAGGAACTTAACACAATTCCAACCAGGATTTATAGGGGAGTATGCGCTTTCTTCACTGCCATCAACTGGTTTTGTTTGGGATCTCTCGGATAAGAACCATCCAAAAAGTATAAGCGGAAATCTGTCAAATGGCGTTTTTCGATTCAAAACAGAATTTATTTACAAAGAGTTTGTTGCGTCAAATGGCACTTCGTTTTTCACACCGGAAAAGGTTGGAGAGGTAATCAATCAAAATTTACATGGATTAGAACAAGTTGATTTTGTAATAGTTACACATCCAAGTTTTGTTAGTCAAGCCAATCGTTTAGCGGATTTGCATCGTGCCCAAGGAACCTCAACGCACGTTGTTACAACCGATCAAGTTTTCAATGAATTTAGTTCTGGTGCACCGGATGCTGTGGCAATTCGCATGTTTGCCAAAATGTTTCACGACAGAGCGATTTTAAATCCTGGTACAGAATTAAAATACTTGTTGCTTTTTGGAGATGGCACTTTTGATCCTAAAAATCGAGTTCCAAACAACAATAATTTGGTATTGACCTACCAAGCGGAAAATAGCGAAAACTACTTATCCTGTTACGTTTCAGATGATTTTTTTGGAATGTTAGACGATAACGAAGCACTTGCAGCCAATGATTTATTAGACATTGGTATTGGTCGCATTCTCGCTTCGGATCAAACCCAAGCTAAACAACAAGTAGATAAAATTGAACATTACATGAAAAATGGTTCATCATTTTTTACCTCCAACAATGCATCTTGTTGCTTGGAATTCAATAGCAATTCAACTTTTGGTGACTGGAAATTAAAATATGTGCAAATAGCAGATGATGAAGAGAATAATTATTTTATAATAAATGACACTGAACCTCAATATAATACAGTAAAATCTGACCATTTTGAGATGAATTGTGATAAGTTATACTTGGATGCATATCCTCAACAAACTACTGCAGGTGGTCAACGCTATCCGGATGTTTATAATGCGATTTCCGATCGAATTCAACGAGGCGCGCTTTTGGTTAACTATGTTGGTCATGGGGGTGAAGTAGGTTTAGCGGAAGAGCGCGTTGTTACAATACCTCAAATAAACGATTGGAGTAATATCAATGCTTTGAATTTATTTGTTTCAGCCACCTGTGAATTTACGAAATATGACGATCCTAAGCGTATTTCAGCAGGAGAATGGGTTGCATTAAATCCTGCCGGTGGAGCAATTGCATTGATGACCACAACACGAGCGGTCTATTTTGGAGTAAATACGTCTGTTGGCAATGCTCTATTCGATAATGTGTTTGATCGAAATGCGGATAATTCACCTTTGACTTTCGGGGAAATAATGATGAGAACTAAAAATGACGCGTTGGACAGTGATAATAAGCGAAGCTTTACATTGATTGGAGATCCAGCGTTGAAAATCGCTTTACCATCGTTAAACGTGGTTACGGATAGTATCAATGGAAAAAGTCCACAAATAGAAATCGATACATTAAACGCCTTGAGTAAAGTTCGAATAAAAGGTCATGTTGAAGATGTTAATGGAAATATTCAATCAGGGTTTAATGGAATCTTAGTCCCTTCCATCTTTGATAAGGCAAAGAAATTGAAAACATTAGGGCAAGATCCTAATTCGCAAGAAATTGAATTTGAATTACAACGTAATATTGTTTATAAAGGAAAAAGCAGTGTTGTAAACGGTTATTTTGATTTCTCTTTTGTAGTGCCGAAAGACATTGCGCTTTCCATAGGAAAAGGGAAAATTAGTTATTACGCCTACGATTCAAATGTTGATGCATATGGGTATGACACAAATTTTAGGATTGGTGGAATTGATCCGAATGGAATAAACGACAATGAGGGACCACAATTGGAAGTCTTTCTAAACGATGAGAATTTTATAGACGGAAGCATTACGGACGAAACTCCTGTATTGTTGGTTAAAGCCTTTGATGAAAATGGAATAAATACTGTTGGAAACGGAATTGGGCATGATATTACAGCCATAATTGACGGAAAATCTTCTGA
>Ga0315908_10003097_pt1 | contig 12042 bp, 10 predicted proteins | sample LakEriMetagenome_12_FD_203520 | JGI IMG/M metagenome (GOLD analysis project Ga0315908, IMG submission 203520) | Freshwater fungal communities from buoy surface, Lake Erie, Ohio, United States - Buoy 4 MA124 | ecosystem: Environmental > Aquatic > Freshwater > Lake > Lake biofilm | place: USA...
TAGTGTAAGGGATATCGTGAATTTAAAAATCAAAGGGATTGGAGAAATCAAGGCAGTACGCATCTTAGCAGCCATAGAATTGGGTTCTAGAAGGATTGATTTAATAGATAAACAAACCACCATCCACCATAGTCGGGACGTGGCCATGCATTTAAAAAATAAATTACAGCACGAACAGCGTGAAGTGTTTATGTTACTCTTATTAAATCAAGCAAATAAAATCATACACGAAGCGGCGTTAAGTGAAGGTGGCATCACTGGCACGGTAGCCGACCCTAGAATTGTTTTTAAACTCGCTATTAGTCAAGGCGCTACTGGTTTTATCATCTGCCACAATCACCCAAGTGGACAACTAAAACCGAGCAGGGTGGATGATACCCTGACAGAAAAAATTAAGAAAGGCGCTGCACTTTTTGACATTAAATTAATTGATCATTTAATTGTCAGTTCAGAGGGTTATTATAGCTATGCAGAACAGCATCCCAACTGGTAGTCGCTCTTTAATAAATATCTAAAAATTAAGCTTGAGCAGTTGGACCTCCAAAATTCATTGGGATCTCTATTTGCTCCATATCTCCTATTGGACCATGTGCAGCTTCATATCTTTCAATATTTTCCACCATGGCTTTCATAAAACGCTTGGCGTGCATTGGTGTTAAAATCACACGTGACTTTACTTTACTTTTTGGGGTGCCTGGCATTACATTGACAAAATCAATTACAAACTCTGCATTGCTATGTGTAATAATCGCCAAGTTGGCATAAGTGCCTTCTGCAATCTCCTCGGAGATTTCGATATTTAATGGTTGGTTCGGGTTTTGTTCCATAAACTAAATTAAGAGTCCAAAGATACGAGGGAACGAATCTTAAAAAGAACTAAATTTGCGCCATGTTAGTATTAGACGGAAAAATTGCCTCAGCGGCAGTCAAGGCAAGCCTATTAGAGCAGACCAACGCTTTAAAGGCTGCGGGAAAAAGAACACCCCATTTAGCGGCCATTTTAGTGGGCAATAATGGTGCTAGTGAAACTTATGTCGCAAGTAAAGTGAAAAACTGCGAGGAGACTGGATTTGGTTCTTCCCTTTTCCGTTTTGAAGATACGGTGACCGAGGCTGAATTATTAGCACAAATTGAAGCATTGAATAGCAACGAAAATGTAGATGGTATTTTAGTACAACTCCCCCTTCCTAAACATATTGATGACGCTAAAGTGATTGAAGCGATTGATCCCAAAAAAGATGTGGACGGATTTCATCCTTCCAATGTAGGCAGGTTGGTACAAGGACTCAATACATTTATCCCTGCAACACCATATGGTGTGCTATTAATGTTAGCGCATTTTAATATTGAGACAAAAGGGAAACGTGCTGTCGTAATTGGTCGAAGTAATATTGTGGGAAGACCCATGAGTATTTTATTAAGTTCTGACCATCCTCAAGGAAATTGCACAGTGACTAGTTGTCATAGATATACACCAAAAGAAGACCTCATTGAAATCTGTTCCAAAGCAGATATCCTTGTTGTTGCAGTGGGTATGCCTGATTTTATAGACGCAAGTATGATTAAGCCAGGCGCGGTGATCATTGATGTTGGTATCACTAGGGTTGCAGACGCCACCGCAGCAAAAGGTTTTAGAATTAAGGGAGACGTAAATTATGCCTCTGCAATTACAGTCGCTTCGGCAGTGACGCCTGTGCCAGGTGGGGTTGGTTTAATGACCATTGCAGGCTTATTAAAAAATACAATGAAAGCCTACCAAGGTTTATAAATCATTTAAATAAATACATTGAGCAACGCTTCCTCTTATCCAGTAATGGAACTATTTTACTCTTTACAAGGTGAAGGTTATCATCAGGGTAAAGCTGCGTTTTTTATTCGCTTAGCTGGATGTGATGTAGGTTGTGTGTGGTGTGATGTAAAAGATAGTTGGGATGCGAGTAAGCATCCAATATTATCTGTGGAAGACATTGTGTCTGCTGCAGCTGCGCATCCAAGTCGCATTGCCATTGTCACTGGTGGCGAACCTTTATTGCACCAATTAGACCCTTTAACGACTGCGTTAAAAGCAGCAGGATTTCAAACGCATATTGAAACTTCGGGATCCAGTCCTATGAGTGGATCTTGGGATTGGGTTTGTTTGTCGCCAAAAAAATTCAAAGCCCCTTTACCTGAATCTGTAAAAGCTGCGGACGAATTAAAAGTAGTTGTTTTTAACAAATCTGATTTTGACTGGGCTAATTCTTTTGTAAATGATGTTAATACAGATTGCAAAAAATACCTACAACCAGAATGGGAGAAGTCAGATGCCATGACACCTCTTGTGATTGAATACATTAAGCAAGATCCTTCCTGGGAATTAAGTGCTCAATTACATAAGTATATCCAAGTTCCTTAATTCATTTAAGGACTTATCCTACCTTTATGGTAGATGCATTTTCTATTACGATATCCAAAAGGTTTTCACCTTTTATTATGTTGCTTAATTTTTAGCACCAATATTGTATTGGGTCAATCAAAACAAGCTTTGCAAAGTTACGAAGCTGGAATAAGTGCATTGAATAAGAATGAAGTCCAAAAAGCCATTCAACTTTTTACATTGGCCGCTTCAAAAGACAGTCAATATGTAGAACCTGCCATTGCATTGTTTCAGATATACCATGATCAAAAAGATTTTCAAAAAGCGAGTCAATTTTATTTTCAAATAAAAAAAATAGATAGTGCTGCAGCCATTCCATTTTTAGTAAAACAAGGGATTGCACTTGCTAGTCTTGGACAATACGGTGCTGCTTACGCATTATTATCACCTTTTATTAGCAATAATAGTTTGCCCAATTATTTAAAAGAAAAAGCAAATGCATTATTCGCGGTTTGTCAATTTGCTATTGCAGAAAAAATTGCACCCGAAATTACCATCCACAATATGGGCGACAGTATTAACTCTGCTGCGTCCGAGTATTTTCCAACTGTGAGCATTCAAGACAGTTTATTTTTATTTATGCGTAGGCTGAATTTAAGTCGAGAAGATTTTTACACCAGCAGTATGGGTGTTGATGGATTCTCTGCTGCCATTCCATTATCAGATACGTTAAATTTTGCTGCAAAAAAAGGGAGTATGAGTTTGAGTGCCGACCTGCAAACATTATACTATGCAGCTGATTATGCAGAGCAAGGCTATGGACGATATGATATTTATAAAGTGCAACGCAGTCCATGGGGATGGTCAAAACCAAAAAATTTAGGCCAAAGAATCAATAGTGATTTTTGGGACAGTGCCCCAAGTATTGCACCCGATGGCAACTCCATTTATTTTGCTAGCAATCGCCCCGAAGGCTATGGTGGCATTGATATTTATGTATCGTTTAAAAATGAAAAAGGTTATTGGGAAGAAGCCATCAATCTTGGTCCTACTATTAATACAAAAGGAGATGACCAAACGCCATTCATCCACGCAGACAATCAGAGTTTATATTTTTCGAGCAATGGACGCATAGGATTCGGGGGATCGGATATCTATGTGTCAAGAAAAAAAATCGATGGCAACTGGACCACTCCTGTGAATCTAGGCTATCCAATCAATACTTATGATAACGAAGGAAGTATTGCTGTTGCAAGCAATGGCGCAACTGCCTATATTGCTAGTGATAGATCCGACACTAGAGGAGAATTAGATATTTATAAAATTACTTTAGCCGAAAACACTAGAGCCTTTAAAACATGGTATATCAAAGGACAAATAATAGATGCTACAACAAAAAAATCCCTTGCTGCCGAATTGCAAATAGTGGACCCAGCTTCTGGTTATCCAATGATGGAAATGCAAATTGATAGCATGGGTCAATTTTTATTAGCGCTCCCGTATTTTGATAGCCTAGGTTTAAAAATCAATAGTCCAGGGCATGATTATTTGAGCAGCATCCTTCCTATAGATAGCGTAAAATTAATGGCAGGAAAAACATTTGATTTTGCATTGACGCCAATTGAAAAACTGTTTACAAAAACATTTAACCAAGTGTATTTTGAAACCAATGCTGCTATTTTACAAGCCATTTCTAGCGTTGAGTTAGACGCATTGGTCGTTTATTTAAAAAATACTTTGAATGCGCAGATTTTAATTGAAGGTCACACGGATAATACAGGTACAGCAGCGCAAAATAATTTACTATCCTTACAAAGAGCCAATGCCATTGGAGATTACTTACAACAAAAAGGCATCGCGGCAAATCGTATACAGCGCAAGGGATTGGGTGCTACTATGCCAATCGCAGATAACAATACTGCAGCTGGCAGGGCTAAAAATAGAAGAACCAGTTTTACGATTACGCTGAAGTAAAAAATCATGCTCACATAAGCTTATCCATAAAGCGAATTGAATTTAAAATAAAAGCTTTTTTGAATTTAAATCGCGTATTTATACTTGAAATCTTATTTAATTTAATTCGGATTTTCAAGCAATGAATCCATCCCTTTTATATGCCATTGCTTTTACACAATTACAGGGTATTAATCTTTACGAACGAAAAAAATTAATCCATGTATTTGGTTCTGCCATGTCCATTTACAATGCCTGTAAACAAGGGGGCAAAGCATTGATGGAACTTGAATTAAAATCTATTGAAAGCCTCCTATCTCCATGGCCATTAAAAGCAGCATCGGAGGAACTTTCTACTATGACAAAATTAAATATTGAAGCGACTTGCCTGGAAGACGCAGCCTATCCAAATAGATTATTTCAATGTGAAGACGCACCCACTATGCTTTTTTCTAAAGGCACTAAAAAATGGAATCTGCCTTTTTTAATTAGTATTGTTGGCACACGCAACCACACGATCTATGCGGACAAAGTGATTCAAGAATTACTCGAAGGCATTCAGCATTTGAATCTGGGTGTGGTCAGTGGTTTAGCATTGGGCATTGATGGCATGGTACATGAAAAAGCTTGCCAACTAAAAATTCCAAATTGGGGCGTGATTGCAACGGGATTGGATAGTATCTACCCAGCACAACATCAACGCTTAGCAAATAAAATGATGGAGATGGGTGGCATCCTTTCAGAAAACACGAGCAATACCCAACCGCTTCCTTATCAATTTCCAAAACGTAATCGTATTGTGGCAGGCATGACCGATGCCACCATCGTGATTGAATCTCAAGTACAAGGCGGAAGCATGATTACAGCTGGGCTCGCAAGAGGTTATAATAGAGAAGTGTTTGCAGTGCCGGGCAAGATTACAGACCAAAAAAGCTCGGGCTGCTTAGCGCTCGTTCGTTCCAATACGGCTCAATTATACCAAAGTCCCACGCAATTATTAGAAAGCCTGGGTTGGGCAATTTCAGACAATCATACCCCTATCCAAAAGCCTCTACCCTTTGATTTAAGCCCTATTTGCCAAGAAATTTTAGCCATCATTACTAAGCAAAGCCCCATCCACCAGGACCAGCTTGCCAATCTGTTCAATCTCAATATAGGCTTGCTTTCCACGCATTTACTAACCCTCGAATTAAATGGCCTCATCCTCCCCCATGGAGGGGCAATGTATAGTATCCGCTAAAAAAAGGATTTTGCCCAAATATTGGCTTGCCCTATCTTTGCCTATGGCAACAAGAAATTCTACCTCCCGCATTTTTGGACAAGGCTTGACATTTGATGATGTATTGCTAATGCCTGCCTATTCCGAAGTCCTTCCTTCCGAAGTAAATATCCACGCACAACTAACTAAGCATATCAAATTGCATGTGCCAGTTTTGTCTGCTGCTATGGATACAGTGACCGAAGCTCAATTAGCTATTGCACTTGCAAGAGAAGGTGGCATTGGTATCCTCCACAAAAACATGTCTATCGAACGCCAAGCAGAACAAGTGCGTAAAGTAAAACGTAGCGAGAGTGGCATGATTGTAGACCCTATCACTTTAGAGGTGACCGCTACTATTGGTGATGCATTGAACTTGATGCGTGACAATAAAATTGGCGGTATTCCTATTGTTGACAAAAACCACAAATTAGTGGGCATCCTCACCAACCGTGACTTACGCTTTGAGACCGATCGAAAAAGAAAAGTGAGCGAAGTCATGACCAATGAAAATTTAATCATTGCGCCAGAAGGAACAGATTTAAAGAAAGCAGAAAAAATCTTACGTCAATATAAAATTGAAAAATTACCTGTTGTTAACAAACAAGGAAAATTAATTGGCTTAATTACTTACAGAGATATTTTACAAGTGACTGCTTTCCCAAATGCAGCTAAAGATAGTATTGGTCGTTTATTAGTGGGTGCTGCTTTAGGTATTACAAAAGATGTATTAGATCGTGCAGCAGCATTGCAGAGTGTTGGAGTAGATATCGTTTCATTGGATAGTGCACATGGTCATAGTAAAGGCGTGATAGAAGCGTTAAAATTGATCAAGAAAAATTTTAAAAACTTACCAGTCATTGCAGGTAATATTGCAACTGGTCCAGGTGCTTTGGCATTGGCAGCAGCAGGTGCAGATGCAGTGAAAGTGGGTATTGGTCCCGGTTCTATTTGTACCACAAGAATTGTGGCAGGTGCAGGTGTACCTCAGTTAACAGCCATCATGGAAGCAGCAAAAGCGTTGAAAGGAAAAAATATTCCAATTATTGCTGACGGTGGTATTCGTTATACAGGCGATATGGTGAAAGCTTTAGCAGCTGGTGCCAATTGCGTGATGATGGGCAGTATTTTTGCAGGTACCGAAGAAAGTCCAGGCGAAACAATTATTTACGAAGGCAGAAAATTCAAAGGCTACCGAGGGATGGGAAGTATTGGCGCCATGTCTCAAGGAAGTGGTGATCGATATTTTCAAGAGGATGCAGAAGCTAAAAAGTTTGTACCAGAAGGAATTGAAGGTCGCGTTGCTTACAAAGGCGCTTTAGGAGAAATCGTATACCAATTTGTGGGTGGACTAAAAGCTGGTATGGGCTATTGTGGTGCAAAAACTGTAAAGGATTTACAGAATGCCACATTCGTTCAAATCACCAATGCAGGAATGAGAGAAAGCCACGCACACGATGTTGATATCACTAAAGAATCGCCAAACTATAGTAGAAAATAAGTCTACACGAATAAATCAACACAATGCGTAAACTTTGTTTACTTCCACTATTGTTATTGTTCGGGCTGTTTACATCCAGTCAACTTGTGGCGCAGGATAGCACCAAAAATAGATTGCAAATTAGCGTTTTAACTTGCGCATCTGGTGAAGATGTATACACCGCCTGGGGGCACACTGCTATTAGAATTTTAGACTCAACCAATCAAACAGATTTGGTGTATAATTTTGGCACATTCGATTTTGATACACCTAATTTTTTAGTTGAGTTCTTAAAAGGTAATTTACAATATTTCTTATCAGTCGACTACTTTCAAAATTTCATTGCAGAATACCAATACTATGGCCGCAGTATCAAAGAGCAAGTTTTGATTTTAACGGATGCAGAAAAAACGAAATGGCAAATTGCATTGCAAAAGAATTTAGAAGGTACTAATCGTTATTACTTATACAATTTCATTACAGACAATTGTACCACAAGGGTGAAAGATGGTTTGTATCAATTCACCAACTATAAAGTGCCTCCATCTACTATTAAAAGCTTTAGAACCCATGTAGTAGAAGCGCCTTATCAACAAGGGATTCCTTGGATAGGATTGGGTATTGATGTATTGTTAGGCGCAGTCTCGGACAAAACACCAAGTCCATTGCAGGCAGGGTTCTTACCAGATTTATTATTTGATCAAATTGCAATTCAGCCTAATCATATTGCAGCCACTCAAAATTACGACTTCACAAAAACGACACCAGTAAAGCAAACTGACCCAATCTATTATATCATTGGATTGATGCTGGTATATTTATTTGTAGGCAAATGGAATGCAAGGTGGGCCGTGATTGCTGCTAAATTTTTAGACGTTATTTTATTATTTATTTTTGGACTAGGAGGATTACTATTGGTATACATGAGTATTTTTTCATTACACACGGCATGCCATGACAATTTTAATATTGCATGGATCCATCCATTGTATTTTATTGCACTTATCTGCTATTTTATTAAACCAGTCTGGGCAGGCTACATAGGTCGGATATTTTTTATTGCTATTATTGGACTTATTCTAATTAGTTATTTTATTCCTCAATCATTTTCTATTTCGGTCTATCTATTAATGGGACTTGCTTTAATATTAAATTACCGCTTAATTAAAAGAGGAAGGGATGCAAAATTCAATTAAGCTAACCCCGCATTATTACAATTACGGAATAGATCAGCTTGCTTATTATGATGCAGGCAAAGGCAATCAAACCATGCTACTCATTCATGGATTTGGCGAAGACCATCACATTTGGGAAAATCAAATTGAATTTTTATCTACCCATTATAGAATCATCGCACCAAATTTACCAGGGGTAAATTGCAAACCATTGGCATTGCACCATAGCCAAGCACCTAGTATTCGAATGTATGTAGAAGTGCTACATGATTTAATGCACCATCTACATATCGAACAATATTATATCGTAGGACATAGCATGGGCGGCTATATTGGCTTATCCTTTGCAGATTATTATGTAAACCATGTGCAGGGTTTATTATTATTGCACTCTACTTCATACGAGGACAACGAAGCAAAAAAAACGAGCAGGATGAAAGTGGCCGAATTTATTCAAGAATGGGGTGTCTCTAAATACCTTGAAACTGCGACACCCAATTTATTTGGCGATGCCTTTAAAAAATCCAACCCTGCTGCCATTCAAAATGTGATAGACAGTGGATTAAACATTAGCCAAGAAGCGATGATTCAATTTGTATTTGCCATGCGTAATCGAAAAGCAATGACCCATTTGTTACATCAAAATACAATACCTATATGGATGATTGCAGGAGAAGCAGACTTAGCTGTTCCAATACAAGATAGCTTGGAACAAATTAAATTACTACCTTCATCTAACAGTTTGGTGCTTAAAGAAGTGAGCCATATGGGCATGCTCGAAGCAATCAAACAAGTGAATGAGTTCATACATCAATATATACAATCCGCTTAGTGTAAATTACTAAGCCAAAAAAAATAGACTATGTCAAAAATTATTTTAGTGACTGGCGCAAGTTCAGGATTTGGAAAGGCAATTGCTACAAAATTTGCAGCGGGTGGTTGGAACGTTATTTTAACTGGACGCAGAAAAGAAAAATTAGATGCATTAGCAAAGGCATTAGAAGCAAACTACGGCATCAAAACATTGTGCCTCAACTTTGATGTACAAGATAAAAAAGCAGTATTTGACAATCTACAAAACTTACCTACCGAGTGGCAATCCATCAACATATTGGTGAACAATGCAGGTCTTGCCTTAGGAAGAGATTCTTTTGAAAACGCCAATTTAGAAGATTGGGAAACCATGATTGATACCAATGTGAAAGGATTATTATACGCTTCTAAAGCTGTCTTACCAATGCTCATTAAAGAAAAAGGGCATATCATCAATATTGGCAGTACGGCTGGTAAAGAAGTGTATAAAGACGGGAATGTCTATTGCGCATCCAAGCATGCAGTAGATGCCATTAGCAAAGCACAAAGAATTGACTTATTGCCTTATCAGATTAAAGTAACGGCTATCCATCCTGGAGCAGCAGATACTGAATTTTCAGTGGTTCGATTTAAAGGAGATGCAGAAAAAGCAAAGGCAGTTTACAACGGCTACACTCCTTTAATGGCAGAAGATATTGCAGACACTGTTTGGTATGTGGCTAACACCCCAGCACATGTATGTATTAATGACTTGGTGATTACTTGCACTGCACAAGCGAACTCGATGTATCTACAGAAATAGCTTTAAAATAAAAACATTTGAATTAGTTTATCCAAAATCTATTTCAGTGTTGTCGCCAATATTTAAAGTACGGCTCATCCCCTTTACTGCAGCATCACTTCCAATGAGTGAATTGTCCAATACCACTTCATCCAATTCAGTGTAGGAACCTATAATGCTATCTTTCACAATCGAACTTCTGATAGTGGTGTTATTGCCTATTGTGACATGGGGTCCGATGATTGAATTTTCGATAATACACCCATCTGCAATACTTACTGGTGCAATGATGATACTATTGGTATATAATTCTGGATTAATGGCATAGCCACCAGACTTCTTAAGTAACATGGCATTGGTTTCTAGCAAAGTTTCTTTTTTACCGCAATCAAACCAGTTCTTTACTTTAAAGGATTTAAACTGCACCCCTTTATTGATCATGCAATCCAATGCATCCGTTAAATTATACTCCCCATTGGATTTGATATTCTCGGCCACTAATTTTTGAAAGCATTCAAATAAAATAGCAGACTCTTTAATTTTATACAACCCTACTAATGCATTGTTACTTTTTGGAATCGAAGGTTTTTCAACCACATGCTCAATCACGCCTTCTTCATTCATTTCTGCCACACCAAATAGTCTTGGATCATCTACCTTTTGAATCCCTAACATACTTGTAGGACTCTCAAGCACTTCCTTAATATCGTATTCACAAATGGTATCTCCAAGGACTATAAATACCTCGTCTCCATCAACAATCTCTTTCGCTAATTGAATTGCATGCGCTGTTCCCTGACGATCGTTTTGATGCACAAAATGGGTGGTCAAATTTGGGTAGGTCTGCTCTACATAATCTTGAATCTTCTCTCCTAAATAACCCACTACAAAAATGAACTCGTCAATGCCTTCGGCCCTTAATTGATCTACAATAAAACTTAAAATCGTTTTGCCTGCAATAGGAATCAACGCCTTAGGCTGTGTATAAGTATGTGGTCTTAGTTTCGCTCCTGCGCCTGCAACCGGTATAATCGCCTTCATTTAATTTTTGTTTAGGGGTGGCTAAAAATAGTAAAAAACGCCTATTTAATGCCTTTTGATCGCATCAAAGATAGTATTATTATAAAACACTAAACAAATGTGGATATTCAGCCTAAAACTCTTTCTATAAAGCTTTGGAGCAACTTAATAATAAATTAATTTTGCACCTTATAAACACCGCCCTATGAAAAGAGATACCCTTGTTTTTGACATCATCCATCAAGAATTAGCACGTCAAAGACGTGGTATAGAATTAATTGCTTCAGAGAACTTTACAAGCTTACAAGTGATGCAAGCCACAGGTTGTGTGATGACCAATAAATATGCCGAAGGCTATCCTGGAAAAAGGTATTATGGTGGATGTGAAATTGTAGATAAAACAGAACAATTAGCAATAGATCGTTTAAAAGAAATTTTTGGATTAGAATATGCCAATGTGCAACCCCATAGTGGAGCGCAAGCCAATGCAGCTGTGATGTTGGCCATCTTAAAAAATGGAGATGCTATTTTAGGTTTAGACTTAAGCATGGGCGGTCACTTAACGCATGGTAGTGCAGTGAATTTTTCGGGTAAAACTTATACCCCGCATTTTTATGGTGTAGTGAAAGAAACTGGATTGATTGACTATGAGATGTTAGAAAGTCAAGCAAGAACGCATAAGCCAAAATTAATTATTTGTGGTGCGAGTGCATATAGTAGAGACATTGATTACGCGCGCATTCGTAAAGTAGCAGACGAAGTGGGTGCTTTTGTATTAGCAGATATCGCACACCCTGCAGGATTGATTGCAAAGGGATTATTAAGTTCTCCTTTCAACCATTGTCATTTTGTAACTTCTACTACGCACAAAACATTGCGTGGACCAAGAGGTGGTGTGATCATGATGGCAAAAGACGGCGAGAACACTTTAGGATTAAAAGATATGAAAGGGAATTTAAGACTATGGTCCAATGTCATTGATATGGCTGTGTTTCCGGGTACACAGGGTGGACCATTAGAGCACGTGATTGCAGCAAAAGCAATTGCATTTGGAGAAATTCTATCCGATGAATTTATGGTGTATCAAAAGCAAGTACAAACAAATGCGAAAGCTATGGCTGCAGCATTTGTTGCAAAAGGATATGAGTTGATTAGCGGTGGTACAGACAATCACTTAATGTTGATTGATTTAAGAAATAAAAATAT
>Ga0315908_10003098_pt1 | contig 12042 bp, 8 predicted proteins | sample LakEriMetagenome_12_FD_203520 | JGI IMG/M metagenome (GOLD analysis project Ga0315908, IMG submission 203520) | Freshwater fungal communities from buoy surface, Lake Erie, Ohio, United States - Buoy 4 MA124 | ecosystem: Environmental > Aquatic > Freshwater > Lake > Lake biofilm | place: USA...
ATCCCAACCGAACCGGCGCTCGACTCTAAACCCGCGCATCGTCTTGTAACGAGGAACCATGTCTTTGGCATAACCGGTAAGTAGGTGACCGTAGTGAGGAAGACCGTTAGCAAACGGCGGGCCGTCGTAGAAAACGAACTCGTTATTGCGATCACGCTGATCAATCGAAGCCTGGAAGGTGTCGTCTTTCTTCCAAAAAGCCAGAATATCCAGCTCAACTGCAGGAAAACTCGGGGACGGGTTAACCCCGGGCGTGGCAGAGTTTTGGCTCTTCGGATACATTTGAGGCTTTCTGACTTACAAAACTTATCTCTAAGTCAATGTTAACCTTATTCAAACGCTAGTTTTGGAGACTCCCACGTGACTTATCAGCAATCTGGTTCATCTTTCCTTGCGCCTGCCACCGCGCCCGAAAAGGTAAGTGTGGAAGGTCTCGAGACCAAGTGGGCTGAAAAGTGGGACTCCACTCACGTTTACTCCTTCGATCGCAGCGCCGACCGAGCAAACATCTACTCGATTGACACCCCGCCGCCAACAGTTTCCGGTTCGCTTCACGTTGGCCACGTTTTCAGCTACACCCACACCGACGTGGTGGCTCGCTTCCAGCGCATGCTGGGTAAAGAGGTTTACTACCCAATGGGCTGGGACGACAATGGTCTACCAACCGAGCGACGTGTTCAGAACTACTTCGGCGTTCGCTGCGACCCGAGCCTTCCCTACGACGCAAACTTTGCTCCTCCGTTTGAGGGCGGCGACAACAAATCTTCTAAGTCAGCCGACCAGCTTCCAATCAGCCGCCGCAATTTCATCGAGCTTTGCGAAAAGTTGACCGGCGAAGACGAGAAACAGTTCGAGGCGCTTTGGCGCCGACTAGGCCTAAGCGTCGACTGGTCTCAGACCTACCAGACCATCTCCCCCGACGCACAGGCGGTTAGCCAGAAGGCTTTCCTAAATAACCTTGAGCGCGGCGAGGCCTATCAGTCGATGGCCCCAACCCTTTGGGACGTAACCTTCCGCACCGCGGTTGCCCAGGCCGAATTGGAAGACCGCGAACAGCCGGGCGCCTACCACCGCATCGGCTTCGATGGCCCAAACGGCAAAATCTTTGTGGAAACCACTAGACCGGAACTTCTTCCAGCCTGCGTTGCCCTGGTTGCCCACCCAGACGACGAGCGTTACCAGCCACTGTTCGGCAAAACCGTCACCACCCCGCTATTCGGCGTCGAAGTTCCTATCTTGGCTCACCGCCTGGCCAGCCAGGAAAAGGGTTCCGGTATCGCCATGATCTGTACTTTCGGAGACGTCACCGACGTAATCTGGTGGCGCGAACTAGACCTACCAAACCGTGCCATCCTCGGCTGGGACGGACGAATCCTTTCGGAAGCGCCAGAAGTTATCGTCAGCGATAAGGGCAAAGAAGTCTTTGCCGAACTCGCCGGTAAAACCACCTTCTCGGCCAAGCAGCGCATCGTTGAACTTCTTCAAGAATCCGGCGACATGGTTGGCGATGCTAAGCCAATTACCCACCCGGTCAAGTTCTTCGAAAAGGGTGACAAGCCACTTGAAATCGTGTCAACCCGTCAGTGGTACATCCGAAACGGCGGCCGCGACGAAGACCTTCGAAGCGTTCTAGTCGCCAAGGGTAAGAACCTGGCCTTCCACCCAGACTTCATGCGCGTTCGCTACGAAAACTGGGTAAACGGCCTCACCGGAGACTGGCTAATTTCTCGTCAGCGTTTCTTCGGGGTACCGATTCCCGTTTGGTATGCCCTAGATGCCGATGCCAACCCAGATTTTGACCGCGTGCTCACCCCGAGTCACGAACTTCTTCCGGTTGACCCATCAACCGATGTTCCGGCCGGCTACACCGAAGCTCAGCGAAACCAACCAAACGGATTTATCGGCGAAGTCGACATCATGGACACTTGGGCAACCAGCTCGCTCACTCCGCAACTGGCCGGCGGTTGGATTTCCGACCCGGAAAAGTACGCCAAAGTTTTCCCGTTCGATCTAAGACCTCAGGGCCAAGACATCATTCGCACCTGGCTCTTCTCGTCGCTGCTTCGAAGCGAGCAAGAGAGTGGCCAACTTCCTTGGTCGAACGCAGCCATCTCTGGTTGGATTCTCGACCCAGACCGCAAAAAGATGTCGAAGTCGAAGGGCAACGTGGTAGTGCCCGCAGAGCCTATCGACAACCATGGCGCCGACGCGGTTCGTTACTGGGCCGCCTCAGCACGCCTTGGCACCGACGCCGCCTTCGACGAAGGCCAGATGAAGATCGGTCGCCGCTTAGCCATTAAGCTTCTCAACGCCAGCAAGTTCGTGCTCTCATTCGAACCTGCCGACGGCATCGAAGAGGTCACCGAAGCGGTCGACCAATCGCTACTTCTCAACCTCGCCGAGGTTGTGAAGGACGCGACCACCGCATTCGAAAACTACGACCACACCAAGGCCCTGGAAGTAGCAGAAAGTTTCTTCTGGAACTTCACCGACAACTATCTAGAACTGGTGAAGGAACGCGCCTACGGTCAGGGTGACTACACCCCGGCCGAACAAGCGAGCGCCGCGGTTGCTCTTCGCAAAGCGCTTCACACCATGCTTCGCCTATTCGCGCCGTTCCTGCCATTCGCAACCGACGAAGTTTGGAGCTGGTGGCAAACCGACGCCGGTTCGATTCACCGAGCAGCCTGGCCAAAACCGCAAGAACTCACCGAGAATCTCGATGCTGGCAATCTTGGAGTTCTAGAACTAGCGAAGGAAGCTCTATTCGGCCTACGCAAGGCGAAGTCTGATGAAAAGGTATCGATGAAGGCAGCCGTTGATTCGGCCACCCTGGTCTCCCCTGCCGCCGTTTTGACCACTCTGCGACTGCTCGAAGCAGACTTTAAAGCCGTTGGCAAGATTGCCGATTTAATTTTTGAAGAAGGCGACGAATTCGCTGTGAAGAACGTGGTGCTTTCGGAAGTTTCCGACGAAGACTAAGAACGCTTCTTAAGCGCTTGCCAAACTAAGACACCGGCAAGCAGAGCCCAGAACGCAGCGCCAATTCCCCACACTGCGAAACCCGAAGCTCCAACCAGGAACGTAATGATTGCCGGAAGCCGCAGTTCGGAATCCTCGGTGGCAGCCGTGACGGCCGAGGTAATTGTGGCAAAAAGCGCAATTCCAGCCATCGCCAAGATCAATTCGTGCGGAACGTTTAACACAACGGCAACGAATGGCACAGCCAAGAGCGCCAAAACCAGATAGATGATTCCGCCGTAAACCGAAGCCAGGTAGCGTTTTTTGTGATCTGGGTGAGCGTGTTCATTGGCGTTTATGGCAGCGGTAATAGCAGCAAGGTTGAATGCAAATCCACCAATCGGAGCGGAGAGCACCGAAGCCAAACCGGTGGTGATCATCACCGGTTTGAACGGAACGTCGAAGTTGAAGCTTTTCATGATGGCGATTCCGGGGATGTTCTGCGATGCCATGGTCACCAAATAGAGCGGAATGGCAATTGAGAACAAGCCGGTCAGAGTGAATTCCGGCATCGTGAATTCAACCTGAGGGACCAAAGAGAAATTGGCCGACGGAATTGGCACGGTGATCGCAATCAAGATGCCCATCACCACGATTGCGGCAGGCGCCGCCCAAATCATGGCATAACGATAAAGCAGCAGCCAAACGACTAGTGCCGGCAAAATTACCCAAGGGTTGGTGGTAATCACCTTGAACGGAGCGATGCAGAAGCTGAAGATAACCCCGGCCAACATCGCCGACGCAATTGGCTTGGGAATCGCTGAAACTATTCGACCGAGGGTTGGCCAGAGGCCGGTGAGAGTGAGCAATACACCCGACATGATGAAGGAACCCACCGCAACGGGAAACCCGAGGTTTAGTGTTCCCGCAGCCACCAGCATGGCGGCGCCAGGAGTCGACCAAACAATCGACAGAGGCATTTTGTATCGCAGCGAAAGCAGAATCGAAAGTAGACCATAGCCGAAAGTTGCCACGAAGATTATTGAAAGAATTTGTCCGTCGGAAGCCCCAAGGCCCTTCATTGCGGCTAGAACAACTCCGGTTGAAGCGGCAACTCCAGTTATTGCAGAAACGCCACCGGCAAGGATTGGTGCCTTGTACATCAAGTTAGGCCGACTTCTCCTGAGCACGGAATGGAATAACCTTTGGCTGAACCTTTTCGGTAACCACTTCGGAAGTAATCTTCACTCGACCCTGAACGGCGGTTCCTGGAAGTTCATACATTATCGAACCCAGAATCTCTTCCATGATGGCGCGAAGGCCACGAGCACCGGTTCCTCGTTCCAAAGCCAAATCGGCAATGGCTTCGAGAGCAGGTTTCTCGAACTCGAGCTCAAAGCCGTCGAGTTCAAACATGCGCTGATACTGCTTGGTTAAAGCGTTTTTCGGCTTGGTCAAAATCTCGAGCAGCGCCGATTTGTCTAGTTCTGTGACGTTGGCGATTACCGGCAAACGACCGATGAATTCTGGGATCAAACCAAACTTGCGAAGATCTTCCGGTTGAACATCGGCGAAGATGTTTTTGGTCTCGGCCTTGTTGGCAATTGGTGAACCAAAGCCAATGCCCTTCTTGCCGGAACGTGCCGCAATAATCTCTTCCAGCCCAGCGAAGGCTCCAGCGACAATAAACAGAACGTTAGTCGTGTCTAACTGAATGAACTCCTGCTGAGGGTGCTTGCGCCCTCCCTGAGGGGGAATCGAAGCCACGGTTCCTTCAAGAATCTTCAGCAGTGCCTGCTGAACTCCTTCTCCAGAAACGTCGCGAGTTATCGAAGCGTTTTCCGACTTACGTGAAATCTTGTCGATCTCGTCGATGTAAATGATTCCGGTCTCGGCCTTCTTCACATCACCATCGGCTGCCTGAAGAAGTTTGAGCAAAATGTTCTCAACGTCTTCGCCAACGTAACCGGCTTCGGTTAGTGCGGTGGCATCGGCAACCGCGAAAGGAACATTCAAACGCTTGGCTAAGGTTTGGGCGAGGTAGGTCTTTCCGCAACCGGTTGGGCCAACCATCAGAATGTTCGACTTGGCAATTTCGATGTCGTCGTGTGGCTTGCCTGCGGTGGTTAGAGTGCCGTGTGAGCGCAGGCGCTTGTAGTGGTTGTAAACGGCAACGGCTAGAGCCTTTTTGGCTTGTTCTTGACCGATTACGTATTCGTCGAGGAAAGATTTGATTTCGCGAGGCTTAGGGAGCTCCAGATCTTCGATACCGGACGAAATAATGCCCTGGCCGAGCTCTTCTTCAATAATTTCGTTGCAAAGCTCAACGCACTCATCACAGATGAATACACCGCCACCGGCGATTAGCTTGCGAACCTGCTTTTGGCTCTTTCCGCAGAAAGAACACTTCAGGATTTCGCCCGACTCCGACAACTTGCTCATTTTCTAACTATATATGCCAGACACGACAAAACGGGCGAACAACGCTCGCCCGTTTCACCTAAAGAACTACTGGTTCTTGCGGCTGGTTAGCACCTGGTCGATCAGACCGTACTCCAGTGCTTCAGGTGCAATCAAAATCTTGTCGCGGTCTAGATCGCTCTTAACCTCGGCAACCGAACGCTTTGAGTGCTTAGATAGGGTCTCTTCCAACCACTCGCGAAGGCGCATGATTTCTTTGGCCTGAATCTCGATGTCAGAAGCCTGACCGCGGCCAGACTCCCCAGCCGACGGCTGGTGAATCAAAACACGTGAGTTTGGCAGTGCCAAACGCTTACCAGGAGCACCAGCAGCCAAAAGCACCGCGGCAGCCGAAGCAGCCTGACCCAAAACAACGGTCTGAATCTGCGGACGGATGTACTGCATGGTGTCGTAGATCGCGGTCATCGCGGTGAACGATCCACCGGGTGAGTTGATGTACATGGTGATGTCGCGGTCTGGGTCTTGCGACTCCAAAACCAACAGCTGGGCCATGATGTCGTCTGCCGAAGCGTCGTCTACCTGAACGCCAAGAAAAATGATGCGATCTTCGAACAGCTTGTTGTAAGGGTTCTGCTCACGGTAACCGTAGCTGGTGCGCTCGGTGAACGATGGAAGAATGTAACGACCCTGCGGGTTTAGAAACTCTGAATTCATCGCTCTGCCTCTACTTGGTTCCCACGCCGGTGGAACCCGCGGCGTGCTTCTGAATGTGGTCGATGAAGCCGTATTCCAAGGCTTCCTGAGCGGTGAACCAGCGGTCGCGGTCTCCGTCTTTCATAACCTGCTCAACAGTCTTTCCAGTCTGATCAGCGGTAATCGAAGCAAGCTGCTTCTTCATCGAAAGAATGAGTTCAGCCTGGGTCTGAATGTCGTCGGCAGTACCGCCGAAGCCACCGGATGGCTGGTGCAGAAGAACTCGAGTGTTCGGTGTTGCGTAACGCTTGCCCTTGGTTCCAGAAGAGAGCAAGAACTGGCCCATTGATGCACACATGCCGATACCAACGGTCACGATGTCGTTTGGCACGTACTGCATGGTGTCGTAAATCGCCATACCAGCGGTAATCGAACCACCCGGAGAGTTGATGTAAAGGAAGATGTCCTTGGTTGAGTCTTCGGCTGCTAGAAGCAGAATCTTGGCACAGATCTCATTTGCCATGTCATCGCGAACCTCACTGCCTAACCAGACAATGCGGTCCTTCAATAAACGTTCAAACGCACTGTTGCGATCGAATCCTGCGTCGGCCATAGCCTTCTCCTTCTGTGGTTGCTAGTAAACGATAACTGCCCACCCCGACGTTTCGGGTGCGTGTTCGCTTAAGGCAAAACCCCGAGACGCGAAAGACTCGGGGTTTCACTCTAAAAACTTTTAGTCGTGGTCGTGACCCTCGTGCGAGTCGGGGGCGACAGTTGCCAAAACTCCGGTCAGGTCAATTGCCTTACCCTTTTTGTCAACCACGGTGGCACGAGATAGAACAACACCAAGCACCTTACGACGAGAAACTTCGGCAACTACCGAAGGAATCTGGTTGTTCTGGTCCATGATCTTGATGAATTCGTTCAATTCCATGTTGTACTGCTGAGCCGAGTAGGCAAGGTACTCGAGAATGTCGTTTTCGGCTGGCTGGAACTTCTCCGCCTCAACGATTTCGTCGAGAATCATCTGCAACTGGAACTCGCGAATCGAATCTGCAGTTACTTCCTTGCGGTGAGTAGCATCTTCCAAACGACCTTCACCTTCGAGGTGGCGGGTTACTTCAGCCTCGATGATCTTTTCTGAAACAGGAACCTGAACCAATTCCAAAAGCTTTTCGGTCAGTAGGTCACGCGCCTCAACGCCCTGGCCGTAAACCTTACTCTTGGCAACCTGAGCCTCAAGGCCCTTCTTTAGTTCACCAACGGTGTCGAATTCGCTGTAAAGCTTGGCAAATTCGTCGTTCAGTTCAGGAAGTTCGCTTTCCTTCACGGCCAAAAGCTTCACGGTGATTTCAGATTCCTTACCGGCCTGCTCACCACCAACTAGCTTCGACTTGAAAACGGTGGTCTCACCAGCGGTAAGTGTGTCAAGAGCCTCGTCGATGCCGTCAACCAGGTTCCCAGCGCCGATCTCGTAAGAGATGTTCGAAGCGTTGTCAACTTCCGTGCCGTCGATAACTGCGGAAAGGTCAATCGAAACGAAATCGCCCTTGCGAGCAGCGCGGTCAACGGTCTTCAGAGTGCCAAAACGCGAGCGTAGCTTGTCTAGTTCCTGGTCAACCTCAATCGGTGCAACCTTGGCTTCAGCCACTTCTAGCTTGATGCCGTCGTACTTTGGAAGCTTAATCTCCGGACGAACCTCAACCTCGATGGTGAAAACCAAATCACCTTCGAAAGTTGCCTCATCGGGGGTCTTCTGAACTTCAACCTCAGGTGATCCAAGTGGGCGAAGCTTCTCAGCGTTCATTGCCTGCTGGAACAGTGGGTTCAAACCGTCGTTGATAGCGTGAGCCAATACAGCACCGCGACCGATGCGCTTGTCGATAATCGCTGCTGGAACCTTGCCCTTACGGAAACCGGGGATGTTCACACCCTCGGCAATGTGCTCGTAAGCGTGATCAATAGACGGACGCAGTTCCGTAGGAGTTGCCTCTACGGTTAGCTTCACACGAGTTGGGTTAATACGTTCGACAGATGTCTTCACAGGTTTTCTCCGTAGGTAGGGCAAAGCCCAGTAAATAAACGACCACAATCAACTGGTCGGGATGACAGGATTTGAACCTGCAGCCCCCTGTTCCCAAAACAGGTGCGATACCAAATTTCGCCACATCCCGTTGCAGCTTCGAATTTCTCAAAACAAAACAACCTAAGTAACACTATCCCATAAGATAGGTCAGTAAGTAAGTTTTCAGAAGAAAACCCTTGCGGGTGTAGCTCAATGGTAGAGCCTCAGTCTTCCAAACTGATGGTGCGAGTTCGATTCTCGTCACCCGCTCCAATTACTTCTGGCACTTAGGGCAGAAATACAGTTTTCGCCCAGCCATAACCTCTAAAACGATGTTCGTTTTGCATTTTCGGCATGGTTCGCCGTTTCGCTTGTAAACGTGATGCCGGTGAGCTTTTCCAGGGTCTTTTTCCTGAAAACCTTCTCTCGTGAGCATCACTCCGTGGGTCACACCAATTTCAAGTAGATAGACGGAGTCTTTCCAAAGTTCCCTGATTTGCGCAGGTTTCAGAAGATTCCCCGGGGTGTGTGGATTTGTCTTGGCTCGATAGAGAATCTCAGCACGATAGACGTTTCCAATTCCGGCAACTACATCCTGATTCATCAGCAAAAGACCAATTGACGTCTTTGAAGCTGCGATTCTCTGCTGGAAACGCTTGAACTGGGTTCCGTCGTCGGGGTTTAGCGGGTCGGGGCCAAGCCGGTTCTCGATTTTGGTGAGTTCTGGTAATTCGATTAGTTCGCAAATGGTTGGACCTCGAAGGTCGGCCATGTCTTTGCCGTTGAAGAAACGCGCTCTCACTTGCCCCTGAACTTCAGGAAGTTCCTCATTTTTGAGCTTAACAAAGCGCCATTTGCCATAGATTCCAAGGTGAATGCGCAGAGTTTGGCCGTTTTCGAAATCGAGAAACATCTGCTTGCCAATAGCCCAAGCTTTGGTGAGTTTGGAGCCGGAGATTAGTTTTGCGCTCGCGGTGAAGCGCCCCTGAGGTGAATCAACGGTCAACTTCTTACCGGCAAACAGTTCGTTGAAGCTGTTTGCTATTCGATGAACTGTGTGACCCTCTGGCACTTAGAGCTGAACTTCGCCTGAGGTCTCGTAGATGCCGATCTTATTGATGCGGCGAACGTGACGTTCGTCGTTGCTGAACGGCTCATTGATGAAGAGTCTGATTAGGTTCAGCACTTCGTCTTGAGTGTGCTGGCGGGCGCCCACTGCTACCACGTTGGCATTGTTGTGTTCGCGAGCGAGTTTGGCGGTTGATTCGTTCCAAACTAGGGCTGCGCGGATGCCTTCAACCTTGTTTGCGGCCATCTGCTCGCCATTGCCTGAACCACCGAGGACGATTCCGAGTGCCTCAACACCAGCTTTTTGATCGGCAGTCACCGCGAGCGCAGCGTTAATGCAGAAGCTTGGGTAGTCGTCCAGGGCGTCATAAGTGGTTGGCCCATGGTCGAAAACCTTGTGACCATCTTTGGTCAATTCCTCGATTAGGAAGTGAGAAAGGTCTAAACCTGCGTGGTCGGTGGCGATGTGGATGCGCATAGTGTCTAGGCTAGTGGAGAACCCATTATTGGATTGATAGGAAACTACAAATGCCTGGTGAAAACCTAACTCGAATTGAAGCCTCAACCCGAGCCGACCTAGTCAGTGTTGACTCGTACCGCATTGAGTTGGATCTAACGAGTTCGGAAACCACGTTCCGCTCCAAGACAATCGTGCGATTCAACGCCAAGGCTGGTTCCTCGACTTTTATCGACGCAATTACCGAAACGGTGCACTCAATCACGCTGAATGGCGAATCGCTTCCTGTTTCTCTCGCCGATGGCGTTCGTATTGAGCTACCTAACCTGGCTGCTTCGAACGAGCTCGTGGTTGATGCCGACATGTTCTACATGAACACCGGTGAAGGTCTTCACCGCTTCGTTGACCCGGTTGATGGTGAGGTTTACCTCTACTCGCAGTTTGAGGTGCCAGACAGCCGCCGCGTGTTTGCCGTATTCGAGCAGCCAGATCTAAAGGCAACCTTCCAGTTCGTTGCCACTACCCCGGCTCACTGGACAGTTATCTCGAACCAGACCACTCCTAAGCCAGTTTCTCTGGATGGCGGAAAGGCTCTATGGGAGTTCACCCCTACCCCACGCATTTCTTCCTACATCACCGCGATTATTGCTGGGCCTTACGTGGGTGAGACTTCGTCGCTGGTTTCTTCAAATGGCAAGACCATTCCGCTTGGCTTCTGGTGCCGTTCATCTCTGAAGCAGTACCTAGACCACGACTACCTGTTCGACATCACTCGCGCCGGTTTCGAGTTCTTTGAGAAAACTTTCTCTACTCCTTACCCGTTTGAGAAGTACGACCAGATCATGGCACCGGATTTCAACGCAGGAGCAATGGAGAACGCTGGAGCGGTTACCTTCAACGAGATCTACGTATTCCGTGGCGCTTCGTCTGAGGCCATTCAGGAACGCCGCGTTGTAACCATCCTGCACGAGCTTGCTCACATGTGGTTCGGAGACCTCGTAACCATGCGCTGGTGGAACGACCTATGGCTAAACGAGTCATTCGCCGAGTACACCTCTACCCTGGCAACAGCCGAGGCAACCTCATGGGATGAAGCCTGGACTACCTTCGCTTCTGGCGAGAAGGCTTGGGCCTACCGCGCCGACCAGCTACCATCAACCCACCCAATCGTTGCCGAAATCAACGACCTCGAAGACGTAATGATCAACTTCGACGGGATTACCTATGCCAAGGGAGCTTCGGTTCTAAAGCAGTTAGCCGCTTGGGTTGGTCGCGAGCCATTCGCTGCCGGTGTGGCTGAGTACTTCAAGAAGCACGCTTTCGGTAACACAGTGTTGGCAGATCTATTGGCCGAGCTAGAGAAGTCTTCCGGTCGCGACCTTTCAACTTGGTCTAAGCAGTGGCTAGAAACCGCTGGCGTGAACAAACTTGAGCTCGACCTAACGGTTGACGACTCTGGTGTAATCACCAAATTCGACGTTCTGCAGTCGGCTATTACTGAACACCCAACCATTCGCGATCACCGCATGGCAATTGGCTTCTACAATCTGGTTGATGGCAAGTTGGTTCGCACCGACCGCCTAGAACTAGACGTAACCGGTGTTTCCACCTCGGTTTCCGATTTCATTGGAAAAGCACGTCCTGATCTAATCCTTCTAAACGACGACGACCTCGCCTACGCGAAGATTCGCTTGGACGCAGCGTCTTGGAAATTCGCCCTTGCCAACCTAGACAAGTTCGAGGACTCACTGGCTCGCACGATGGTTTGGATGGCCGCTTGGGATGCCACTCGAGACGGCGAAACTCCATCGAGCGAGTTCGTTTCGCTAGTTCTCAACAACATTCAGGCCGAAACGCAAGGTTCGGCTCTGCAGACACTTCTTCGCCAGCTGGTAACAGTTTCAAGCCTTTATGTGGCACCGGAGACTTCAACGGCAACCATCACCAAAGTCGGAAAGCGCCTCTGGGAGTTGGCTCAGGTAGCAAGACCAGGCTCAGACGCCCAGCTAATGTTTGCTCGCTTCACGGCAAAGTTTGCCAACACCGCAGAACTCGGAGATGTTCTAGATGGTCTTCTTGGCGGTTCGATCAAGCTTGATGGCCTAACCATCGACCAAGACCTTCGCTGGGAATTACTCATCGGCCTTTCTGGTCTCGGTCGAGTAGACCAGGCAACCATCGACGCCGAACTCGCCAAAGACAACACCGCCAATGGCCAGAAGTTCGCCTTCCACGCTGAAACCGTTGTTCCAACAGCAGCGGCCAAGGCCACCGTTTGGGAAAAACTGGTTACCGACGTTGAACTATCGAACACGCTGGTTGGCGAAGGAAGCATGGCTTTCACCGATGTTTGGGATACCTCGCTTTTGGAAAGCTA
>Ga0315908_10003099_pt1 | contig 12041 bp, 13 predicted proteins | sample LakEriMetagenome_12_FD_203520 | JGI IMG/M metagenome (GOLD analysis project Ga0315908, IMG submission 203520) | Freshwater fungal communities from buoy surface, Lake Erie, Ohio, United States - Buoy 4 MA124 | ecosystem: Environmental > Aquatic > Freshwater > Lake > Lake biofilm | place: USA...
TTATGAACCCATGCTTTTAGTGTGCTTTTTTTACAATCAAATATTTTACAAACTTTATCCATACTTTTATTATTATTCAAATAATATTGGACGGCAGAAGTTTTATAATCAATTCCCTTATGTTTCATATACTAAAAATAGAAAATAACACTTATATTTTGTGCCGTTTTAAATGTTCGAGGGTGTAATTTATTTAATATATTTTTATTAATACATTTATCGGAATATTCATTGTATAATTGTTTTTTATAATCAGTGTTTAGACCATTAATATGATTGCTTATAAATTCTTATAATTCATAATTATTATTATTATTATTAAAACTTTTCATAATTTTTTTACACAAATTTTTAATTAAAATCGTATTATCAATGTTTATATTATTAATAATCATATGTATATAGTAATAATTATTATATTTTTATGTCATTTTTATTATTATGAGTTTTTAAATACCATATATGATATAAATATGAATTTTCAACAATAATAAATGTTAATATACTCATAAAAATAATATTATAAAATAAATATATGTTTTGAGATAAAAGTATTATTAGTAATAATATCACAAATGATATAATATTGTGTAATGGAATATTATATAACCACAATTGATTACTGTGCCACCATATGTCTTCCTTGGTATATTTTTTTAAAGTAAAATACGGATTTAAGACAAACCAACAAAAGTCTTCAATTATAAACCATAATATATTATAATAAATTACGATATATATATCTTGAAATAATATATATGTTGAATATGAAACTACTAATATTATAATAATATTCATAATAAAATGATAATTAGTTAATATACCTAATCCACAAGGTACGGTCGGTATATTTTTTGCCCATCCTCCATCCTTTCCTTCAATTTCTATTTCAAGAATAGAATATAAGACAGAAAAAATAAATATAAATACTGAATGAACATAAAGCATATTTATATATACATTATAAAAATTATTTAATTTTATTAATCTATATCCATTTTTGTAATAGGATGTAAGGTAGTAGTATTTGTTTCATTATTCCAATTGCCAACATATATATATTCAAACATATCTAAAAACTTATACATAATATTATTTCTATTTAATTCTATAAATCTTAATATTTTTAATTTTTATATATAAAAAAATGATATCTCTTAATTTATTTAAGAGATTTAATGAATTTTGATTATATAGATATTAATAGCAACCCTTTAAAATTCATAAAAAATAGTAAGAAAAAAGATATAATTCAGGTACTTAAAAATGCGGATAATGCTTTTTTCAATAGCGACGAACCTTTATTGACCGACGACATATATGATATTATAAAAGATTATATTAAAAAAAAATACCCCAAGGATCCATATTTAAAACACGTAGGTGCAGATGTAGAAAATAAGGTATTGCTACCATATTATATGGGTTCTCAAAACAAAATAAAAGATAGTGAAGATGAAATTTTAAAATTTAAAAAAAAATATAAAGGACCCTATATTATTAGTGATAAATTAGATGGTGTAAGCGGTTTAATAACATATGATACTAATTTAAATATAAAATTATATACTCGTGGAAACGGCAAAGAAGGACAGGATATAACACATTTATATGAATATATAAGCGGATTTCCAAAAATTAAAAGTTTAAAAGATAATTTAGCTGTTCGCGGTGAATTTATTATATCTAAAGAAAAATGGGAAATATTAAAAAAAAAAGACCCTAAATTATCAAATCCAAGGAATACAGTAAGTGGAATGATTAATTCAAAAATATTAAATAAAGATATCCTTAAAATGATAGATTTCGTAGCATATACACTTGTATTTCCAAATATAGAAAATGGGTTAAAAAATTTAGAAGATATGAAGTTTAATGTTGTTAATAATATAATTGTAAAAGATATAAATTTAGAATTATTATCTAAAAAATTAGAAGAATCGCGTAAAAATAAATATGTTATTGATGGTATTGTAATAAATGATATTGGAAAAATATATAATATAGAAGTTGGTAAAAATCCTGATCATTCATTTGCTTTTAAATCATTACATACTTTAGAACAGATTGAAGTTATAGTTAGTGAAGTAGAATGGAATGTATCAAAAGATAATTATATGAAACCTATTGTTAAATTCAATGAAATATTATTAGATGATGTAAAAATTAAACAGGCAACTGGATTTAATGCTAGTTTTATAGAAAAAAATATTATAGGTCCAGGGTCGCGAATTATAATAATAAGGTCTGGTAATGTTATACCACATATTAAATCAGTTTTAACTGAATCTGCAAATGGAAAACCAAGTATGCCAGGAATAGTAGATAAGGATTATAAATGGACGGATACACATGTAGATATTATAAAAATAAATGAAGGAGAAAACCCTGAACAAGATATTAAAAATATTATATATTTTATGAAAACTGCGATGGTTGAAAATATGGGACCTGGAAATATTGCTAAAATATATAAAGCTGGGTTCAAAGATATAAAATCTATAATAAATCTTAAAAAAGATGACTTACTAAAAATAGAAGGGTTTAAAAGTAAAAGTGCTGATAATATATTAAAATCAATTGAAAAGATTAAAACATTAGACTGTTTGGTTTTAATGGATGCTTCTAATATGATGGGTCGTGGATTTAGTTATAAAAAGATTAAATTAATAACAGATAAATTTCCAAGTATATTAATGAATGATAAGAAAAATCGTGATATTAGTCAAAAAATAACTGTAGAAGATTTAATAAAAATAGATGGGATTGCAAAAATAAGTGCTGAAATGTTTTTAGAAAATTTATCAAAATTTTATAAATATTATGATAATCTAGGTATTACATGTAATAATTCTCAATTTGAATTAAAAAAAGAAGAAAAAGATAAACAACAAGATAAATCATTTAATAAAAATATTAATGGCAAAACATTTGTATTTACGGGATTTAGAAATAAGGATTATGAAAAAATTATATTAGATAATGGCGGGAAGGTTGTAACGGCGGTTGCAAAAAGTACTAATTATCTTGTAGTTAAAGATAAAAATGAAAAATCAGGTAAAATAGAGAAAGCAAATGAATATGGTATTAAAATATTAGATATAAATGAATTTGAAACTTTGGTAAAATATTAATATAATATTATATTATATAATATTATATTATAATCTATTCAAAATAATGAATAAGGATACTGTATATATGAATCATAATGCTGGTTTTTTTTCTTGTTGTTCTGTATTATTAAATCATATTGTAAATCATATTGCTTATCATAAAAAATTACCTAAAATTATTGAAACTCATAAAACATTTAAATTGTATAAAAATAAGGATGATATAAATAGAGATATTACATTTGATTACTTTGAACATTATGATAATTTTAAAGATATTGATATAATATCCCTAAATATAAACTATCAACATACTCATCAATTCTATGAATATGCTAATTTAGATTATACAAATATAGCTCCTTTAATTAAAAAATATTTTTCTCCATCGGTCAAAATAAATAAATATGTTAATGATATAGAAAAAAAATATAATATTGTTCACGATAATACAATTGCTGTATATTATAGAGGAACAGATAAATATTCAGAAACGAAATTAGCACCATATGATGAATTTTATAATCAAATAATAAATATAACTAATACTAATAATAATATTAATATACTACTACAAACAGATAGTGCTGATTTTATAGATTATATTAATGAAAAGAATTTAAAAAATGTAATAATTATTGATGAAAATAAAACAAGTTATAGTAATATAGGTATTCATAATGAACAAAAAAACAATGATATAAATTATCAAGATATGTTTTATTTTTTATCAACAATTATAATAATGTCAAAGTGCAAATATATTATATGTAGTTCAGGTAATTGTTCTTTATGGATAATGTTATATAAGGGGAATAAAGAAAATATTGTCCAATATTTAAATGGAAAATGGTATAGAAGTATTAATTAATATGTTCCATTTTTTTAAATAATGTATATTTTATTAAAATAAAAAAAATTATATAAGAAATAAATTATATTTATAATTACATACTGATTTGACATACACCTTATAATGCTCTCATAGCTCAGTAGGTAGAGCGCGTGGCTTTTAACCACGTGGTCGTGGGTTCGAGCCCCACTGAGAGTGTTAAATTTTTTTTATAAAATTATTTATAATAATCTTTGCAATTCAGTGAATACTTTTAAATAATTACTTTTATTTAGAACTTTATTATCATATTTATTAAAAATATCTATAGGTTTAAATGGAATATTCTTTCCAAATAATTTATTGCGTCTCATTAAATTTTTCATCATATCAATTAAAAATATAGGGTTATTAGCATATGGTAAATCAGATTCTTCATCATCGTCATAAAAATTAAATGACGCAGGATATATTATACTATATATTCTAAGATATTTTGAAAAATTTGATGCTTCGTGATTTATTAAATAATATATATTTATGTATGTTAAACCATCATTTTGATTATTAAAAACTCTTAATCCCAAATCGCTTCTTCCTTGATTTCCATGTCTTGGCACGTCTATAGTAGGGTGGATGTTTCTCATTACACGTAATATTTCAGCTTTATCATCTTCGCTAAAAGGTTTTCTATTAGATGGATTAATAAAAGGTTTTGTTTCTTTGACTGAAAAATACCATTGCTGATATAATGATTTGGCATAATAAGCATTAACAAATGTTTTGCCATTATCTGTATAAGGTATTCTTATTACTTGTCTTAATTTTTTAAGAGGCATATCAGACCATTCATCCATACTCCATAAATCAGCATCATTTACAGACCCAGATATATTAGTATTGTCCATGATACGTTTCAATTCCTTTTCTTTATTTGTTTTATATTCTGCTTTTAATAATGGGTTACTGTCATCAGGTGTATTACTCCATTCAGGTGAATTATCTAATGAAATAGTTCCGTTATCGTCGGATATAATAAATGTATTTTCAATTAGAGAATCAAGAGCAAATAAATTTAATTCAGCATTATCAAATATTATCCCTTCTCTATAAAATTTTTTAATTGACAAAAGAATAAATTCTAATGCGTAATATTTAGGATATCTTTGATTTATTAAATTCTTCATTTCTTCAACATTTTTATTATTATCACTATATATTATAGCTTTACAAATTTCTTTTAAACATTCTTGAAATAACAAATGAACATTATATATTTTTTTTTCAAAATCGTGAAATCCATCAATTACACTTTGATTTATATTATTTAAGCGATCACTACCTAATATGAATGCTATTGAGTTTCCGTTGTGTTTATCAAAATAATATTTAGTGTTAACAATTTTATTGAATTCATTGAAATTCATAAAAGGAGAGTAATTTGGTATATATTTTTGAATATTATCTACTATTTTAAAATATAGTTTTAAATTTTCGTCATTGTCAGGAGAACCTCTTTTATCATCAAAAAATTTTTTTAATTTCTGCATTCCTAAACTTGTATCAATCGGTTTTCCAAATATTTTTTTTAAATGTTCATCAATATCTTTTTTATATTTAATAGGGAACTCTAAAATATTGTCTATATCTTTGAAACTTGTTATTAATATTTCATCATGTGAAGAACTTTTAGAAGAGCTCTTGCTACCATTTGATAAACTTAAATCATCAAACGCTGTAATACATTGATTTGCTATAAAATTAATTCTGTCAGCATTTGTTAATTTTTTACCTGTTACAGGTTGCGTTACTTCACGTATATCTCCTTTTATATATAATTTATATTCTTTTAAAAATTTCTCACACTTCTCTCTTTTTATTTTTTTAGTAGGTCCTGCTAAATTATTTGTATCTTTTTTAAATGTTTTAATTGTTGATTCTGGAATAGAAGACATAGATGTTTGTAAATATCGATTTATATCTCCAGACATTTAAAATATATAAAGTTCTAATATATATAAATAAATAAAAAATGTTTTTTACGAAGATTTAGAAGATTTAGAAGATTTAGAAGATTTAGAAGATTTAGAAGATTTAGAAGATTTAGAAGATTTAGAAGATTTTGGTATTATTGATAAATCTGTAACCATCATTTTTTTACTTTTTGTATCATCAGGACATATATCTGATGTTTTATAATAATTTATATATTGTCGCGGATAATCAATACTATATATAGTATTGAATGGTAATAAAACTTCTGCTTCATTATAATTACTTACATTATCAATTAATATTATTTTAGAACCTTTATTTATTTTAATTCTCATAACACAGCATTTAGTGCTTGCATAAGCAATCGCTGTTTTACAATCTAGTGTACAACTACTTAATGTTTCAGAAACAAATACACCATTTGAATAATTTTTTAAATAATAATCGTCATATACTCCTCTATAGAATACTAATGTATTCTCAACATCTGGTGATTTCATAAAAATATTATTGATATCAATTATATAGTAATTTAATATATTATTCCATTCAAATGTTTTATAATTTTCTTTTATATAATTTTCTAATTCTAAACGCGTAAAAGATTTATATTTATTATTTTTGTTGTATAAATATTTTTTTATTTGATAATAAAATAATATAAAATCTCTATTTGTATTAAAGTGTTTTTTTTTTACTATTAATGTCGATTTCCTGTTATCATTATAATTAACATCATCTATATCTTTATCTATATTGAGGCCATTTTTTATAAAATAATTTATAATAACATCGCCATCATGAGTATGACATCTCAATGTATATAATTCTTCATTTGTTAAATTTTTAATAAAAGAATTTTGTGCGTTCATCCAATTAGCATAATTATTTGGATCTGTAGATACATACAATCTATTGATAAATTTTTTATTATATTCATTATATAATAATTCTATTTCTATTTCATTTTCTCTCCATATTATTGAATCTCCATCGTGATTATCTGATAATATATGCGATTCTATCTTCAAAGAATTATATGTTATCTTAGTTTTTTTATTGATAAATTTTTTAGATAATTCTTGATATTTTTTATAATATTCGCATAATAATCTATGTTCTTCATCCATGTATATATCATTATCATATTGTATTTTTTTACGAGCTCTATATAAACTATTTAATAAAGGAGTCTTTGTTATTTTTAATGCTTTTGAATAATATGACATTATATTATCTTATAATAAGAGAATAAAATGAAATATCTTTTTATAGATATCCGAAAAAGTGATGAAGTATATTCAAAGCATTTTGCTATTTCTAAAGATTATAAATATTATAATATTCCTATGGAAATGATAAGATTTAATAAAAATACTATTAAAAATAACTTAGAATATGTTAATGAAATTTATATAGTTTGTCAATCTGGCACAAGGTCTCAATATATTAAAAAAAAATATTTTGCAACAGACCATAATATAATTGTACTTGATGAGCTTCAATTTAATAATTTAAATTATGGAAAAAATATTATAAAATTAAGAAATTATGTTATTGATGTATATGTTGAAGGAAAATCAGGATTAAATTTTTATAGTATAATGCGAATAATACAAACTCTATTAGGATTGCTCATTTTAATATTAGGAGGTATAACTTTAATAGAATTAAATGAATGTAAAAAAGCAAATAGGATACCTTTAATTATTTTAATGTTATTTGGCCTAATGGCACTTATAAATGGTATTACATCAACATGTACTATATCAATAATTTTAAAAGATTACCTTAATTAATAATCTTATTTAACACATATTAATATTTATCTCGACATTTTTAGAAACAAAGAATAAGAAGTTTTCAAAAATACAACTGGAATTGAAACAATAAAAAATAAAAGGAAAAAGATTATAGAATGTGAAACTGAAATATCTAATTTCAATCGTATATAACTTAACATACCAAAATTTAAGGAATACATTAAAAAGAAGAGTGAAATAAATGGAATGTGTTATTTACCTTTTATGAAAAATACATTTTTATAAAATTACGATTACAAAGTTATAGAAATATAAAAGAAGCGAACAAAAAATGTTAAATAATTTCAAACGCATATTTGGAAATGAAAAAGATGTTGTAGTTTGTTTTGGTGATTACGAACAGAAAAAACAAATGAAATTCAAAGAAGCAACCAAAAGAATAGGTATGGGAACCTTATTTAGAAAAAATAGGATTTCAAACTTATTTGGTTGATGAATTTAGAACGAGTTGTATGTGTTTCAAATGTGTAATAGGTATTTGTAAAAGACAATGGTTAGAGAAAATCCAAAAACATATAGAAGCGGTAATATCTTAATCCATTGACTGATTTGTTGTAAGAACGGATGCGGTTATTGGAATAGAGATGTTAATGGTGTTTCAAATATTTACAAGATTGCTTATAATGAGATAAATAATAAAGAAAGACTAAATTATTTATCATGAAGCAAGAATTCATCAACTGGTTTATAGAAGAACCTGTAAAACCAAAATTTACACGCTCTGAGAAGAGCAAACTTTTTTGATTTTTAGTGAGAATTGTCCCATTTTAAATCTTTAAGGGTGTTGTAAACTTCATTTATATATTTACATAATATTAATTATGATATAATATTATTAGTTTGTAAAAACATATATTTAAAGATTATAAAATATAATTATATAAGTATAATGGACGCTAAAATAACATTTATAATACCAAGTATTAATAGGCCAAGTTTACCGAGGACTATAGATTCTCTAATAAAACAAAAAAATCCTAACTGGAAAGCAATTATAATATTTGACGGAGTTAAAAGTAATATTGATATTTCAGATAATAGATTTAGTATAATTAATATAGATAAAAAAATAGGAAAAAATAAAAATAATGCGGGAGAAGTTAGAAATATAGGTATAGAGAAAGCAAATACTGAATGGTGTGGATTTGTTGATGATGATGATATTTTACTTGATAATTACGTAGAGCTTTTTTATGAATACATTAATAATGAAAGTTATTTAGATTTAATATTATTTAGATTAAAAGGTCCAATTGGTATTTATCCAAAATATAATAAGAATAATTTATTTAAATGTAATGTTGGAATTAGTTTTTGTACCAAAACAGATATATTGAAAGAATATAAGTTTATACCAAGTAATACAGAAGATTTTGATTTAATTGATAGATTAAATAAAGACAAAAAAAAAATTATGATATCCGATAAAATAACATATTTAGTTGAAAATACAAATTTCAAAGAATTAGACAATATAAATTTAGAAAAAGATTATTATAATGTATAAATTATTTTATTATTTACTGGAAATAACTGTTTTAGGAACAACACCTAAGTTTCTTAAAAGTTTTTTTGTAAAATACTATATTAAAGTTAGCTACTTGAATGATATAGAAATATATAATCTATTTATATCAAAAATATGGTTTATAAAAACATTTAATTCATTTAAAAACATTAATGATTTTATAGATATAGTATGCTCGTATAACGAAATATTTAATGATGGTATTGTAAAAGATGAAGATTATTATAATGAATTTAATAATATACTAAAATATATTATTAAAAAATATAAAAAATATAAAAGAAAAAATATATTATTAAATGTTAGGTAATTTTAATTATTTATTTTAGAAAGTGCTATTAACATATTATTTTTCTCTTCACGAGACAATTCGGGAAAATATTTAGATATTTTGAATTTAATTTTTTGAATTATATAATAATTATAATTTGTAATATCATTTGTTATAAGATATGTATTATTATGATATTTTACAAAATTATTAGTTTTATAACATTTATATAAAAACATAAAATATAAACCTCCTACAAAACAACCAGAAATATATAATAAGCTTATCATATTCCTTTATTAAATAATCTTATTTAAATATAACAATATACACATTTTGTTTGCTGGAAACCATTAAAATTACTAGATGCTGCTATAGTATAAGCACCAAAGTTTTCAACATATACCCATTCGCCTATTGCTAAATCAGGTAATAAACAATTATTTGATATAATATCAATTGAATCACATGTTGGACCAAATACAATAGATTTATATTTAGTATCATCTCTGGAATTGTAAGGTTGTATAATAGGTTTTAAATGATCAAATATAATACAATTAAATGAGCCGTAAATACCATCATTTAAATAATATATATTTTCATTGTTTTTTGTTTTTTTTCCAATAATATTCGCAACAAGAGTGTGAGAAGAACTTACAAAAAATCTACCAGGTTCGGCAATTATATTAATGTTTTCAGAATCAAAAAAATCATCAATACCTCTATTAATCTCCTTAGCTATTTCTTCGAAAGTTGGTGTATCATCTAAATTATGACCCGGAAATCCACCACCAATATCTAATAAAGTAAATTTAAAATTATAATCATACCCAATGTCAAATATTGTTCTTGCATCTGCTAAAGCATTATAATAAGTTTTAGCATCTAAACAATTACTTCCAACGTGAAAAGAAATACCTATTACATTTAATTGCAATGATTTAGCGACACTTAGAATATCGGGTATATCTGCGATATCAGCACCAAATTTACAATTAAATTTACATATGGATTTAGAATCATCTACAGCAATTCTCAATATCAATTTGGCATTAGGATGATATAATTTTATTTTATATAATTCATTTATATTATCAAATGTCATATAATCGATATTTTCAGAACGCGCATATATTATTTGACTTGCTGCTTTGCATGGATTCGCATAAATAATATTTTTTTGATCTGTGCCTTGAGATATTATTTGACTTATTTCATTTTTACTTGCACAATCAAAACCAATATTTAATTCATTTAATAGTTTAGTAATTATTGGATTTGGATTACATTTAACAGCATAAAAAGGTTTAACGCGTGGCAAATGTTTAAACCATAACTCGTATTTTTCAATAATTTTTTTAATATTAACTATATAAAAAGCACTTTCGTCATAATTATTTTCTAAAAACTTACTTATAACATTAATATTATCATAACCATCTTCAGATGGTGAAAAATTAGAATATTGAATTAATTCGGCAAAATCCTTTAATATATTGTCAATATTTACATCTTTATTTATTATATCCATAGTATAATAAAATATATATCATATATTTTATATATATTAATTAAAAGATATTTAAAATTATTATAAATTAATTATAAAAAATATACACATATAATACATATATATAAGTTTATATTAAGTATTTAAGAACTAGCTATCATAGCAAATGTGAAACCGATAACACCACCAACTGATGCAACATCTGCTATTAAGCGTCTATTATTATATACTATAGACGAACCAATTTGCATACTATTAATAATATTATTACTAATAGCATCTGGAATATTCACATAATTTTTAAATTTTTCAATATAATCGTATAAAATATTATCTTCACAATTAATACCACCAATGCTTGTATAAGCATATGCTTTGATATTATTGCATATTTCACACTTATGCGCACCGGTAATATTATTATAATATCCGGCATCACACTCTACACATACATTATCCTTCTCATAATATCCAATTGGACATTTGGTGCATTTATTATTTTCTATTACGGAACCATATGGGCATATTTTGCAACTATCCCAGTTATTTTTGGCGTCCGCGTATTCGCGCTTTTTTTCATCACACATTAAGCAACTTTTTAAATATGTCGCATAAGGATTGCTACCTACAACACTTCCAATAGGGCAAAGAGTATGAATATTTTCACTATTATCGCGAACACACGATGTACGTTCTTCATTTGAAGAAAAACCTTCGGGGCAATGAATACAAGTTGTATTTGTTTTAGTGCGATAATAATTAAAATCACACATATCGCAAATAATTTCAGTTGTATTATAGATATTGCTAACGAATGAATATCCAGGCTTACAAGTAGTGATAGTTATGAGACCGCGCATTTTATCAATCTCATCAACCACGCTATTATGCATAGCAATTGCGTTATCCCTTTCGGTTTGAATACGATTTCTACAGCTACATGACCTTCCAGGGGTCATGCGA
>Ga0315908_10003101_pt1 | contig 12033 bp, 6 predicted proteins | sample LakEriMetagenome_12_FD_203520 | JGI IMG/M metagenome (GOLD analysis project Ga0315908, IMG submission 203520) | Freshwater fungal communities from buoy surface, Lake Erie, Ohio, United States - Buoy 4 MA124 | ecosystem: Environmental > Aquatic > Freshwater > Lake > Lake biofilm | place: USA...
TTCGAACGATTCGCATTGCCGTCAATCCTGGATTCGCTAATTCTTCCGATTTATTTTTCGCCCAAAATCCATTTTTCAAGTAATCTTTTTCGAGTGATGAATGATATTGAATATATGAATATCCACAATGGTGATTCGTCAAAAGAAGTCCTTGACTGGAAACTATTTCAGCTGTGCAGCCGCCACCGAATTGAAGAATAGCGTCTTTCAAACTGGTTTTGTTGATACTGTAAATATCCTCAGCCGACAATTTCATTCCTTTGGCTTTCATGTCCGACTCAAAAGCAGAAATTAGCGATGGAATAAGCATTCCTTCCTCAGCGCGAAGAACGGAAGAGATGAAAAAGACAGCAAGAAAAAATGATTTAATGTAACGATTTTTCATGATAAAAATTTATGCGAAGATACTAGATTCAATTGACTAATTTTGCAAACCGAAATAGTAGATGCGAATTTTTGAAGGAATAGAATCGTTGGGGGAAATTAAGAATCCAGTTGTTACAATTGGAACCTTCGATGGAGTGCACCTAGGGCATCAAAAAATCATTGAGCAGCTTAACTTAGAAGCAGCGAAAAATGGCGGCGAATCAGTTCTGTTGACTTTTGACCCGCATCCTCGGATCGTTTTATTCCCTGAAAATCATAATGTTAAATTGATTCAAACACTTGGTGAAAAATTTCAAGTTTTGGAAAAATTCAATTTGAAAAATGTTGTTTTAGTTCCATTCACAAAGGGATTTTCTGAATTATCAGCAATAGATTTCGTTGAACAAATTTTAATTGGAAATCTAAAAGCTAAAAAAGTGGTAATTGGCTACGACCATCAATTTGGGCGAAATCGTGAAGGAAATATTCAATTTTTAAAGTCGGTTTCTGAAAAATATGGTTTCGAAGTGATTGAAATTTCTGCAAAATCAATTGATGAAATAAACATCAGTTCTACAAAAATCAGGGATAGCTTGTTGCGTGGTGATGTTGAAACGGCTAAGTTATTTTTGTCTCGACCATATGAAATTTCTGGAACTGTTATTAAAGGAAATCAACTTGGAAGAACACTTGGTTTTCCTACTGCGAATGTAAATGTTGACTCTGAATTAAAGTTGATTCCAGCCAATGGTGTTTATGCTGTGCGAGTAAAAATCGCTGAAAAAATGCATTTTGGGGTTATGAACATTGGAACAAAACCGACAGTAAATTCAAGTAATGAGAAAAGCTTAGAAGTTCATATTTTCGATTTCAATAAAGTTATTTATGGAGACATAATCACTGTCTTTATGGAAAAACATATTAGAAATGAACAGAAATTCGCTAACTTAGATGAATTAAAAAGGGCTATCTCGAATGATGAAATTATTTGCCGTCAGTATTTTAATCTTCCTTTGGTCAAGTCTTAACGCACAAAAAACATCCAATAAAGTTTATCGATTGGAGGAAGTTTTATTTGCTAATCCCGATACCATATACTCAATTAGCTTATCGAAAAGCAAATTAACCGAACTCCCTAAAGAACTGTGGAAATTTCAGAATTTGAAAGAGTTGTATTTAGAAAAAAATAAACTCGCTAGTCTTCCTGATAGTTTGGATTTATTCAAAAAATTAGAAATACTGAACCTCGATCGCAACGATTTTGAGACTGTTCCTTTGGTGATTTCTAGGTTAGAGAATCTCAAAAAATTAATTTTTTCTCGGAATAAAATCAATGTGATTTCAGGTAACCTATTTTATTGTTCGAAATTGGAAGAAATGGATTTTTATGATAACCCAATTGGAACAGTTGAACCAAAAATTTTCGAAATGAAGCAACTTAAAAAATTAGATATGCAAGGCGTTATGTTGAGTACCAAAACACATACAGAAGTGAAATCAAATTTGAATTGGGTTAAAGTTTCCATGGATCCACCTTGCAAGTGCATGGATTAAATTAGGGGTGTTTAGATATAACATACTTAAAATCAAGCATAAAAAGAATTTGTCTAAGGATTTCAACTATTGTATATTTGTTCTGAATTTATATTACGATAATATGAAAAATATATTAACATTCTTTATTGTCTTTACTTTAAACCTTGTTTTCAGTCAAAAAAATTGTTTTGAAATAACGAAGTTGGGAAATCAATACACAAGGTCTCAGTTGGAAAATGCCGTTTTTCAAGCCGATTGGTGTGGTTATTTCCATAGTTCTGAGCGATATCAATTGATATTTGATGACGGAGCAATTGTCGAATTACTTTCGATGACAGAGGCATTTGATATTAAAAATAAATTATCGGAGACTTGTTTTCAGAACGAAAGAACAAAGGATAATGGTACTTTTAAGATACATAAAAGTGGCGTGTTAATGAGAATGTTAAGTGCTAGAAATACTTCTAAAAACTAAACAATGAAAAAAATATTTATCTTTTTAATACTATTTTCCTTTTTACAGATTTATTCACAAGGGGACAATTGTGCAACAGCATACAACTTGGGTACTTTACCATCTCCTGCCGGATGTTCTGGTGGTGCAACAGGGGTAGGATTGCCAGTAACTCACAATGGAACTAACGTAGGTGCAACATCAGCAAATCCATATGTATCAATAATTGATTGCGGCACAGGAACGGCAGACATGGCTTCTCCAGCTCTAGATGTTTGGTATTCGTTCGTTGCATCGGGTCCAACTGTTGTAATAAGTTTTTCTAATATCACTGGAACTTTTGGAACTCCCCAAATTGGTTTATATTATGGGACATGTAATAGTTTAACTCCCGCTGGATGTGACGTTGATGGCTCACCAGGTTCATTTACAGGGATTGTATCTGGTCAAACTTACTACATTCAGGTAAGCGGCAATGGGGCAACGGCATCTGGAAACTTTACTATTTCAGTTCAAAATAATCAAGAATGTGGAGACTGTTTGACGGAAGCATCTTTGGTAGCAACGCCCCCACCAGTAAATGGAGCATATTCTCCTGGTCAAACAGTAACTTTTTGCTATACTATTTCTACTTACAATCAAGTAAATACAAACTGGCTTCACGGGGTGCAAATAACGTATGGTGCTGGTTGGAACATGGTTTCTCAAAGTCCTCCTCAAAGTTGCGATGGCAATGGAGCGTGGAGTTATATTGCGTCAGGAACAAATATTCCGACGGGATTTGGACCAGGATTTTATTACAATTCTAATTTGGGTTGTGCGAATTGTGATCCCAATGACCCAGAGGATAACTTTGGAGATGCCAATGCTTCTAGTTGTGATTTACAGTTCTGTTGGACGATGCAGGTGGATGCTGCTTGTCCGGCATCTTCCCTAAACGTTACTGTAAATACCAGTGGTGATGGAGAATCGGGTTCTTGGTCAAACCTTTCTTGTCAGAATGATAGTGAAAGCTCTCTTGATCCAAATATGACTTGTTGCCTTCCTCCTGCAATGTCTTCGACGCCTACAAGTTGCTCAAATTCAACAGATGGTACAGCAACGGCTACTGCTACTGGCACAGTTTCTCCTTGGGATTTTTATTGGTATAACTCTAGTGGTACATTAGTTGGCTCAACAATGAATACAACCGCTACAAATGTTCTTAGTAATATTCCTGCTGGTACATACACTGTTGTTGTGGTTGACAATGTAAATTGTTCGGTCGGTGCAAATGTTACGGTTACGTCAAATCCTGGAGCAACTGTAACAGTTCCTGCAAACATAACAATTTGTGATGGAGGAACAGTTAGCGCAACAAATTTCACCTCTACCGGTTTTCCAACTGCTTCATATACTTGGACAAATTCTAACACTGCTATTGGTATTCCCGCTACAGGAACAGGGAATATATCTTCATTCACAGCTACAAATACTGGTTTAACTCCAATAACTGCAACTATAACAGTTACACCTTACAGCGGTCCCAACCCTGCAACTTCTTGTTCTGGAACTCCAAGTTCATACACGATTACGGTTAACCCTGCGCCTCAAATTACATTAAATGCCTCCCCGAGTTCAAGTATTTGTTTGGGTCAAAGTGTAACCTTAACAGGTTCCTATACCCCCCAACCAGTTGTTACAGCTCAAACTTTTGAAAATCTGACAGTAACTAATATTACAAATAGTAATAGTGCAATTCTAACCCCTATTTCAACGATTTCATCTGGAATTACCCCAACTGATTTAATCTCAAATCAAATTGTATCAGCTTGTTTTACAATACGTCACGAAGATTTTACTGATTTTGAGGTTTTACAGTTAACTGTTGGTGGTACAATTTATACATCTGTAACTCCTGCACCCGCCGGTCAAATTTACAATGCGTCACTTGCTACTTTGCTTACTCAAATTCAAGCTACTCCTGCTGGAGTTGGAAATCCAACCCCGCCTGTAACAGTGACTTTTTGTATTCCAGATGCTCTATTAACCATCATAGAAAATGGAACTATCCCTTCAAACACAACATGGACTCTAGGGATAACTGATGGAACTGGAGGACCAAATAATGGTGTGTTTTTAGAATGGGAAGTGATTCTTAACGATTATCCTCAATTAAATTATGCGTGGTCATCTACAGACAATGGTTCAATAACAACTTCACCTCTTAGCTCCACAACCACTGGTGGAAACCTTACATTAAATGCCACACCAACTACGAACACTACTTATACATTAAATGTCACAAATGAAGCAGGTTGTCCCGGAACGGTCACAATTACAATTAATGTTGGTAATGTGACTGTTTCCCCTCCATCATCAAACCCGACTTTGTGTGCAAGTACTCCAATATCTCCAGTAATCACTTTTACTACCACCGGTGCAACAGGTATAGGCGCGGCAACAAACCTTCCAAATGGTGTCACAGCGACTTATTCTAATAATACCATAACCGTTTCTGGCACACCCACAAATTCAGGAACATTCAATTATACAATCCCAGTTACCGGCGGTTGTACAGGTTTAAATGCTATCGGAACAATTACTGTTAATCCTGTAAATACAGTTACCGCTGCAGCAATCAATCCAACTCTTTGTGTGAACACAGCACTTTCATCATCGATTACCTTCAACACGACAGGTGCAACGGGTATTGGTGCAGCAACAGGTCTTCCAGCTGGGGTTACTGCTTCTTGGTTTGGAAATACAATTACCATTAGTGGAACACCAACTGCTTCTGGAAATTTTCCTTATACTATTCCACTTACTGGTGGTTGTGGAACAATTAGCGCAACTGGAACGATTACGGTGGTTGCTTTGCCAGTGATTACCTTAACACCCGATGACCCGAATACATGTAATGCGACAGATGGTTCTATTTTGGTATCTGGAACAGGTTCTGGAACAATTACATGGACGGGGCCAACAAGCGGGAGTACTTCTAACACGTTGAATTATACGATTCCTGCATTAGGAGCTGGAACATATTCTGTTTATTTCACCAATGCAGCAGGATGTCAAAGTTCAACTCTTCAGACTTCCTTGGCTAACCCAGGTGCTCCACAAATAAATATCATCAGCAATATCACAAATTGCGGTACTTCTTACACATTACCAGCGGTTCCATTTGTTCCTGGAACTCAAAACAATCCGCAGTATTATACCGGTCCTAATGGAACAGGAACGACAATCGCAGTTGGTACCGTTTATAATGCACCGACGAATATTACGCTATACGCTTACGACGTAAATGGCGCTTGTTCAGATGAAGAACCTTTTGTTATAACAATTAACGAGATTCCTACAATGAACCCTCTGACCGCTGTTTCTGGTTGCCCGGGAAGCTCTATTAATCCCGCTGATTTTAGTTCCACTCCTGCGGGAGCAACTTTCTCATGGAACAATGATAACATCGCGATTGGAATCCCGAGTTTCGGAAATGGACAAATAGCAACATACAACGCTTCTGCAAATGCTACAAATGCTAACCTAGTTGGAACTATTTCTGTAACACCAACATTAAACGGATGCACTGGAGCAAGTTCTTCATTTACGATTTCAATATCACCTACTCCTTCCATTAATGCCATCAATAATGTTAATGGATGTCCTGGTTCTTTAATTGACCCTGTAGATTTTGTAAGTGTTCCTGTAGGATCTACTTTTACTTGGAGTAACTCAAATTCAGTTATTGGTCTTGCCGCCTCCGGGAATGGTCAAATTACATCATTTAATTTGGCAACAAATAACACGGCTAGTGCTATCTCAGGAACAATTTCAGCGACAGCTACCTTGAACGGATGTACAAGTGCTCCATTAACGTTTACAATTTCGATAAATCCAACACCAGTTATTACCTTAACGCCTTCTGACCCTTCAGTTTGTAATGGTACAAATGGTTCTATTTTAGTAAACACAGGTGCTCCTGGTTCTATTTCATGGACAGGCACTAGCAGCGGTACTAGCGGTCCAATGAATTCAAATTATTCGATTTCTAATTTAGCTTCTGGGAATTACGATGTGACATTTACGAACTCGTTAACCGGTTGCCAAAGTTCTGCAGTTTCTGCCAATTTAATTAACCCAGGAGCACCAATAATTGATGCAATAACAGACATTACACAATGTGGAGGTTCTTACACCCTTCCTGCTATTTCTGGTTCCTCATTAATCAATGCTCAATATTATACTCAGCCGAATGGCGGAGGTGGAATTGTAAGTGAAGGGACCTTATTTGAGCCTGATACCGTTATCACGCTATATGCTTACGATGCAAATGGCACTTGTACAGCAACACAGTCATTTACAGTCAGCTTGACGAGTATTCCCATTATTACCAACCCAGGAAATCAAACCGCTTGTGATAGTTATGCACTTGGATCTTTTTCTGGAACCAATATTTCGGCACCTACCTATTGGACACAAACGGGAGGTCAAGGAATACAACTCAACATTGGTGATGTAATTTCAACAAGTTCTACTATTTTCATTTACGATCAAAATGGAACATGCACGAGTGAAGAATCTTTTGAAATAGCGATTATTCAAACTCCTTCTATCACCAATCCTGGTAATCAATCAGCTTGTGCAAGCTATTCCTTACCCACTATTGCAGGTTTAAATTTAAGTGGCTCACAAGGATATTTTACCAATTCACAAGCGCTTGGCGGAACATCAGTATCTGGTCCAATCACCAGTTTACAAACAGTTTATATCTATGATGCAAATGGCGCTTGCTCAGATGAAGAATCCTTTGTGGTAACGATAAATCCACTTCCTACAGCATCGATTTCGGGTGGAGCAACCTATTGCCAAGGTGATGTTATCTCAGATATTGTTGCATCAATTTCGGGAACACCTAATTTCACCTTAAATTATACTTTAGATGGTGTTGCACAAACTCAATCGGGAACTTCAACATCATTGACACTTGGAAATACTGCAGGCTCTTATTTGTTGGTAAGTGTAACTGATGCCAATTGTACAAACAGTGCCTTAACTTCAACACAGACTATTGTCATTAATGCTATTCCGAGTAACCCAACTGCAGGAACTGATACGAGTTATTGTGCAAATGCGTCACCTGTTGCGTTATCCGCGCAAGGAACGGGTTCTTTCACTTGGTATTCAGATTTAGCATTAACAAATGAGATTGGAACTAACTCAACACTCACTCCGACCATGAATGCTGGAACAACAAATTATTATGTTACAGAGACAATTAATGGATGCGAAGGTCCAGCCTCTATTGTGGTTGTTGAAGTTGAAAATTGTGGAATTATTGTTCCTACTGCATTCACACCTGATAATGACTTAACTAATGATACTTGGATTTTGGATAACATTGACCAAATCTATCCGAAAAACATAGTTAGCATTTACAATCGATGGGGGAATTTATTGTATCAATCGAATGCTGGAAGTTATGAGTCGAACCCATGGAATGGAAAATATAATGATGAAGATTTCCCTGTTGGTTCCTACTACTTTATCATTGAATTTAATGATGATTTCACAGATTCAAAAACAGGAATTGTAAGTATTTTAAAATAGTATTTTAGTATGAAAAAAATATTTTTTGTCGGTTTAATTGGTTTTTTTCAAATGGTTTTTGGGCAACAAATGCCTCAATATAGCCAATTTCAAAGAAATCAATTTATGATTAATCCTGCCGCCGCTGGTGTCTATGACTTTGTTGACATAACACTAAACGGAAGATGGCAATGGTTGGGAGTAGCTGATGCACCAAGAACTTCTTATTTGGCATTCTCGGTTCCACTTAACTTCAAACCTAAATATTACAACCCAGGAATTCGAACGAGCAGTGGACCAATAGCAAATCCTGAAATTAAAACTGGCAAGTTGAAACATACCATTGGAGGTCAATTATTAGCTGATCAATATGGAGCTTTTAGAAAACTATCATTCTCTGGCACATATTCACTCCATCTGCCGTTATCCAAATCAATAAATTTAGCCTTTGGCGTAAGAGTTGGATTATCAAGCAATAACTTTTTAGCCGATAAAGCGCAGGTATTAAACATCGTAGATCCATCCCTTACATATTTAGATAATACGTATACCAATTTTACAACCAACCAGTCAAATAAACAAATTTTAGATATGGGTTCGGGGCTTTATCTTTATGGAAAAGGTTTTTTCTTAGGTGTTTCAGCAGATCAGTTAACACGCGATTTGGTTGAATTTGGAAAAGGAACAGCCAATTTTAATCCTCAAATTCACTACCAAGTAATCACAGGTTATAAAATTAAAACAGGAGAAAATTGGTCACTAACGCCAAGTTTGTTGGCAAAGTACATGAGACCAGCGCCTGTTTCAATTGATGTTAACCTCCAGGCAGAATATAATGAATGGCTTTGGTTTGGTTTGGGATATCGCCATACGGATGCTGTTATCGGAATGTTAGGGATGAATATTAGTAATCGATTTAAATTCGGATATTCATATGACTTTTCATTATCCAAGTTTAACAACTACACCTCGGGAGGGCATGAGTTGACCTTAGGAATCATGTTGGGAAGATAAATTAGAGACTATGAATAAATTATTTACAATAATCACGATATTACCTGCTATACTTTTTGCGCAATTCGAAAACATTGAAGGGGTCAAGAGATTGGGTGGAACTGTTAATTCATCAGCAGAAGAAAATTTTCCGATTTTCCTTAAGTCAGATGGCTCACTATACTTTACAAGAACTTTTGATGATGACTCAAAATATGGGCCGAACGATCAAAACGTTTGGAGAAGTGACAAGGTGGGAGAACAATCTTATCAAAAAGGTACTGAGGTCAAAAAAATAAATAACAAGTTCAACAACTGTATCGTTGGATTTAACTCAGATGAAACGAAAATTTATTTATTGAATTCCTATGACGGTAAAAAAGACTTGAAAAAAGGTATTTGTTACTCGATGAAAAAAGGAGATAGCTGGTCAAAACCCAAATCAATTGAAATCCCAGGATTGGATATTGAGGGCAGTTTCTACAGTTTTCATATCAACAAGGAGGAAAACGCAATTATCATTTCATACCTCGGGCCAAATTCAGAAGGTGAGGAAGACTTGTATGTTAGTTTACTGGAAAATGGAAAATGGTCGATACCAAAATCAATGGGTGCCGAAGTAAATTCTGTCGGATTTGAAATTTCCCCTTTTCTATCTAAAAATAGTGATACGTTGTTTTTCTCAAGCAATGGTTTCGGTGGAGAAGGAGATGCAGATATTTTCTATGCCATTAAACAAAATAATAGTTGGTTTGAATGGTCTGAACCCATTAACATTGGAGCAAAAATAAATTCACCAAAATTCGATGCCTATTTTACGATGAGCGATCGATTTCTTTATTGGTCAAGTAATAGGGAATCCCAACGAAGTGATATTTATTATACGAGTTTTCTACCTCCTCCTCCCCCACTTTTCGCCTCTGCGGAAGGAACAGATGTGACAATTTACCAAGGTACGGATGGAAAAATTGATTTAACTCCGAAAGGTGGAGTGGCTCCATACAGCTATCAATGGTCAAATGGCAGCACAGATGAAGACCCGCTGAATATTCCAAAAGGATCCTACGAAGTAACGGTTACCGATGCAATTGGTCAAACAGTAATGTTAACGGTCCCAATAAACGAACCAGGACCAGTTAGTTTAACGCAAATTAGTTTGCCTCAAGCAGTAATTTATTTCGATTTGAATTCCAGTTACTTAAACAATCAGAATTATCAAGATTTGGATGCGTTTATTAAAAAGATGATGGATTATCCAACTACAAAACTTACAATTACTTCACATTGTGACCGAAGGGAATCTGACACGTACAATATTTGGTTATCAAAAAGAAGAATGGAACGCACAATAAATTATCTCGTGGAAAAGGGAATTCTTAGAGAAAATATCTCAGGCGACTTTCGAGGCGAACGAGAGCCAGACATTAAATGTGAAAATTGTTCGGAAGATCAGTTTACCAAAAACAGACGAACGACCATTCAAGTTGCACCAAATTAAGTTTTTAACGACGTGTTGAAGAAAACCTTTTGGTGGAATCAAATTAAGTCTCAACGTTTTTTCGAATTTTGGATTTCAAAAACACGAGAAGATTGAAAAGACTACTTCTGATTTCAATTCTGATAAAGTCCATTTTGGCTCATGGACAAAATTTCATCAATAATGGGACATTCGAATATGGCGGCTCTGGTGTTGGATTTTGGGTTGACGGTCAGGGATACAACCAACTAAATCCTCCCTATTCTGGATCGACTTCCGCGGGCAATTATGCCTTTGTTACTAACCCACAAATAATTAATAATCAATATTTTGTTTCATCTGGTGACCATACTTCAGGTACTGGAAAAATGATGGTTATTGACGGGAACAACATTGGAGGTCAACAACGATTCTGGAAAGCTGGAAATAATGGTGGGGGCGTTTGCAATTTAACAGTCGGTCAAGTTTATTGTTTTTCTTATTGGATAAGAACGGCATGTACCTCCGTTTCTGGCAATGGAGAATTAGCTGACATTGGCGTTTCATTCACAAATGTCAGTAATGTATCTCTTGATTTTGGAACAACGCTTGCACCTATTCCAAATTTTAATTGGCTTCAAGTGCGCTATATTTTTACCGCAACAAGCTCGTGTGTAAACATTGAATTGTATAATAACAACACGAATCCATTTGGAAATGATTTCGCAATCGACGATATTGAATTGACTCCAAATAATGTCCCACTTAGTTTTACCTATTCTGTAACCCAACCAAACTGTGAGGATCCAAATTCAGGACTGATAGTTATCTATCCTACCGGTGGTGTGGAACCATATATTTTCAGAATTATTGGCCCTCAACCTATTCCCATTACTAACAGTACTGGCGTTTTTCAGTTCGTAGAACCTGGTATATACACTATTGGATTGATGGATGCAGCAGGAACAATCGATTCCATTCAAAATATAATAGTCTCTAGCATTTCAAATTTGACAATTTCACCAAGTGATACAAGCATCTGTCCAGGAACACAATTAACTTTTAATGCAGTAGGTGGAAACGGAACATTTTCATGGACATCCAACAACCCGTTAGAGTCAGGATTTCCCTCAACCTCAAATTCTATTTCTGTCAGTCCTACAATCAATACCATTTACGAAGTGAGTTCAGCCGTTAATAATTCCAATCTCATTTTTAATGGTGATTTTCAACAGGGAAATTTAGGATTTCAAACAGCGTATACATTCAATTCACCTTCAAACCCTACAGGAGCACAAAGCACTTATGGAATCTTGACAAATCCAAACAATTGGTACCCTGCTTTTTCAAGTTGTATTGATCACACGATTGGAGATGGAACGGGTAAAATGATGATAATTGATGGCTCAACTTATAACCTAGGAAATGACCCGTTTTGGTGTCAAATTGTCGCCGTGGAACCAAATAAAGATTACTTATTTTCCTATTGGGCAACTAGTCTAACAGCTACAAATACGGCTAATATTCAAATTCGAATTAATGGCCTATCAATTGGAAGTGCTTATGCCCCAAATCAAAATTGTACCTGGGGACAGATTAGTTATGTCTGGAATTCCGAAAATAATTTGACAGCTGAAATATGTTTTTATGACCTCAT
>Ga0315908_10003102_pt1 | contig 12032 bp, 10 predicted proteins | sample LakEriMetagenome_12_FD_203520 | JGI IMG/M metagenome (GOLD analysis project Ga0315908, IMG submission 203520) | Freshwater fungal communities from buoy surface, Lake Erie, Ohio, United States - Buoy 4 MA124 | ecosystem: Environmental > Aquatic > Freshwater > Lake > Lake biofilm | place: USA...
TCTGAATTAAATTGCTTGTCCTTCATTTTCCTTTTCTCCAAGCGCTCAATCTCCTCATAGATGCCTCTTAATCCTGATTTATCTGTCGCTCTGAAATATTTACCGCTCGTTTTTTCTGCAATTGAATTTAAAGTAGCCTCATCTATTTCAACAGGAAGGTTTTCATATCGCATTCCCATTGGAGTAAGCACAGGTGTCGGTGCAGATCCATTGGATCCTATTCCAATAGTATAGACACATATATTTTTCATTAGCGCTAATTCTGCGGCTTCCAAGGGACTAATTTCACCCCAGTTATTACTCCCATCTGTTAAAAGGATAATCACTTTCGATTTTAGACTATCACTTCTGAGTTGAACGACTGCCGTACCTAAGCCAGTTCCAATGGCTGTTCCGGGTTCTAAATTACTTCCATCTATTTTGTCTACTTGTCCCTTTAATAGAGCGTAATCTAAAGTAGCTGGACAAGCAGTATACGCTTCTCCGGCATAGACAACGAGTCCAATTCTGTCTCCATGCCTACCATCAATAAATTCTTTAGCTACTTCTTTAGCTACGGTTAATCTGTTGGGATTGAAGTCCCGGGCCAACATAGACATGGACACATCCATTGCCAAAATAATATCAATTCCATATTTCGACGCTTCATTTTTGGTTTCACTTGCCTCCCATGAATAAGGTTTTGCAAGCGCAATTAATAGGCAAGCAAGTAAACTAGTTTTTACGAAAATCAGTAGTATTCTAATCCAAGAAATGCTGTTATTTTTTAGATCATTTTGATCTGAGTGAAGACCTGTAAATTTCCAATCTCCCGATCTGTTTCGTTCTTTTTTAAGCAAATAATAAAACAAAAATGGAAGCAATAGAAGACCCCACAACCATATACTAGCCATGAATTCATAATGAAATATATTGATGTCCCAATTATTCATTTTCAACTTCTTCTTTTGGACTGGTTGCGATGATGATGCGCATCATGTCGTTGAACGCCTCCTTTATAAATTCTTCATTAGAACTAGAGCCCGCGAATTTCACCATGTCTGAATGATTTAATATCTGGAGAATAGTATCAATGAGTTCTTTGGGAAGTTTTTTCGCTTCCAATAATAATAAAGTTTCTTGGGTTGTTTTTTCTAATAAATTCATTTCATAGCGTGTACTTAGGTACCAGCGTAAGAGAAAAGACAATTCAATGAAGTGTTGTTTAATCTCTCCTTTTTGACACAATCCGGAGTTGTTTAATGCATTTAACGCATCTATAGTCTGTTCCTTAAGAGTTTTAATTGCTTCTGGAACTTCTTTCTTAGGCTTTCTAGTTAATCTATAAACGATAAATGCGATCAATATACAGAATGGTATAATCCACCAAAGATGAAATTTTAGCAGGGTTTTAATTCTAGATTTAGTGCCATTTACTGTTAGATAGTCTTCTTTTATGTCTTCAATTACTTTTCCTTTTTCTGCTTTCATGAGCATTGACTCGATAAATACAGAGGAAAAATTGGAGTTGCTGTTATTGATGGAATAGTTTAAACCATTAAGAACAACAAGTCCAGTATCCCATGCGACCAATTGGAATTCACAAGCCCAATAATGTTTTCCATCTTTTTCTAGGTATAGGGTATCGAAAGAATTTAATATTTCAATTTGCATAAATTTTTCTCCTTCCATTTTTGAATTGGAAGCAATGCGTTCGGCGGGAAATAGTTTTCCTAATTTTGATACAATTATTTTATCATTATCCTCTAACTGAATTCTATATTTTAAAAAGAAAGGTTCGCCAACAATTACTTTTTCTTTAGAAATATAAACTTCAGGCGTTTGGGCACTTAATTTAGCCACGAAACAAATGACAAGGAATAAGATCAGTTTTTTCATTTTCTTTTTTTGAATAAACTGATTAATGGCGGCATGCAGTCTTCTGCGGTATTGATACTTACAAAGTCAATTCCTATGTTTCTAAAGTTTTGAATCATTTCCGATTTATTCCTTAAAGCATTGGTTGAGAATATTTCCTTTGCCTTTTTTGATGAGGCATTGACCCAAGTTTTGGTGTTGTTCTCTGCATTCACTAATTGTACAAAACCTCTTACTGAAAGTTGTGTTTCTGCTTCATCTTGAATCCTCAAGGCTACAAGGTCATGTAGTTTTTTAGTCCGTTTTAAGTCTTCGGTATAATCAGTGTCAACAATAAAATCGCTAATGATAAAAGCTACGGCACTTTTTCTATTAGTTTCTCTTAAAAACTTTAATGCTTTTCCAATATTCGTTTTCTTAGACTTGGGTTTATAATCTATTAATTGTCTTAAAATTAATAGAATATGTTCTCTCCCTTTCTTCGCTGGAAGGTACAATTCTACTTCATCTGTAAATAGAATTGCTCCCACTTTATCATTATTGGCCAATGCAGAAAACGCAAGTATTGCAGCAATCTCTATCTGACGTTTCTTTTTTGTCCTTAATTCAGTTCCAAAGTCAAGGGATCCTGATAAGTCGATTAATAACATAACTGTTAACTCTCTTTCTTCTTCAAAAACTTTAACAAATGGAGTGTTGTATCTTGCCGTTACATTCCAATCAATGGTTCTTATTTCATCACCAATTTGGTAATCTCGCACCTCACTAAATGCCATACCTCTTCCTTTGAAAGCAGATTTGTATTGACCGGAGAATACTTGCTTACTTAATCCCTTGGTTTTAATTTCAAGGGTTCGAATGGATTGAATTAATTCGAGGGTTGTCAAATTGAAAAATTAAGGAACTTCAATAAAAGAAACAATTTTTTCAATGATATTTTTGGGGGACATACCGATAGCTTCTGCTTCATAACTGATACCAATTCTATGTTGAAGGACATCAACTGAAATCGCTCTCACATCGTCTGGAACTACAAAGCTTCGGCCTTGCAAAAAAGCATAAGCTTTAGCTGCTAAAGCAAGATTTATACTTCCTCTAGGAGACGCTCCAAAGGTAATCAAGCCACTCAATTCATTTAATCCAATAGAATCTACCTGTCTTGTCGCAAAGATGATATCAATAATATATTGTTCGATTTTTTCATCAACATATACTCGGCGTACTAAAGAGCGTAATTTCATGATTTCATCAGTACTGAGTACTTTTTGAGCATGATGCAATCCAGTTTCACTAATATTTGCTCTAACAATTTGTTTTTCTTCCTCTTTTGAAGGATATCCGAGATTTACTTTCATCATAAATCGATCTACCTGTGCTTCTGGTAATGGATAGGTTCCTTCTTGTTCAATTGGATTTTGAGTAGCCAGTACTAAGAAAGGATCAGGTAATTGGAAGGTTTCATCTCCAATGGTAATTTGTCTTTCCTGCATCGCCTCTAGTAAAGCACTTTGAACTTTCGCAGGCGCACGATTGATTTCATCTGCCAGCACGAAAGAGGCAAAAACCGGTCCTTTTCTAACTGAAAACTTTTCTGATTTTTGCTGGTAGACCATCGTTCCAGTTAAATCTGCTGGTAGTAAGTCAGGGGTGAATTGAATTCTACTAAAACTACCTGCAATTGCATCTGCTAGTGTTTTTATTGCGAGTGTTTTTGCTAATCCTGGAACTCCTTCAAGTAAAATGTGTCCGTTGGAAAGTAAAGCGATCATTAAGCGATCAATTAAAGTATGTTGTCCAACAATTGTTAAACTAATTTCTTTTTTCAATGCTTCAACACCTACAAGGGCAATTTTGATTTCATCGCTTAATTTTCTTAGCTCCTCTGCAGGATTTATTATTGTAGTAGAATTTTCACTCATAATATGCGTTTTGTTAATTGCGCAAAGTTGTTAAAGTTTAAATGTAAAACTTGATAATCGCTGTTAAATCTTGTTAATCTAAAATTTTATGAAAAAATATGCAAAATAGAACATGTTTAGAGTGTGCTTTAAAGCTTGTGGGTCGGAAAGACCAAAAATTTTGTTCTGATTATTGTCGAAATTCTTTTAATAATCGCTTGAATGAGGATGTGAATGCTACCGTTGCTCGCGTCAATAGAATACTTCGAAAAAATAGAAGGATTTTGTCTAAATTGAATCCAAATGGTAAGAAATCTGTAAATGGTGTCAAATTAAGTGAAGAAGGATTTAATTTTCATTACTTCACTAATGTATATTCGACTAAAAAAGGAATGCGCTATTATTTTTGCTATGACTATGGCTATATAAAACTAGAAGATAATCAGTTTATTTTAGTCCAGAAGCAACAATATATTCAATAAATTATTTGTCCAGTACTTTAGGAATTCTGAAATAATCACTGTCTCTTTTTGGGGCATTTCGCAATGCTTGATCTTGGTTAATTGAATCTACAGTAATATCTTCACGCAGTGTTTTCACTTCTTCGGTCATAAAAATAAGAGGTTCCACTTGATCGGTATTGATTTCACTCAATTTATCAATGAACCCAACTATTTTTTCCATGTCCTTTTTGATCGCAACGCGTTCTTCCCCCTCAAATTTTAATTTGGCTAGATGAGAAAGATGATCAATTAGTTCGTCTGTTATTTTCATAGCGCAAATTTAATAAAGTTCCGGATGTTCTTTCATGATGGGCTCCGAAATAATTGAAAAACAATGATCACTCATTTCTTTTATGGAGGCAGCACGAATTTCTTCTCTTGTGATGAGGGGATGAATACAAATTCTTGAAAGTCCAGGTCTCGCGGGACCAAGGATGTTAGTCGGGTCAGAAAATAATTTGTAATTGTCCAGAAAGGTCAAAGGAAGAATTGGAATATCTAAAGTTTTCGCGAGTTTAAAAGCACCTGCTTTAAAAGGAATCATCCGTGGAGCATTATCATCTGGAATTGTCCCCTCAGGAAAAATCACAAGAGACCATCCCTCTTTTATTGCTTTTGTTGCTGCAACATACGATTGTCCCGCTTTGGTTCTATCATTTCTAAATACTGGAATATTTAAATTTTTGAAATAGGTTCTTAAAATTGGATATTTTAAAATTTCACTTTTCCCTAGAAATACAAATGGTGATTTGGGCAATATGGAATACAGAATAAATATGTCTAAATACGAGGCGTGATTAGCAACAACAATGTAGGGACCATCGGGTAGGGGAGTTTCGGTAATTTTTTTGATGGGATAAAAACAAAAAATTCGCATCAACCAACTCCAAAAGATAAAAAGTTTAAAACTTAATTTTTTTAGAGATGGTGAAATTAATACTATTAAAAAAAAAGGATAAAGCACAACAGCAATGATACAAAAGACAATACCAATGTATAATTTCCACAGTAGCGATAAAATTCCCTTGATAAGGTGCATTGTTCAAAGTTAATGAAATCAAAACTAAATTAACCATCAGAATTAGAAGCTTTTGTATATTTTTGTATAAATAAATAAAATGTCACGCATACTCACGGGAATTCAAAGTACAGGCACACCGCATCTAGGTAATATCCTTGGTGCTATTATCCCTGCTATTGAACTTTCTAATCAAAAAGAAAACGATTCCTTTTTATTTATTGCCAATCTTCATTCTCTTACTCAGATAAAAGATCCAATAGTATTAAAGCAAAATACTATCGCAACTGCTGCAACTTGGTTGGCCTGTGGATTAGATCCTAATAAAGCTACATTTTATAGACAGAGTGATGTTCCTGAGGTCACTGAACTTATGTGGTATCTTTTGGCTTTTTATCCTTATCAACGAATGACTTTAGCGCATAGTTTTAAGGATAAAGCGGATCGCTTGGAAGATGTGAATGGAGGATTGTTTACCTATCCGATGTTGATGGCAGCTGATATTTTACTTTATGATGCTACCATCGTTCCTGTAGGTAAAGATCAATTACAGCATATTGAAATGACGCGCGATGTCGCCAATAGATTTAATGCGAAGATGGGACAGACTTTTGTTATTCCTGATGAGAGGCTGGCAACAGAAAATATGTTAATACCAGGAACAGACGGACAAAAAATGTCAAAATCAAGGAATAATTATTTGGATATTTTCGCGGACGAAAAAACTTTGAAAAAGCAAGTAATGTCAATTCTATCAGACAGTACTCCCATTGAAGAACCAAAAAATCCTGACACTTGCGCCATTTTTGCTTTATATAAAACTGTTGCTTCAGCAGAACAAATACTTTGGATGCGTGAAGCCTATCTAAAAGGCGGATTTGGTTTTGGTCACGCAAAAAGCGCTTTATTAGAAGTTCTCTTGGATCGTTTCAGTAAGGAGAGGCAATTGTTTAATTATTACCTAGAGCACGACAATGAACTAGAAGACATATTAATTTCAGGTGCGAAAAAGGCCAGACTTACAGCAAATGAAGTTTTAACAAGGGTTCGCACACGCTTAGGTTATTAATAATCTTCATAATTACGTCTCAAATTATCGCTTAAAGTCCCCTTTTAGTCATTTCCCCTCCTTTTTTTGTAATTATTTTCAACTTTTTTCATTATTAGTCTAACCTTATTTCAATTCTATCGTTATAAGGCATGACTAAAAAATTAATCCTATTATGAGGCAACTAAAAATCGCAAAACAAGTTACCAATCGAGAGACCGCTTCTCTTGATAAATATTTACAAGAAATCGGTCGTGTAGATCTTATTTCTGCAGATGAGGAGGTAGAATTAGCAAGAAGAATTAAGGCCGGAGATCGTCAGGCTTTAGAAAGATTAACGAAAGCAAATCTTCGATTTGTAGTTTCGGTTTCAAAACAATATCAAAATCAAGGATTGGCTTTACCAGATTTAATCAATGAAGGAAATCTTGGTTTGATTAAAGCTGCTGAGCGATTTGATGAGACTCGTGGATTTAAATTTATTTCTTACGCTGTTTGGTGGATTCGTCAATCCATTTTGCAAGCATTAGCTGAACAAGCAAGAATTGTGCGTTTACCACTTAATAAGATTGGTAATATAAATAAGATAAACAGAGCTTTTTCAGAATTAGAGCAAAAATTTGAAAGACCACCTTCAGCCGAAGAGTTGGCAGAATTTTTAAGCTGCAGTACTGAGGAAGTAAAACAATCATTAGCACAAAATGGTCGCCATATTTCAATGGATGCACCATTAGTGGAAAGTGACGAATCTTCTTCAAACATGTATGATGTTTTGATGGGTGATTCTTTACCAAGTCCAGAAAGCAACTTAGTGCTAGAATCATTAAGAAGCGATATTAGACGATCTCTTACTTCATTAACGCCAAGAGAAAGTGATGTAATCAGCATGTTCTACGGTTTAGAAGGAAAAGCGCCGATGTCTTTAGAAGAAATTGGTGATAAATTTGACTTGACAAGAGAACGTGTTCGTCAAATTAAAGAAAAAGCAATTCGTAGGTTAAAACATACTTCGAAGAACAAAATGTTGAGAGGATACCTTGGTTAAATAGGATCTACATCAATTACAACGCGAACACTTTTGTGAGCGGATTGTGCATAAAATTCAGATAAGAGCGCCGATAGGCGCTCTTTTACTTTGGTATCAGAAAGAGATTTTTCATATTTCAATTTGATTTCCTTGAGATATAAATTTTGAATTTTCTTGATAATCGGAAAATCTGGACCCAATACACGTTCTTTAAAAACATCTTTTAAAGCAAGTCCAAAGTTTTGTGCAGCTGAATTTAAGGTTGATTCAGAGGCATGTTTCAAGGTAATAATCAACATTTTGTAGAAAGGAGGATAGTAGAAATTAGATCTTTCTATGATTTCATTATCATAAAAACCTATAAAATCATGTTCAATTACTTTTTTGATAATCCAATGGTCTGGTTGACCGGTTTGCAGCACAACTTTACCTCTTTTCTCTTTTCTCCCTGCTCTTCCTGCCACCTGAGTCATCAATTGAAAGGAGCGTTCATAAGCTCTGAAATCTGGTCTATTTAACAGCATGTCTGCATCTAGTATTCCAACAAGCGTTACATTATCAAAATCTAGTCCCTTTGATAGCATTTGAGTACCAATAAGAATATCTATTTTTCTTTCTTCAAATTCATTGATGATTTCAGCATAAGCATTTTTTGACCTTGTTGTATCGAGATCCATTCGTTTTATAACTGCATTGGGTAATAATAATCCCAAATCATCTTCAATCTTTTCTGTCCCAAATCCAAGCATTTTAAGTCGGTTACTCCCACAAGCATGACAAGAACCCATTGGGGCAGTGACATAACTACAGTAATGACATTTTAGCATATTACTGAATTTATGATAGGTCAGTGAAACATCACAATTGGTACATTTTGGTGTCCAAGAACAAATTTCACAGGACCATAATGGTGTATATCCACGTCGGTTTTGAAACAAAATAACTTGTTCTTTCTTACTCAATGCCAGCACAATTTCATCCATCAGCAGGGCGGAGAAATGGGATTGCATTTGCTTCATTTGGCGTTCTTTTTTAAGATCCGCCACGAGTACTTCTGGCAATTGTAGCCCTTTGTATCTTTCGCTTAAGCTCACCAAAGCGTATTTTCCTTGTTTAGCATTATAAAAAGTCTCCATACTTGGTGTTGCTGATCCAAGTAGTGTTTTTCCCTTATGTAGATTCGCTAGAATTAATGCTGCGTCTCTTGCGTTGTATCTTGGTGACGGATCGTATTGTTTGAATGAACTTTCATGTTCTTCATCCACAATGATGAGTCCCAGATCTTGATAAGGAAGAAAAACAGCAGACCTTGCACCAATAATGAGTCGGTATTGCTGTGGGTCATTCGCGAGTACTTTATTCCAAATTTCAACTCTTTCGTTTTGATTGAATTTCGAATGATAAACCCCAATTTGATCTCCAAAATAAATCGATAAGCGCTGAATTAATTGAGTTGTTAAAGCAATTTCAGGTAATAGAAACAGTACTTGTTTGCCTAAATCTAAGTAGGATTGGATTAATTGGACATAAATCTCAGTCTTTCCTGATCCCGTAACACCGTGAAGTAAAGTGGTTGATTTCTCGAGAAAAGAAGCTTCAATTTCTATTAAAGCTGTTTGCTGAATCTTTGTCAAAGCCTTAAATTCACTTTGGTCTTTTTCATTAGCGCCAAGTCGATCAATTTGAATTTTTTCAAAAACGACCACCCCATTCTTTTCAAGAGTAGACAATGCAGAAGCACTAATGTCTTTTGAAATTAATTCTTGTTTGGAAACAGGTAGGTGCATGCCACCTATTGCAATAGCACTCTGAATTAATTGAAGTATTGCCTTTAACTGTTTCTGCCCCGTATTTTTTTGCTCTAGTTGCTGAATGAAATTATTTAATGTCGCATCTTCTAAATAAGCAGCACTAAGTCGAATACAACTAATTGTTTTAGGATTGTATCGTTGATTAATTTCTTCTTGAGTAGCAATTATTCTTTTGTCAATTAAGCCTTTAATCAGTGGTTGAATTTGCTTTATATTTAATATTTCTGATAATTCTTTAAGGTCAATATTTCCTCTTGTTTCTACAATTTCTACAAGTTCTTGTTCTCTAGTAGTTAAAGCTTGGTATTGTGCATCATAATCGGGATGAATTACTACTTTGGTTTCACTTGCCAATTTAAAGTTTGCAGGCAGTGCCGCATTCATCACATCACCTATGGGAGCCATATAATAACGCGCAATCCACTTCCAGAATTCAAATTGTTTAGAGGTGATTATTGCTTGTTCATCCAATATGATTTCAAGATATTTCGCTTGATATGCAACGGGGGCATCTGTATGCACTGCTGTGATAATCCCCGTTAATTTTTTATTTTTCCCGAAAGGAACAATGATTCGAAGTCCAAAAGAAACAGCCTCATTCAATTCGAAGGGTACGCGATAGGTGAATACCTGATGAATCGGTACAGGAAGAATTACGTCAACAAATAATGTAGTCCGTTCAGTCATGGGAAGTAACAACCAAATTAATGGTTAAAAATAGAATAAAAAATCAAGGGCAAGCAAATGCTTCCTCTTGTCCGATTACATTATCACCAGGGTGATCCGAACAGAAAAGTAGAATACCAGTGATTGGTCCAGTGCATAATTCTTTTGTACTTTTCTTGTCAATTGCTCTTATATACGCTTGTTGCGCCGAAGTGTAAAAGGGTTTGAATATACTAAAGGTTTGTCGAGACGAGAAAATTCCTACCACTTTTTTGTTATTGGTAACGCTTAAATTGGTATAACTCGGTTTTGTCTGCGCTAACGAACTACTCGGAGAATTTACAACCATGTAGTTATACAATTCTTCTGCTCCGCCTGTAAAAGTAATACGGATCCCTTTGAAAGTTCTTCTTGTAATAGTTGGGTCATTGGTTACATTACTGTTCATTAGATTGTAGAATGTTTGTCCAAGAGCTGTAAAGGTCTTACTCGAATTAGGAGTAACATTTGTTTCTCCTAAGCTCCAATTAAATGATTTACTGGTCTTATTCATTCCAATATATTCATTGTACTCTACATCAAGCTGGGCATTTAAAACAAATGATGATCCTGTATTAGAGGCGGTAACTCCCGTTGAAATGTATTCAGCTGGGTTGTTTGCAAATTTGAACATGTAATTTTGACTTGTTGCGGTACTTGTTAAACCTTTAACTAAGGCGGTTTCTCCACTTACTTCAAACTGTCCACCATTGATGCTAATATTTAATCTATAAATAGCGTCTTTATGTAAAGAAGTTAAGCTTGGATTAGAAGATATTTGTTGCGCTTCTGTAGCACTTGTTGCTAATGTTTTAAAATAATACACTTTTTGAAAGGGTGCATAAAATGAACCAATCGTATCTTTATTGTCTACCAAAGTATCTCTTAATTGCCAAGACCTAGTAATCACTCCATTAAGCACTTCTGTTACGGTAGCATCTACTTGATCAAAATAGCTAGAGTCATCGATTTGCGCTATTTGAACAGCATTTCCTGGTCCGATAAAGGCTCTTGTGATTTTAATGTAATGTAAAGTATCTGCCTGATCCATGAGTCCATAAACGACTGCTGTTTCTTGGAAATTACCAATTAAATCAACTTTCTCACTACAACTTGTAAATAAAAAAGCGCCAGTAATTGCGAGAAATAGGAGTGTTTTATTCATCATTGTTGGATATTAGTATTTGTAGGTACTTCAGCTTTTACCAATTCCCCTTTCTTTCCTCGGGCAATTAATTCTATTTCAAAGCAAAGTGATTGTCTTCCTTCTTGTTCTCCGTAGGCCATTTCCCAAGGAATGTAGAGCATATATTTTCCTCCGACTTTCATTTTTGGAATAGCGTATGTCCAGCCTGGAATAACACCGCCTGCTAATTGAAATGAAATAGCTTCGATTTTATTTTCTTTATTTTTCATTTTGTGAGAATCCTGTAGGGTATCACCTAAAGAGCTTTTTAAAATATAATGTGCTTTTACATCATCTGTTAAACCAGGCATTGGGCCAGTTCCTTCGGTAAGGGTTTGAATTACAATTCCATTAGGGAATACCTGTGCGCCTTTTAATTTTTTAGCAGCAGCCATCATTCTAGAGCCATTCGTTTCATTCAGTCCTATCATGAATTTACCCATGATTTCTTTCATTTCCATCTCTTTAATGATGGTATCTCTTTTATAAAGACAATCTTCAAAACCTTTTTTAACCATATTTAAATTGATCAAATCTAAGCCGCCTAATTTTTTAATGTCGTAATAAAAAGCATATCCTGCCATCTTACCAACGCATCTAGACCCTTCTTTTAAATATTTTTTATTAAAATCTTGAAATGTTTTTCCGAATAGAAGATGAAGAGTAGCTAAACAATCATCTGTTGGTGATGTATTTAGATTAGAATTAAATCCGGCGGATAATTCAACCATATCTAAATTTGCAAACTCTTGAGCACCGCTATTAACAATTGATTTTGCATTCATGGCACCAAGCACATAGGAAGTCTTGTCTTTTGAAGAATTAAATACTATTGTTTCTCCATTAGCAGCATCATCTGCACAACTGGAGATGAGCGTTAGACCAATGAAAAAAAGGATTATAAAACTGAATTTTTTCAACATACTTAATCGAATAAATTTAAAATATTTTTTGCCAGGAATAGCTGCGTAGCGAAGAT